>Ga0325411_1001839_pt1 | contig 23752 bp, 9 predicted proteins | sample PopdelMetagenome_13_FD_206181 | JGI IMG/M metagenome (GOLD analysis project Ga0325411, IMG submission 206181) | Populus deltoides microbial communities from Bellville, Georgia, United States - Xylem-PdIQD-R4 | ecosystem: Host-associated > Plants > Phyllosphere > Stem > Wood/Secondary xylem... | reverse complement strand
GAAAAAACAAGGCTAGGCCAACATGGGCTTGAAAGGTCAATCTTATAAGCTTAATTTTCTTTTTAACACCTGTCTTTTCTTTTAAATAGTAGACAATATTTCACCTGTTTGGATAAACAATAGATCTTATTCTAATTTACTTGTTAGCCACTTCTATTAATAAGAAGTCATAGAGTCAAATACAACCTTTAATAAAAGATAAATCTAATAATATCAAAATCAAGTTTTTTTTTTGGTCGGGAAATGACCATCAAAACACCTTCTTTGTCATGTTTTTTTTTTCCAACAACTTTCTTTTTTTCCTCTCAAAATCCAAGACTAATGCATTAAAAGTTAAAGTTTAAGATTAAAACATGATAGATTAAAAATTACAAGGATAAAAATACATGAAATTTCTATTTTTTATGTTTGTTTGGGAGTTAAAAATTTGGTCTATGTTGTTTCTATTATTTAAAATTGATAAAATTAAACTTAATTTTATATTAGATATTAATTTAATGATAGGATATTTTTTTGATATTCGTATAAGTTTAATTCTGCAGCATCAAGTATCAATTTAATGATAAGACATTTCATCATAGAATATAAATTTAGAAAGTGGGGCTGATATAATTGAATTTAACAATTTACGAGCCTATTTGTTTTTGTGTTTCAAAAGTGTTTTGAAAAAATTTAAGTTTGTTTTTACTTCCAATTAATTTTTTATATTTTCGTTTTAATAAAATAAAAAATAAAACAATATCCATAAAAAATTAATGATGTTTAAGCTCTCGATGAGAGTTAAGATTGAAGGAATTTGTGTCTTCACTCATTTCATTAAAGTTTAAAATAATGGCTCAATTTTTTTTTTCTATTAATGAGAGCATCTAATTAGTTCATCCCTTATTGTACATATAAAGGCATAATCTAAAGATAAGTCTTCCCTCAAGGTTTTATTTTAATCCAAATCAACACATGCATGCCTGCAAATGACCCAATCTCTAATTAGACAATTAATTAAGGTTTTTTACAGCGGCCGATGAAGCTAAAGTAGTTTTATTAACAAGAAAAGTGATTACATGAAGTGTGGAAAACAAAAATTGGAGAGAGTCGGGGAAGACCAAAGTAAAAACAGAAAATACAAAGTATTGATTCCATATACGTCTAATAAGCCTTTCTAAACCTTGTTTTTTTTTTTTTTTGACGTATTTGACAAGACCATTTACCAAACATACGAGACTTGATTCTGTGTGCTTACGAGGCTGCTATTCTCTCGAAGAGGACAAGCCTATTATCAGCCAATCTGGAGCTGTAGGCAGATCTTTTGTACTCGAACCATGTAAATTCTTTGTACAAGCTTTCCTTTCCTTTTATGAGCGAGGGCAATGGAGCTATTTTCTCACACAAAGGTGGTCCACCAAAATAAATCATTGAAACTCTAGCTTTCATGCTGTTGGTCAAAACCCTGTGCCTGACACTCTTAAACCTCCCATTAGTCATAACCTGCAAAGCCACCCACCAAACCAAGATTTACTCCATTAAATCACTACATTCAATGTATTGGAAGGAAGGAAGAAAATCAGAAGTTTCCCACTCTTTTAGTTGACTTTGACTATTAGGATAGCACACAATTTCACTAAAAAGGACATTGGAGCCGATCCCTTAAACGTGTACGGAAGAGGGTTTCGCTCTTAAAGTCACCTGACATCATTCCATACATCTCTAGCTAATATCATGTTTCTTCCAAAAATAGAAGGAATTTGAAGTCTGAGGGCTACCCCTTCAACGCCTCAATGTCTACTAAGGTGTCGATGTAAAGAAGAGTAGAAAAATTAGACGGGCAAACTGTTGGGGATGACACCGTTAGATTTTATTGGTACTGGTTTTGTGGAGCAGAAACTTGTTTTTTACAGTATTGAAAACAGCAGTTTTGATGTACCTGTAATGAGTCACCAACATTGACAAAAAATGAGTTCTGATCAGGTGGAACTGAAATCCAGCTGCCATCACTGAGAGAGATTTGCAGGCCAGAAGTGTTGTTGGATCTTAACACAGAAATGATTTGTGGGTCTGTATGCTCTCCAAATCCAATCATGTTTTGGTCAGTCAATGCTTCAATTTCTGGGCATGGAGGGTAGTGATTTAGCCTAAAAACAGAGTCACTCTGTTCATCCATCAAAAGTTTACTAAACACATTTCTTTGTTGAAGTTTTAGACCATCAGCCATCATTTCAAGAATCTCACATGCCATTTTCTTCACAGCTGATACATAATCATTTAAAGCACACCTGAAACATCCAAACCAAAAGCAGAGTTAATTAACAGTTTTATATATATATATATATATATATATATAAAAAAAAACCATGACCACCATAACTATGATTGATTTTGTTAGAGTTTCATACCGAAACTTTTCTGGGTTGTCACCAAAAACTGAAGAGAACCTCTGAGAAATTGATTCTTGATTAGTGGTTAAGAGAAGGTATTCTACCCAGCCCACGTCACCATTTTGTCCAATGCTTTTGTTACCATAGCCAAAGGGGCTAGGAGGGCCTACTTTTTCTTTCTCAGAGAGCGGTAATGAGAAGAAATTGACAGCTTCAGATTCCAGCTTGGATATGAATTCCATAGGCACTCCATGGTTGATTACCTTGAAAAATCCAAATTCCTCGCATGCCTCAACCAGTAGGTGCTTGGAGTCAGGTTTTGAGAGGTCTATTAGAGGGATTCCAGAAAAAACTGTGGTAGGTTTTCTGTTTCTTATAAACGAGAACTGTTCAAGAGCTGGCTTGGACATAAGCACCATTGTTGTTGTTGTTGTTGTTGTTGTTGTTGTTGTGTGGAAGCAGGGGAGAGAGAGGGCGAGAGAGAGAGAGAGGTCTCGGTTGAGTTGATGGAATGAAATTTGTTAAGTCTTTGTACTGAGAGACAGATGGGCAATTGCCTTTTAGGTTTTCTTGGCTATTTATAGAAGTGGATTTGCAGGAGAAAGAGTCCAATTTGAAAACCAAAGTTACAACCTTTTCCATTTACTTACTCATCTTTTTAATGCGTTTATATATATATATATATATATATATATATATATATATATATATAGACACACACAGACACAAACACCCAACCATGCTGCTACGAGGAAAATTCTTTTTCAAGAAAAAGTAGCAACCATGTAAATTAGGAGGGACATCATAATCTTTCACAGCAGAATTCTAGTCACCAGTCGGGACCTCCCCTGCTAAATTAGTTGATTGGTAATGATTATTTTTTATAATATTTTTATTTAAAAATATATTAAATTAGTAATTTTTTATTTTTAAAAAAATTATTTTTATTATTAGTATATTAAAATGATGTGAAAATTAAAAAAATAAAAAAATTACTTTTAAAACACCAAAACAAATAGTTTAGCAAGTGTGTGTGTAGTGGTTAGTAGTTGTATTTTAAAGTATTTTTTTGCTGTGAAATACATGAAAATAATATTTTTTAAAAAAAATTATATTTAATATTAACATATTAAAACAATTTAAAAATATTAAAAAAAACATAATTTCAAATAAAAAATAAAATTTTAAAACATCAACAAATAATCACTAGGATTATCAACTAATCTCAAATTTCACTATCGTGGAATAAACATAGCGGGCATTAAGAAGGGCATTACCACGTCAAAAGGACTGTTTAATTTTTATACTTATCCATTGTTCTTACCACTTAAACCATGGTGCCTTTTATACTAGGTAGAAGTAAATAATTGAATGGTTGACGAAGTTTTCTATCCTTTTTTATTTATTTATTTGTTTGTTTGTTTAAATCGAATGTTGAGATCATTATATAGAAGAAAATGTTTCCCTAAATCTAACATCTTATCTAGGAGATATGTTCTTAAAGATTATCCCATGAGAGAATTTAGTTTCTTATAAATTTAATAATTTTTAATTCAACTTTATAAATATAAATATCTGGTAAAGGCTTGGTTTTTATTTATTTATTTTAAAAAAAAGCATTATCCTTGATAAAAACACGTGTTTGTTTTTCATATAGTGTTTGTCTTTCAAATAGGCTAAGCCGTGCAAAGATTCCATATACTATGTAACCATTCCAATCAACACTCTCTTAACAATTTCTTTTAAGTCATGAGGTTGAATTTATACACTTTCTCCTAATTTCCATTTAGAAAATCCATTTAAATGTATTGTATTTCTCCATGTAAATCCCAGTTTATTTAACTAAAGTTTTAAAATTATTAATTTAGTTGATTAGAAAAAAATAATAATAATAATATGAGTATGTTAAAAAAGAAATACAAAGAAACAATTATACAAGAGGATGTGTCCATCCCAAGCAAACGGGTATTTGTTTGTTTTTGCATTTTAAAAGTATTTTTGAAAAAGATTAAATTTTATTAAATTTTTTTTGCTTTAAATTAATATTTTTTTAGTGTTTTCAGATTATTTTGATGTGCTAATGTCAAAAATTATTTTTTGATGCATTTCCAAGTAAAAAGCACTTTTAAAAAAAACTATAATCACTCTCTCAAACATGTACGAGTCTCGTAAAACTAACATGATTCTCCTCTCTACTTTACTTCATGAATTGTCAACAAACAAATGAAAAATTATTTAAAATATCCTGTTTTCAAGTGTGTGGTTTTTTCTGCATAGTTTGGTAAATTATAATTTAAAAGTAAAAAAATGAACCCAATTCTTTATTTTTTTTGTTACATTTTGGTCCTTTTTAAAGTTTGAATCGTGGTAGATGATCGTCTTTCTCTTCCACGGTCCACCTGCTACCACAAGGATATTTTATTTGCTAATTACTAAATATGTGCATCGCAAGCTAAGACTTCAAAATCATGCCAATATTGACAGCAACCTCTTCTTTTCTGTGAGTCTGCATTTGCTCCTTACGATTTTCCTCCTCCTAGTTTTAATCTAGAAGTAGTGGAAGAAAGCGAAAAGCTATTTGTTTGGGCTATCCATGTCAAAGTTGTTAACTAACATATCATCAAACTCATCAACTTGTAATAAAAAAGTTGTGTGATTTTCTTGAGAAAGTGATAGAAAACTCAAGATTTCTTGGGTGTTGGTGTGGAGGTTGCTGCTAGGTTTGTGGTGGTGTGGTTTATTCAGGTGGATTTAGGTGAGGTGTGGATCATTTATTGAATTTTTTGGTTTACGAATTTTGATTTGATAAACTAAATAATTTATACTGGGCTTTGTTTAAGATGGCAATGTTGGTGACTTAGAATTTTTTTATTTTTAATTCTCAAATTTAAGTGATTTTTTTCTATGATTAAGTATAAAAAAATCATTTATATTAGATTTTGATGGAGGTGGCTATGCTTCCTGGCGGCCAGACAATTGGGTTATTTGTGGCGGCGAGGTTGCAAAGAGGAGCTGGGTTGAAGTGAGGGAAAAGATGAAGAGAGAGGGAAAAAAAAAAGATTTTGTTTGAATAGAGAAATAGAAGAATTGCATTTCTAGGACATGAGTTATAAATATACGGTAGTGTTTTATCTTTTTATTAAAATTCTATAAAATTTTAAAAATATGAGCGGAATGTTCCATCCTTGTAAACACATTAATTATATTGGTATAAAAATCACCAATGAATTTATTAATAGATATAAACACGCTAATTTTTGAAATATATTGTTGGGAAATGTCTCGTCACTCATATCATATCAATCGATAATTTAGTTGGTGATTTTTATATCGATAAATATAGCGATGAATTATTTTAGTCGGTCCTTACAAAAGAGATCGACCAATATCTGTCACCAAATTCATTGGTGAATATTACCGATGAAATTTAGGTGGATATTGTTGTCGGCAATATTTTTGTGTGACTGATGGTTTCGCCGACAAAACACCAATGAATTATTATGTTGATGATTCCTTCAGAATAAATCGAATCGAGACAGTTTATAACTTTTTGTAATTCTCCGATGAAAATATTGATCATATACCAATAGAATTTCCATTGGTCTTTAAAAAATTGTTTAAGAAAAAAAATAATAGAAAACAATTTCACAATGACACTAAACAACATCAAACAACTAATTTAAATTGAAGAACAAATTTTTTATAATGTCAAAATCAATCACAAGCTCTAGCTACAGGTGGAGGTGGAGGGAGAGAGGGAGGAAAATCTAATTGAGGTTCATGGGGGGTGGAGGATAATGACGGGAAAAGTATGTTTCATACTTTGTCATGATATTCTTTAGCTTCTTTACTTATGTTTCATACTTTAACTTCATTTCACCAACCCATTGTCTAACTAACAACCGGTGGCGATTGACTCGGGATAGATTATGAGGTGTTTATAGTCGAGACACTACAACTTGATCTCTTATCTCGAGCCATAGTCATAGAGATACTATAAACTCGATTTTTATTGGGTTTACTAGTTGGTCTAGCCTCCAACCACAAATCCGAAACGTATTTTGGATGAGTTGAAGCGTTCTCTCCATATTTTGTGTATATGACGACATTATATTGTTCCTGCACCACTGAAAAACAACTAAGAGATATGGATGCAAAAACGTTAGTCCAAACAATATACAAAAAGGTTTCGAAGTCTACTTACAATAAACATTTTAGTTCAGCTATCAATAAATTATTGCACCCCTTTCTGTCTATCCTCCCTGAGCATATATGTTTCCATATACAACTCTATCAGAGTACGCTTGCATCCAAGCTTTGTATCCAGGAAAATAAATTCATTGGTTATTAGTTAAACACAAATTATAGGTACAACTTTTAAAAAAATACTTTAATTTAAAATAGGATCTCTTACTAAGAACCTTGCATGGTTTGTAAAGTAAAGATACCTGCTAATAGAAGAATAGTGAGTTTCTTTGTTTATGTTTAAAAATACATTTTATATTAAAAAACCATCAAAATTGATGGGTTTTTTTGGGTATTTTTTAATGGTTTTGAAGTGTTGATATTAAAAATAAAAATAAAATCTAAAAAATTATATTGATAAATAAATATGATTTAAGAGACGTTGCCTTGTTCAATGAAATCATAGACATTCTCGAATTTAAATCAGCGTAGGCATCTGTGATTGAATCAACTTGCAACATTGAGCAATTATTTTCATGGCAGGAGAGAACATATTCGAATATTAAGAAAAAAGAAGAGAAAAAAAGTATTCCATTGTTGACTGGTCATGGAGGCAGATGTCAATCCAGAGCGTGGGGCCTCCAATCAAGAAGGTCGTTGAGGTTTAAGACATAGACCCCTCAGAAAGATCCTTTTGTACCCTTTCTTTTATTTTTTATTTTTCTGTTTCGATTGAGGGACAGTAGACACACGTGTTTAAAGGCCAGCCTCCACTCCAACAGTCTGGTTATCTATTGCGCTTGGATGGCCTCGACACCCTCCCATCTTTATCTTATAATACGTGTCCTTCTCTCGTTCCTACCTTTCTCTGTCGGTCAATTACCACCGAGTTAGTCTACTATGCGATCATTCCTACTTTAGTCACCACGAACCTTCGCTGTCCTTATCACATCTATGCATATAATTACTTTACTGTTACTGTTACTGTTACTGTTCCATGGTTTTTTAGAAAGAAATTGCAATGCGAACAGTCCAGGCTTTTTTTTATTTTTGGTAGTCAACTAAACTTTTTTTTGTTTTCTTTTTCGTTTTTGCACCGATCATGGGAATAATGTATTTATTTTTTGTTTTTTTTTTCACCAATTCATGCAATTTTTTTTTAAGGTTGTTCATTGCACTATTCACATGAATATTTTTTTTCCTTTTCTTTTCACATTAATAAAATGTTAGGAGTGAGAAAAACATTAGTCACACATATTATTGTAATGAAAAACACCGGTATTTACATTAATAAATTCATATTAAAGAAAAGAATTCTATAGAGACAATTTAAAGTTTTCATCTTACTAGGAAAAATAAATTGAGGCTCAGTAAATATTTTTATTTGATTTAACTTTTAGTTTTTAGACTAATTGAAAAGTTTTTTAGTGTTAAAAATAAAATTTATGAGGTCTCTATAATGGTTTTTTATGTATTTATATATGAAAACAAGTTGAAAAATATATTTTTAAGATCTAAAATCTCAAAGTAAACAATGCTCTCATCCATTCTTAAAAATATAAAATAGTGGTGAATGACATGTTATGTGTACTTTTTTAAAAATAAAGTTAGGTATAAACCCTCTATAAGCACCCAAGCTTATTTGTTTGGGTCACGTGTGAGGGCTATTTTTTAAAGACTAAGCACGCCTACTAAGTTTATTTTGTAGCCATTGCTTTTTAAAAGAATAAAATTATTTTAAATTAATTTATTTAAAATAATATTTAAACAATGATACAATTATTTCATAGCTTTCCAGAATATTTTAGCTTTTTATGATAATATTTATAATTACTTTACAAATAGTTATATATGAACAGATAGGACAATTGTTTAAAAGTTTTGTTCATTAATATTCAATAATACAATATTTTTTCATTATTTTTTATTGTATTTTTTAGATTGATTATTCTTAGATTTATTCATACAAATATGTTAAAATGATTGATTCATGATTTTTTTATTGAAATTTACTTTCATAATAATAATAATAATAAGTTTTATTTAAAAAAAATTTTCAAATATAAAAAAACATGTTTTGTTTTCCCAAAACATAAGAAAAAAAATACATGAAACAAGAAATAGTGTTTTTTTTATTAAAAAGATTATTTTGTTGCTCGTTAATTCTAGTCATTAATTACAACTTTGTTCAATAAACCATTCTACTTAATAAAATGACATGTTATTATGAAGAAAAAATATTACATGGATGCGAGAAGACAATTTTGACTGATATTTATTTTCCTCTAGATTTTAATAATTTTTTAAATAAATATCTATTTTAGTTATTAGATAATTAAATAAAAATAGATTTTAAAAACTCCCTTGTATTACAAGATCAAATATTTATTTTTGCATCTACCATTTACTTTTTGCAAGGTAATCTTCTCATTTTAGTTTTTAATTAGAGTTAATCATTTTTTTTATAATTTATCAATTTATATATTTTTAAATCTATTTTATTAAGTATATACATTATTTTTTTTTAGTTTTTAATTAAAAATTTATGATGCTGGAAAAAGTATTAATAACGCTGACTTATACATGTATTACTTTACTTGGTATCCTATCTCTAGCGTAACGTGGGTGCATTAGCTTGTTAATATATGTATATATACGCACGCGCCCGCGACGACACTCACTATAAATCACTTTCTTCTCGTCTTTTGTGTCGCATCCTATTCTATCACTAACAATCATGATGATATCAAGCTAAGTATATATATATTTTTTCTTTTGATGTAAAATATTTGGAATTTTATCGATTGATTGCTTCGTTCTTCTCCTCTTTTTTATTTTTATTTTTTTTTAGAAGAAAGGTTCAATTTGTTTATTAACTTGTTGGCCGCCATGACATTAATTTCATCATTTGAAGTTTTTCCATTGACTTTTTTATGTTAATGTTTTTATACGATGATAGTCAAGTTTTTCCTTTTTCACCCTATTTATATGAGTGGGATTTGACTTAAATTCTTTTCTAATTAATTGTAGTTTCTTAATGTTATTTTATGTCATATATAGGTTACATTTTTTTAATGGTTGAAATTCTTCAACCTATGCCATGGGCACAAATTGATTTTCATTAAAATAAATATTTAGGTATTGCAAACAAGATTTTTTTTATATAAAAAGAAAAATTTGCGACTTAGTTCATAGAACTAAGTCAAATAAGTTAGTTTCATTTTAATTAGAGGATAACAAAAAAAATAGACAACAACAACTAAATAAAAAAAGGATCACAATAACCTGTAAAAAAAACTATTTTTTCAAAAGAGGATAATTCCTAACCATTAAATATGGAAGGACAAATTAGGGTAAAAAATGACCTTAAAAATCAGTCCAAGTCAACTCGAGTTAACATAACAAATCTGTAATCCTGGTAATTAGGGTTGAGCCAATCTGGATTATCCTACCAAACTCACGACTAAGGTCATAAGATTAAGATAACCTTATAGAAAAAAAAATGATGAAAATCAAAAAGCCATTTAAAAAAAAAAAACCAATGTCAACTTTTGTTAACTTTCCAAACCTGTGACTCGAGTCATCCTGCGAGAAGCATTCTATCTAGAAAAACCATGAAACTCAATTCTTAATCAATCAAATATTAAATAATAAAATTATAAAAAAATAAAAAATGACAATTAGAATAATGAGGATCAGAATTGAAATACAAAATAAATTTTATCTTTGATTAAAGGGTGAAATTAAAAAGAAAAATCAGTTTAAAAAAAGACCTAAAAAATATAAATAATTTTTTATTTAAAAAAAATAAATAAATTTAATAAAAAAACTAAAAAGAAAATGAAAATGAAAATGAATGAAGATCAAAATTGAAATAATAAATACAAATAAATTTTTTATTTAAAGGTAAAAATGAAAAGAAAAATCAATTCAACAAAAAGCTGAAAAAAACCAAATCAAAAGAATGAGGATCAAATTAAAAAAAAAAATATAACAAATTTGGCTTGAAGGATGAAATTAAAAAAAAGAAAAATTTTACAAAAGAGTTAAGAACAAAAATTTAAAATCAAAATAAAATGAACCCACATTATGTTGTAAGCTGTTTCTTTTGTGTAAAAAAAAATATTCAAGTGTTGCAATAGCATTTAAAAAAATCATCTCCCAATCATGATTTATTTTTCTAGTAATATGAAAGAAAAAAAACACCTTAATAGAACTTCACTAATCGAATGAAACTTGTTGACACCAATAACTAGTTTTTTCTTAACCAGAATATAATCAACCAACAACTTTCTCTCTATTTCGTTGTTTTTCAATAATTCTATCTTTCTTCTCAAACCTAATGACCAAAATGTAACAAAATGTTTAGGACCAAAATATTAAATTGTCAGACTAAAGGGATTAAAAATGTTTTTGGCCCAAATATATATTGAGTCATAATCATAACTATAACGATATATGCCAATAATTATAGTAAAGGAGAATAAAAATAAAATTCAGATGTTGGTTGCTTGCAAGATATTTCATGAGGTTGATTGATGCATCTACCGTCTTAAAAATCAGATTGTAGGGGGGACTCCTCTCTGGTTCCAGTAAGGGTGTTCTCATTGTAGCTTTCCTCTACCGATTTTTTTTTTTTGATCCACCATTACCATTTATCCCCCAATCTCTATCCTCCCTTCAATCATAGTCAATTATATGTATTGAAAAGCCTCATCAATGATGGCATTGGATCTGAATGGGTCCCCAATTGAACATTGTACCAGTAAGTAGGTTCAACTGAACTTTGTTAGCATATGCCTTTTGGGATTCAGGAAAGGCAGCCCTACCATACCACAATGATGCAAGGCTCTAAGTTGAATATGGAGTTTTTGATTTTGTCAATGTAATCCGCAAGGGATAAAGATTTTCTTGAAGTTTAAAAATCATTTTCTTTTTGATTCATATGAGTTGAATTAGCGAAATTGAGTTTCATGGGTGAATCTGATAAATTAATGATCCTTTTTTTTTTTTTTTCAAAATGAGGACATCATTGGGTGGGTACATGTATTTTTGACCATGAAATTAGGTTTTATCGAACTAATTGCTTGAATAGTTGAGAATAGTGATTATGACGTGAGTGCTCATGTTGAGTTTCTTAATCAAGGCGCTCGTGACCATGGTTTTTTCTTTGAAGGAACTGTATGCAATTTGAAATCTTGAACTTGGAAATGGGGCGTGCATGAACCTGCCTATAAGAAGACGCTTCGTGACACAAAATATTTTAGAGTTATCATCATATACTGGACCTTTAGTTTAGGGGCATGGAACTCTTTCCAAGCACGCTCAACAGCTCCCATTAACTTCATCATGCTGGCTAGCTAGACGCGAGCTTAAACTGGGTCTAGATAATAATGTCTGCGCGCAGTCTAAAAGCATGCATGGTATGTGGTCAATCTACCACCAAACTCATCAAATGGCTACTATATAGCTGTGGAAATAATCGAAGAACAGTTCGATTACAGGACATGTGGGGGTAATTGAAGCACATGCAATCCTTGGAATCGTGAAGGCCCCGCCCCCAGTATCCACAACAGAAGATGCACAAGCTGATCATACGCGCACCACAATTGTCGATCCTAGCTACATCTTGTGTATTCAAATCATCATCATAGAGTACAGCAGAATAAATTGTGAATGCATGGTGCGTTTTCAATGAATTGGGTTGGGGCACCAACAGCTCATCTACAGATGTGTTGCATGCGGGCTGGATTGAATTTGATGTGACCCTGGACCAATAGCCACTTTTACAGTTGCCCTATATTGTATTGGTAATGAGGTAAGCCTACATGAAATAATAGAAAGCTAAGAGAAAACTCTCTCTTGTCCATCAAACATTGGAGATGGAGAATGGCTTCAAAATATTGCATGCGGGGGGGGCCCCCCCCCCCCCCCCCTAAAATCCTGGCCTATCTCCCCTAACATGACAGGAAACATGAGACATGACAGGTAAACCTGAGACATGACCTGACCGTCACTAAATTTCTGCATACTCAGAGGCGGCCATCGTGGAGAATAACTGGTTGTTATCATGATACAATAAATTTTTTACCACGTTAATATATACGAACAAGTTAGAAGACTGAGTACGGATTGATTTGACGTTACCCAGAAGCTTTGAAAATCTGGTCCGAGACTGAAAAAAAAAAATATGGGTTTTATGGTTAGTTATGAGGAGATTAATAGCCTCCTAGAGGAAAAGGAGAGGACAGATGTGTATTGTGGATGGGCCCTAGAAGTAACGTATGAGAAAGATCCTACCAAAGTCTGCTTTAATGGAAGATTCTCTCAAGAAGTGATGATGGAAAACGATGGGGACATTGGGAGGTCCGAATTTCTCTATAGTCAACATTCATCAACAGATCACACTTGGTCTACATTGGATTTTACAATATCTGAGTTTATTGTGTACTTGGTATAGAAATTTCGCTGACGAAGGAGAGAAATCATATGCCTGGCTCATCATCATGGTTCCTTTAAATTAAAACGTATTTGATTACGAAAATCAGAATCCATTACTTTTTACCCCTCTCGCATGATTCTCCTTTTTGTTTTCCTTGTGTTTCCCCTTTTCTTTTCTCCTCGGGAGTGTCAAGAAATTTATAATTGCTGATAAATATACTTTTTTTTTTTAAGATTTAGAAATTATTGTGATGGTAGAGTTAATAATTTGTATAAAAAATTGCTATTAATAAACTTTAAATTTAAAAACATAATTGCTTTGAATTTCTTTTATTTTGTTGAAGAGGTGAAGAGTCATTTTCTCTTGAAAACATAAACAAAAAAAAAACATCTTTTATATAATATTAATGTTGATAGAAATAACTCTTATATCGATATTAATATTGATTGAAATACAAAGGACCCATATGAGATTTTATATATTATTTTGTACGCAACATTAATGTTGATAGGAATAGTCCTTAGTCAACATTAATGATGATTGGAACAAGACATATCTTTGGAAGGTTTTTATATGCCTATGAGTGTAGAAAAAAGACTATCCTGGATTCTTAATATTTTATGTTAAGGACAATAAAGTAGTCATGTGACATGAAATGAGACCTATAAAGACTTTCAATTCCAATATATTTGGACCAAGATTGATTTTAAATCCAAGAATGTGAGGTTTGATATTTTACTAGACTTACAAGTACTTGGACTCAGCACGTTGCTGAGCCCAAAAATATTGGGTCTAAGATCTTGATTTTAAAATTGAGAGCATGCATAAAATGTTGTTAGCTTTAGTTTTTCTTCAACATAAGAAAAATGATGTCTTAATGTTGATAATGATTAAATTCAAAACAATCAATTTATTGCGGCTTTGTAAATTCAAAACTATATCTTTAGATTTCTTTGATGTTGGATATGTTTTTTTGCATAAAAATTATTCAAAACTAGAATTTTCCAACCGCTTGAAATCTTAAAACTTGGTTTATGCATTTTCTATATTTTTTTAATTTACATTCATGCCAATTTAATTTCTTTAATGATTAAACTTGGTTCCCTAACCCTTTGTTTGATAATTTCTATTATTATTATGGTTTACTTTTTCATGTCTATGTTCTGCTTGTTTTTATTTTTTATTTTTGGATTTTTTTTCATTTAATTGTACGTATAGGTTTCATAATGTTTTACATTTCTTAAGTATTTTTTAATTTTAATTTATATAAGTATTATATGTTTTGCTTGTATTACAAGTGTATTATAATTAAATATAAACTTTGTAGGGATGGCGAGTGATGATGACAATTTATGTAATTATAGTTTTATCTAATTTGATATTTCACTGTGTTAAAGGGGTTGTACCTTGAATATAAAACCTCCCCCTACTCCTAAAGATTAGAATCCTACTAGCTTATTTCCCAAAATGCTTGTCTGTTTATATATTAAGTTCTTTAATAATTTATCATAGATAAATAAATAGTTAATGCATTATTTTTTTTAATTTTAATTAATATTTTTAACCCATTTCTTTTGATTTGTGTACCTAGATTTATATGTTCGAGGGTGTTCTCGGCAAGATCCTTCTGAATTGTTGCTTAGATTTTTCATCTAGCTACTAAACATTACCTAAATTCGATTGAAGCTAGTGATATTGAAAAAGCTTATTTAACAAATTTTAAACCCATGATTTCATATGTCATAACCCAATTGTTAACCCCATCAAATATTAAAAAAAGATAAAAAAATATTTCAATAAAAAAGTCTAAAAAATATATATTACAACAAAAATATTTCAAAAATGATGAAAAAAAAGACAAGAAAAATGCAATTAAAGATGAAATTGAGAGAAGAAATTGAGAAATGTGTTGAATTTGGTTAAATAATTAAAAATTAGATAACTAACGACTAAATTGGAAAAAGGCACTAACATACAGGGACCATTTTAGAGCAATTAAGGATGAGATTGAGAATAAATATTGTGAAAAAGGTTAAAATTGGTTAAAAATAAAGAAATTAGAAAACCAAAGACCAAATTGAAAAAGAGGGAGGAATTAAGGGACCGCTTAAAAAAAAACACTTCTATTTAAGCAAAACAACACCATTTTATTTAAGTGAAACAATGTTTTTCAAATAAATGAAATTGTACATTTCACTCATTAAATTAAACAAATTGGAAACCAATAACTACTTTGAAAAAGGCACTAGACTTGAGGGGTCACAATTGATGTTGGGCAAGGCCTAATTACACAAAACTAACTAATTTTATCTCAATTAAGAACATCCAAGCTAAAATTAAAAGACCAGGGATTAAATTAGAGATTTCATGATCCCAATGACTAAAACCCTAATTTCAAAGGTTTAAGAAAAACGATGTCGTTTTGGTCATGATTCTCCTATTTTGGCTGATTGTGAACCACTATTCTGGAAATAATCATGGAAATTTCAGCCATCATTAGACAAACAACAACCACCATTCGACAGAGGAGCTTCCCCCATACAAGGCTATGTTGTATTTTTTAATGTTTATGCCCCCTACCTGCCACGTGGAAGGCCTCAACATCTTGTACCAAGACAATCTTGTGTGGTTTATTAAAATTAGACACTATTACATCCAACTTTGGATCGATGGTGGGAAGGCTACATACCACATAATCAAGCACGGTTTGATCCTAGTTAAAGACTAGCATCCTCTTTATGAGATCTATGGCTTGGTTAGCTTCAATGACCTCTTATTTGCCACAATTAATTCTTGAATGGCACACCCTCAATTAGCTATTTTCAGTCAAGTTCTAGCTATAAAGTTCCAAGAGTTTGTTAGATATCAGGGAGAGGGAAAGAAGAAGAAGAGAGGAGAGTGGTCCCCTAATAGATCAAAGTCAAAATGAGAAAGAATCCCCTATGATATAGTTTGAAAAACCACCTTTAAACCCAAAATTGGTTTCACAATTACTGGCCCTTTTTAGGCTATAAAAGAGGTATTTTTTTGAAGCTTAAAGAAAATACTGGAGATGATAAAAAGCCACAAAAAAGAGAAGAAATATTGAGAGAAAACCAATCAAAGAATTAAAAAAAAAAAGTGAAAAAAAAAGATATTGTGAAGAAGGAGATCAAAAGTTGCTTTGAAAGGACTAATAGAATTTGTTCAAATCAAGCAAAAATAGGTAAAAACTAGTTACAATCAACTCTTGAAGGTATATTACTCAACTTGATGGAGGGGAAGAACTCATTAAAAATACCCTCCCCTCTGCATTTTAAGATTTGATTCATTCATTCAAGTGTTATTCATAATGTTTTTGAATTGATTCAACCATGTTTCAAATTATTTTTGCATATATGTCCAAGTTGCTTTGAATGGAAGTTGTAATATGGTTGTTAGTTCATGTGTTGTTAATATGGTGTTTTATAATGTTTAATAGATGATTAATGATATGCTTTTGATGTTCGAATACTTATTCTTTATGCATGAAAAACATATCTTATGGTTTGATGATTATATCCAAAAAGAGACATACAGCAATGCTTAAACTTTCTGGTGTTTTTGTTTAGTTTTGGAAGTTCATATAGGTTATTTTGATGTTGAATGAGCTTTTAGATTGATAAAAACAACATACATGTATGTTGACAATAGATTATAAGCTTTGAATCCTGTGCATTTTAAGGTTTACATGTTTACTGTTATTTCTAAAGGTTTAAGCATGTGTACATGAATGTATATGACTTATATGAATAAGCCTTTATTCTAAGTTTTAGTGCATTTTTCAGATTTTAGCATATTCTGGGTTTTTGAGTTTAACATTCATCTACAGAAGATTGCTTCGGGTCCATGATTTCTATGTTGTTTTGATCATTTATTGGTTCTTACACATGCATACAAACTTGTTGATCACTAATCTAGGATCCTAAAGGTTTAAAAATACTGAAATCTTGGCATTTGATCTTTGGTTCACAAAATCAAATAATCATGACGATTGATTGTTTGTTGTGATAATCGAACCTCAAATTCATGTTTGAACGATGATTTTACATGTCCTTGTATCTTTGAGTTACTGAAATATGGTCTGAAATTGAATCTGTATTTTTGGATTTATGTTGAAATGTTTTTCGTGTTTTTAATAAACTCTGAGTTTTGATCCATTTAAATTTTAAATTTATAAAAAAAATATGTTTTTTACCTTGTTTGATTGGTTTTAATTAGTTTAGGGCCTTATTTTGTTGTTTTTGGGTCGAGTCCACCAAGCCCAACCTATACGACAAGGCAAACCCATAAAACTTTAAGGTCTTGTTTAGCCTGTCCCAATTTTACAAGGGGAAAAACTCATTTTTCTTCCGTTAGGGTGTGTATACATAATAAGGGTTAAAGGCATATTTGCTCAAACATGCCTTTAGCCTTGATTTTGTATTCTTCTCCTTTGTATTTTGACTCATTATCAAACAAACCTCAAATGATTTCTAAAAATTCTAAAAAAAATTCAAGGATCATTTTAAAAATATTTATGGGTCTCTCACATATTTTTTCAACTATTTGGTTTGTAAACTTACATTCTAAAATACCAATCTGATATTAAATATACATACTTTTCTTTAAATTTTCAAAAAAAATACAAAAACAAAAACCAAAATTCCTTATTTTAAAAAATATGTTTTTATCTATGTGTATAAAGCCAAATTCTAAAACTTTTCATGCATATGTTATAAAAAAAAATTGTATTTTTATCATTTTTTGAAAAATACAAAAATCAATTAATGGGTATCATAACAAATTTGTGATTATCCATTAGGATTTGACCAAAATTTCAAAAACACCATAAAAATCAATTTGTTTAATTAATAATTTGGGTATGAATTCTACATTGTAATGCATATTTCTGATATTAAATTAAATGAATTAAAAAAATAAAATGTTAAAAATTAACTGTAGACTTTAATACATGGAGGTATAAAATTACACTATAAAGTATACCCCCGATGTATTAAATATACAAAATAAAAATAAATACATCATTAAGATTTAGACCTTAGAATAGTTAGATTTTAGCTTAATAAAATATACACCTCTTTATTGAAGGGGATCTGTTTTAAACACACAAATATAAAGACCATCTTATTGAGAATGATCTACCTAAAATTCATAAGATAGGACTCTCTTTACCGAGGATGACCTCTTTTGAACCTTAAACAAACTAACGAATAGAAAAATGACTTATTATAAATAGGGTGCATTTGGAGTAATGTGTCTTCTTCATGCACAACTAGTCCTCTTATCTAAATTCTTATAGACGAGTAAGTTTTCTAGTGATTATAATACCAGGTGGAGACTTCTAAACCCTTTAAATCATAATTTCATGATTAATCCTAACATATCTAAAATCCTTTTGATTTAAGAGAAAGATCTGTTATTCGCAATTGTGCACGCCACGATAAAATATATAACAAATTTACTATTTCATGATTCAATGATTAAACTAAAATTAGGTCTTCATTTGTCAATAACACCTTAAGCTTCTTATAATAGTGTCATTTTCTAATCATTATTATGATGAGAAATGATATGACTTGTACACATTCATCAAATATATTTTTTACATACAAATATATAAGTATGTTTTATTCTTAAAATTATATAATAACTATTCTAACCCAATTTTTTTATCTATATTTTTGTTTATATTTAAAAACAAAATAGAAAAAAACAAGAAAAAAAATAATATATCTTTTTAATAATTATAGTTCATTTTAATCATGTCATTATTTTTCTTCATTTCTTATTTAATTTTTATGTGTAAAAAAATCTTGAAAAATAAAAAAAAAAGTAAAAAAGTAAAAAATACATGGCTGGTGTTGAAATTGGACCAATAATTGAGCATCACGGGCAAAAGAAAGAAGTTTAGGAATTTTTAAGCTATTATTGAGGGTTTAATTGAGAAAGAAATTGAAGAAAAGGGCTTAAATTGATTTAGTTTGGCTATAATAAAAAAAATTGAGGTTCAAGAATGAATTTGAACAAATAATCAAGTTAGAAAATCAATTAAATGCTTAATTAAGAGAGAGAAAAAAATAAAATTTAAAGCCAATTTGGCTTAACAATAAAGAACTGGAAAATCAATGACCAAAATGAGTAAAGTGGAGAATTTATAGGACATATGTTATTTTAGTCGAGGGCTGAATTGAAATAAATAAAATAAAAAGGATGAAAATTAACCAAAAGTAAGAAATTGAAAGATCAAGGAGAAAAAGACACCCAAATAGGGGGATTGTGATGAAGTTGGCACAGTTAAATTAGAGGAAATACCTACTTCTGATGGAGAAAAAAAAAATGACATTGTTTCACTCTATGTGAAACGGTGCGTTTTGCTTGAAAGAGGGAAGAACAAATGATGAAGCTTGGAATGAAACGACGATGTGTTATCCTAAAATTTGTAGGAATTTTGGGCATTAAAAAAGACGTTGGGAAAGCTAATCTCATGCATTGTTAGTGTTTAATTTTGATCCCAATCAGTCCTCGTGGCGGCGCGAAAACATGGTCTCCAATCAGTCCTCGTGGCTACGTTCTTGGGGCAAGAAATCAAGGTTGAAATTCCAGAATCAATTACATTCTTGGGCTAGGCTGTCAAGTCTTAAAGGAAAATCAAGTTGGGCTTCACAGAGCCCGTTGTGGGCTCTTGATGTTGATGGGCCGACATACTTTTGGTTTGGGAAACTATCTTTATTTGGGTCTGCATGCTCATTGTGGGCTCATAAAATGCTCTATGTGGACTTGTATGGGCCAACAAGTTTGATTTGTTTTGGGTTTAGACTGAGTATTAAATTAATTTATATATTCATATTTTTTTAGGATTGATTCTAAATTTTAAAATCAATGTATCTCCTGTTTTTGGGATTGATGTTAAAATTATTATTTATTTTATAAATAATATAAAAAATAAACTTTTTATTAGGATTGATTCTAAACTTTAAAATCAATATGTCTCTTGTTTTTAAGACCTGCGTTAAAAACTTTTTTTAAATATATAAAAAAGTAATGAAAAAATATTAGGATAGTCAATGGCAATAAAAAGAACAAATCTAGAACAAATAATACATAGTTAAGATAACCTTTCATAAAAAAAAATATAGCGAGGGTGACATCGTTTCCCCCCTAAATATAAATAAACTCTTGCTCGAATCTCTGGAACCAGTGTTATTTGTTAGGAGCCCTAATTTTTTTTTTTAATTACTAGATGGTGAGTCCAATCTTCAACAAGATATTTTAGCTCCGTTGTGCGTCCACTAAGATGTGATAATAACATTATCAATTTTTTTTTTATGAATAAGAATTATCAATATTTAAAAAAAAACAATTGTTAAGACTGAACCTAAATTTAACGAGTCCAAAACCCCGAAGGCCAAAAACCATGGGCTTAAGCAGTGCCTAGGGCTAGTGCTGGCATCGCCTATTACCCTTCTGGATATGCAGCCTAGCGCTCTAAGCGCTAGACACACATCTAGCACCTCATTTGGCGTGTAGCCCATCATCCTAGGTGTGTACCCCAATGCAATTGGCGCTGCGAACCAACCAAGAATCCTATAGGCTCGAGCACACGCCTGAGCCCAATATCTATGGGCTCACGCAATGCACTTAAGCTCATTTTCACCCCTTAACTTGCTCAGGACATGGATATGAGCTTAACACTCAGAGTTTGATTTTTATGAGACCTCACACGAGTACCTCAAGATATTTTTTTTGGAAACCACATGAGTTCCTTAGGATTTTTTACTAAACTAATATATTTTGGATCTTACCCTTTCTACACCCCTGGGTGTATAAAAAATATTTCATGGTCTATCACCTTTCCATCTCATTAATACACGAAAAAAAGATATTTATTCATTATGAATGTTATCAAGGCAAAATTACTTTGCAACCCCTCCACTCAAACAAAAAAATAAGATTCCAGAGCTATAAATACCTCATGAATCACCAAAGTAAAAGAAACATAATCTCTTCATTTTCTACATATTTGTATACATATTCTCAGAATCTCTACCTTTAACATATTATTGATGCATTTTCTTTCTCTACAAATATATTTATTTAAGCATTTAAGAGTTTCTAAATTTATCAATGGGGATTTTTTACTTGGTTTTTCACATTAAGCTACCACACATCTTGGCTTTTCATGTCATGCTACCGCCCACTTTGACTTCCCACGTCAAGCTATCACTCATCTTGGCTTCCCATACTAAGTTACCACCCGTCTTGGCTAAGAAAAATAAATCAGATTGCAAAGATTAAGTGATTAACATATTATTCAATCATATAAACTTTATTCTTAAAAACATTAAATTTTGAAACATCATCAATTTTCTAATTATTATTATTATGATGGGAAATGATATGATTATTCATCACATATATTTCTTACATACAAATATATGAGTATATTTTGATCCTAAAATTATAAAATTACGCAAACATTTCCTTAAATAATATCTTCCTATTATATTTTTTCTCTCTCTTAGAGCTTAATGATGGTTGTCACTTCAACTCTGAGATGTACTAACTTTCTTGAATTGAGCATTAACTTCAAGAACACAAATAATATTTTGGTTATGACATGGTTCCATCTGACCAATTAGTGTCTCGCAATTTTGATTGGTTTTGTCCGAGTTTAACCAATCTATAACATTTTTATTTCATTAGTAAGAGTCGAATGAATAAGGATTCGGTTTTGCTTTTTCAATCTTATTTGCTGGTCTGATAAATATAGATAATTGACTTTTTAGATAATATAAAAAAAATAAAAAGCCTTAACGGAAAAAAAAAAAAAAGAAAGAGGAAACCTAATTGGAGAAAGAGTAATGTTAGACATACATAATGCTTTTAACTAAGACTTACAAGAAATGCTGAAAGGCTTTTTTTTTTCATTTTTGATATCATACTTTTTTCCTTACAATTAATGATTAAAATATGATAAATTAATATACAAAGGCAAAACTTAAGGATAGGGGACCTAAGTTTAAAATATGAAAGAATATCATATTCAACCTAGAATTAGAGCGACAAAAAACATTTTAGTCCTTTTATTTTCCTTCTTCTATCACAAACCTTTAGTTTTACAAATATTTTGTTTTGGTCCAAAATTTTTTTTTCAGTCACTAGCTTAAAACATAAGAGAGAAAATCATTGAAAAAAACAAAGGAAAAAAAAATATATTGATTTACCACATTCTAACCTTGAAAAAAAATACTTCTTGGTGTTGACGAGATTCATTCAATGAAAGAAGTCTCACTTAAGTGTTTTTGAATATTTATTTTGCTTAAAACAAATAGATCTGTTGAGAGAAAAACTTTTTATAATTTGATTTTGTATTTTTAGATTTTTTAATGTTTTTGGGTTGATTAATTGTTTTTTTGTTTTTAATATTCTAAGGGTGATTATTAAGTTTTTATATGAAAATGACATGTTATCTACTTTTTACCTATAAAAAAAACAAAGGAAAGCTTAGGTGCACAGGCTTAATATAGAAAGCCCACACCATGTGCTTTTGATTTTCTAATCCAGGCTCATGGGTTTTTCTTTTTAAAAAGGTTTAATTGTTAATTAAAATATATTAATTAAGTGAATTTGTGAAGGCCTACATGAAATGTATTTAATTTTAATTCAAATTACTTCAAATAAATAAATTAAAATTTTTTGGGTGATATTTCTTAATAAAATAGCATTTTATTTTTTGCTTGGTTTTTGAATAAGATTGTAACATTTTTATAATATTAGTAGTGGTTCTTTTTGTGCAACATTATATAATCTTTTTCTTTTTCTTTTTAATATTTTTTAATTAAATGAATAATTAATTCCAAGAAACAAAATTATCAGACCCAACCAGTACTGTAATCCATATTATGAGATTAAATATCTTCTCTTAACTTTTCGGTATATTCCCTAGTTTTTATTGGGAATGTTTTTTTATATATATAATTATTGACTTACATGATTCTAAATTTATTTAATTAAATATATTAAATTTTGTGATTCGCATTAATTTTTTTTTCTTGATGCCAAACATGTTGGAAATATCTATAAATTTTTTTTGTCATTAAAAAAACATTTTATTCTATCTACAGTAAAACGCAAGTCAACACACTAGATACACAACTGATTCCATGCCTATATTAAATGTTGAAATCTTACTTGGAAAATATATTAATAATGCTTAAGAGTGTATTTGTTTTATATTAAAAAATTATTTTGACTCATAATGGAGAGTAAGCAGTTATCTAATTAACATATGGTAAAAGAGTTTAGCTTTTCACTATAGCAATGAACAGTGAAAAGTCAAGCACTTTTTCACTTTAGTCCTCAATATTTTTTAGGATTTTTTTTTTAGTTTCATCCTCTAGTATTGGGTTTATTGGGTATAGAGTTTCATAATTTATTTCAATTTGTTTTTTATAAAGTTATACCAATCTTATGATCCGAGTCACTAGTTTTACGAATCAGTTGTGTTGACTCGGGTCATTTTTATTTTTTTTTAAATTTTATCCTTCAACATTGGGTTGATTGAGAATCAAACTATATAATTTTTTTGACTTGCTTTCTTTGGAGTTATCTCAGTCTTTTGACTTGAGTTTGATAGGTTAACCGAGTTGACTCGGGTTATTTTTTGTCATTATTTATTTATTTTTTCAATTTAATCCTTTAAAATTGGGTTTAGTGGTAATTGAAATTTATAATG
>Ga0325411_1001831_pt1 | contig 23775 bp, 18 predicted proteins | sample PopdelMetagenome_13_FD_206181 | JGI IMG/M metagenome (GOLD analysis project Ga0325411, IMG submission 206181) | Populus deltoides microbial communities from Bellville, Georgia, United States - Xylem-PdIQD-R4 | ecosystem: Host-associated > Plants > Phyllosphere > Stem > Wood/Secondary xylem... | reverse complement strand
GGTGAGGTCAAGGAGAGCTGCATGAGTCAAGCACCATGTATTTTCAAGATTTGAGCATTTGTCATAGATGTTAAGAAGCAGAAAGACCTAAAAACGTATCACTCTTGATATTAATGTTAACATCTTATTAGATTAATTGAATTTCTTTTTAAGAGTTTTCTTCCTTCCAATGACTATATATATATATATATATATATATATATGTATATATATAGATTACTTGTATTTCACCTTTTCAGGTGTGTTTTATACACTCAATTCCTAGGCTTAAGCCCATGACAAATAACCTAGTTAAAGGCCTCCTCTTCCATTCCACCTTGTACCAAAATCTTGCCTTGTCACCCACAGCTAACCAACAAGAGAATTGCAACGTCATTAGCCTCGGCGTTGTAGCCACCGTATACTTGATGAGTCCTCATTTCAAGGAAGCCAATTACATTAACAAAATTGCAACATGCCATAACCTGGGTCTGTACCTAGAATAATTCTAGTAGTGACAGAAGAACCTCTGCTATGTATCCGAGATGAACATACTTAGGTCCCGTTTATCTAGGCGGTGATGCCGTGGTTGAAATAAAGCACTGTTACTGCATAAACAAACAGACTCTTAGTCCGGAGAACATTAGTCGGATAATAATATGTGTCGAAACTTGTTTTAAACATAAATATTGGGCTTTAGCTAATCTTGGAGTATTAACAGGTACAGGTTTTAGACAGTCTGGAATATTGCTAGGAAGTTACAAGGATTTTTACAGTTTGGAGTGCTGATAATAATATTCCCCCAGCACAACTATGCCGGCATCTTTGATTACATTGATGTCAAGTTTGAGCAGCTATACATTCCTTAATTAAACTAAGAATCTTGTGGTATTTAAGGACATGTTTGTCGTATCAGAAATATTGTCCTAGAAATTATTGCGTCATAGTTTTTCTCTTGTCTTAACTGGTCAAGTTTTAAATTTATTTTTTAAATGTTTTCAAGTTTTATTAACCTCTAAATCATTAAAAGTTTACATGGTTGTTAATTTTAAAACTTATAGCATTAAATCGAGATAGACATAAATTAATCTAATATCCATATTAATAATAATTAAAAAAAAAAACGGTGCCTTTCTTTTTGTAGTGTTCGGTGATGGGGCCTCGCTTTTCAAGCTTATCAAACATTGTCGACTTTCCCTGAATTTCCTAGAGGCGAAGTTACTACCATTTCCGTCTCCAACTTTAGAGAATCCTACCCAGGGTTCACAGCGAATCGCGAAGGAAAGGTCACAGTAACAAATCCTAGTCAGATGAAGCCAACGTTTGAGCAAATAAAGACTTGGGTTCATTATGACAAGGATTTTCTCTTGGCTTCAGCTTTTCTCCAACCCTTTTCACTGAAAGCTGGAAAAAGTAAAGAAATGCAGGTCAAGTACAGACATAGGAAAGATGGGGAAATGGTTGGTTGCAAGAATGGCCAAGGAAAGGGCAAGTAATGGTACGGTCACATTTACAAGGAGGATGGAATTTCCTACGAATTAAGCTTGGATTGGGCTTCTGGAAACACCATAGAACAGTGCGAATTGATAGTAGAGAGGTCAGGGTTCTTCTGGGCCATACTAATCACAAAGCATGCTTTTGCTGCTTCTAATATTGAGAACGCATTTCCAAACGGTATGGAAACTTGAATACGAAGCCATCAATACCAAATCAGTTTCCTATCTTCTTTCTCCCTTGATCCTCGATGATTAACATTCAAAGATATGTTTATGTAACAAAGCTACAGTATGATTTGTGTGTTCAACAGGTATTGTTCAGAGAGTCAATGTAATACAATATGATTATGGAAATGAGATTTCGAAAGACAAGATGTTTATCGTTCTTTCGCCTAAAAGAAAAGCATGAAGGTGCTGACACATATAGATTTCTATGGACTAATGTGTCGAAATCTATGTTGATTTATATACACTTTCTGAAGCTCTAGCATTTATGAAGAAAGCAAGGATGACATCCATATTCCAAGTGTGACAATACCAATGGTAGCAAAAGCTTGGCCCAGTTCAAGCACAACATTTTGTTGCTGGAGAGGCAGATTTTGCCAGTCTGTCCGCCTTTGCAGAAGTTAAGACCAAAAACAGAACAAAATTAGTCATGGCAGAATTCTAAGATTATTGCATTTCTCAATAATCAAAGAAAAGCACGCACAACAAGCTTGCAAATCTCAAACATCTTAGACCAGTTCAGATTTTCATTATCAATTTGCGTTGACGAAGATGCATGAAAGCAAAAACATGCATACCCTAAATCAGCAATGATAATGCTAACATTGTCTTGTGTCCGCCGGTCCTGCAATACAAGGAATTCAAAGCTTTTTGAAGTCCCTAGTAAAATATTGAACGATAATGTCGAATAAGACTAATTGTCCATATAAGTTCTTACAATAGCTTTCCGTGCAAGTTCTTCGCAAGCTAGCTGAAAGCAGAATGAGAGGCAAGTTAGAAATGCCGCTGCACAGCAATGGTATCATCTAAAACCATGCAGACATTCAAAACTTGTTCCAGGTTCAGAACTCAAGTGCAATGGATTCGTTGGATATTCAATAGCCAACATAATGATTACCTGAACATTTCCATGTTTTTGAAGTTGGTTCCTGACAAAAGCAGCTGCATCTAAGCTGTTACCGACAATAGCAAACAGTTAAGCAAGATGCTGATTATGAATGAAAATCAAGAGATTACAGAAACAGATGTCACAGAATGCAACTACGAAATACAGTTGGAGGATGGGATAAAACACCTGTTCATGTAATCCCATAAACCATCAGATGCTAGAATTACAAACTCTGCATCTGATCCAAAAGCTATTTGGTAAACTTCTGGAGATGCAATGACCAAGTCCCCATTGAATTGTACTCTGTCACAACACAAGATTAGTTCACCTTCTGAAAAAACTTGCAAATCATAAATTCAATGATTCCTTATCTTATCACCGTATCGAGCATCATTCTTGGCTAATACACATGCAGCAAGCTTTTGTCATCCATCCATTAGTAAATGGTGGCGGTATAGGGTTTTTCTCATATGAATTTATCTCAACAGAACATGCATTTTGTAGTTCCTAGGAGAGCATACAACCTTAGAACCATACAGGCCAGATGTACTAGCCACAATGAATGAGATTTGTCTTTTGCTCCAATTGCTATGTTCTTAGGGCAGGTAGATTGATCGAATAACCATTACCAACCCAAATCATGGGCTCTTGCAGGTTTTAAATCTGATCTATCAGGTCTTGTGATGTTTTGTACGCAATTGAAATGCACCATAACTATCTTATAACCAAGGTTCAGTTAACAAAAATGGAGAGTAGATGAACATACTGGTGGAAAATATAGAAAAGATCTTACCGAGAACTAAATTTTTCAGACCATCTCCCTTCCTTGACTCCTTTCTCCAGCATCCTATTCATGTATCACATTGTTAAGAAATGTATGTGCTGGTTGAAGACATATTCAAACTAACCCTTGTGTTCAAAAGTAGAAAAGGAAGTCAGAGATTAAAAGGACCAAACTCATTCTTTTTTGTCTTGAACCGCATGTCACCAAAAGCACGAGATACGGCTATGTCTCCACAAATCCTTCCATTGACAATCTACAGAAAAATTACAATAGTAATCATCAGACAATAAGGCATGTAAGATTTGGTCTTGATCAGGAAGAAGCATACAGAAGATTTAGATGAAATTCTCCACAGATCACAAAAGTACAAGGCTTTTATGGATCAGTGTCGAAGAAACTTTATTAAGAAATGTTCAGACTTCAAATTGTTATAACAAGGAAGAATGCCAAGAAAATTAACAGATTTCCAAAAATACTTTTGATTCTAAAATTAGCAGGATACTCCTACATGAAAACAAGGAAATGGCAACAAGGGATACCAAGTTGAGCACTATTTCAATCATAAGGATAGCAAGGAAGAAGGTAAGAGCAGTCAAGAGAAGACTACATGAACTTTCTACAGAAATTGCAAGAAAACACACCCATCCACCTGCTTCTCTGATTCTTTTGATTTCTTGAAGAGAGATTTTGTTGCTTCCATAAGGTCGATGAGCATCAGTCAACACTTCCATTTTTCCAGAACGAGAAAGGACCTGAATCAAAAGCGAAACATTATGCAAAAATTGCTCATAATCACCCAACATATTTTCAGTTTTTCCATTGATATTGTCAAAAAGCAATAACATTAGAATTGAATATATACCACAGATGAATCACCAATGTGCGAAATGACTAGCTTTTCGTTTCCAATGAACATAGCAGTCGCTGTCGAACCAGATTCATCTTGCACACCATCCTTCTCAAGCCTTTACAAAATCAAACATAACCTAAACCTTCAACGCGATAATATAGAAAATAGAATTACACCATTCACTATCTGCCCATTTTTCTACAATCAAAAGCAATCTTTGCACAAAGAAAACTCTACAGGCATACCAATCTAGCAATTTTGCATCAACCCTTTCAAAAGCCTCTTCTAATGCTTTTCTAATAGCATTGAAATCTTTTCCATTCAATAGCAAACCGCCTTGTAAAGCAGCTACACACTCCTTGTACAACTCATCCCTAACAATGATGAATCAAAGACTGAATAAAGAAACTACACCAAAAGAACTCAAGAAATATGAATCCATGATTGTGCTGATGTTTCTAAAATTTGTCAAACCTGAGGAACTTCACAGAAGAGAAACCAGCATGGCCATCAAAAACAGCAGCAAAGGAGAATCCTTCAAGGCCGTCTGATCGAATTATGATATCATCCTCCATCTCTTCACGTGCGCCTTGCAAGCTTGTAGAACCCCACCGGATCCCAGCAACATCAGTTAAAGAAGATGGGCCATCTATTGCTATAGCAGAACACTGGCTTTTAGGCCGAGTAGCAAAAAAGAAGTTTTTAGTGGGGATTTTGGTACTGGAGTGGCCACAATGGAGTTTGGTTGATAGGAATCTCTCCAACTGTGGCCTAAACAATGCCATTTACTGAGTTGAGTTGCTCAGTTAGAGAGTTTCAGATGTTGTACGGTGGGGATGAGGTCTGGCGTTGGTATTTTTGTCTAGTGAAGGATAAGAGGATGAAGCAGAGCCTCTAACTGATTTAACGATTAGATTCTACATGGGGTTACATGTATGGTACTCAGTTTTTTGGAACTTAACCTTTTGGTCACATGAGATTGGACCCACAACTTTCTGGTCCTGAATCATGACATGGCAAGATCTGAGTGGCCTTTCACTATACATGATCTAATTAATTTTTGGCAACTTTCTGGACCTGGACTTTGCTTTTTCTACGAACTCGTGATGCAGTTCAGCTGCCACTAGAGGCAAGTAATTTTGCACATTTGTCTTCTACTGTTGCAAACCTCAAGGCTAATAGCTGCAAACACCAGTACAATCTTAATAAATTGTATTTGCTTGTACTACTAGGTTTACCAAGATAAGAAGATCCTGTATTTGTACTGCATTTAGCAGTGTATTTGGATTGAAAAGGTTTTCATTTTATAGTTTTTTCTTAAATTTTCTTCAACAATTCTGACATCATTATATTATGATCATTTGAAAATATAAAAAATAGACATTAATTTAATTTTTTTTTCCATACATTACCAGTTTAAAAAAAATAATAGTGGATCCGACCATAAGTTTTTAGAGTCAACCATAAGTTTTTAGAACCCGTTTGTTCAAGCAATCCGCGTAAGATAAACAGAAACTTATTGGAGCTCACTGATCATAGTCTTCAGATTCTTTTCTGGGTTGAATGTGTAGAAATCATTCAGCGTTTAGGAGCTGGCACACATCTCGTTACAGGGCAAGAACAAATGCAATTGATGATAAAATATCAAACAGAAAGCCAATACACTATGAATAAGAAAATACAGCCTTTAATGTCTCTTTATTTATTTATTTATTTTTTTTATAATAACAGCCTTTAGCCAAAGGTTATTAAACATAGCAGATCTAACTAATATCAAAGTCTATTCAAGCTCCTGCCTCAAATAAGTAGGCCCTGGCAGGAAGGGGTCAGATTCTTCATATGCCACCGGACGGGAATACCCAGCATCGTTCATACGGTTGCTAAGCACATGTAAAATAGCTTTTTTCTTTCCTCCGTAGTCATCTCTGTTGTTCTCAACATACTCTATGGCCTCAGCTGCAATCTCATTCACAAAATCAAACCTGTTATCCTCTGATAGTAACAATCTGTGGATATCCATTGTCAATAACTTTCCTTCGTCTTTAATCTTTCTAACCTGCTCCTCAAGGAAAGGAACTCGCTCCAATTTATATCGCAATAGATCATCTTCCTTAGTCTGAAACACAACAAGCACTTTTAATCAACATCCACAAGCACAACATTTTAAGCCCAGTTCATGAACAAATAAGGCATTAAGGTTATATGTTATAAATTAAGGTTATATCATTATATGTTACAAGGACAATTCTACAGCCCATAAAAATTCCAGCAAGGATGTGCTGCCAAAATCCACCCCATACAATTATCCACATGTAGCATATAAATCACAGGCAACTGCTATATCATCTAGCCAGCATACACAAGCATGTCGTGTGAAAAAGAGGAACCAAGATCATAAACAAATAAGGCAAGATGTTGGATGATAAAATTCTTGACAGCAAATTTCGTAATGTGAATATTGAGATAACTTCATTATAGGGAATCTTGAAATGCTGAAGTTCCATTTCAGTTTTCTTTTAACTTCAAAATAGACACATGATAAGAACTGAGGCCTATAAAGATAATACCGACTTTGTGAATTTCATTATGATTGCAATTGATATTTTCAACGCCATGTAAAGCAGGTTTCTAGATAATAAAACAAATGTCATGAGTTGTAAACAAATAAAAGATGAGACTCCTTCTATCTAAAAGCTGATTCTAAATATCAGTTTACATCAAGTACATAATTATATGTCAGAAACTTGAAACAAAAACTGTTTTAAAAACGACTTGACTGAATTTTACAGCCAAGAAATCCTAAGCCAATACAAGTAACAAAGTGAAAGCTATAAGAATCAGATTTGCCTTGTAGCTTTATCCAATTCAAAATCTTGACATTGACAAAAATTCTATAAAACTTATCCAAAAAAAATTCTTTTCAGTATGAAAAATCTGGTCTAGTTCTTTACACACTATCATGAGGAGAACAACAAATATATTCATATATGAAAAAAGGGACCAACCCACATTCTAAACTATAATATTAACAGTAATAAATAGTAGCAAACTTATCCTATGTAAGGGTGGGGAGGCATACCCTAACCTAAAAGTTCAATTTTAGCTTCTCTTCATTTCTTAATACTTCTATCTTCTGTTATAGGCTATTTGGAACCTTGTGAATTGTCTAATTTACAGGGTTGAATCAATTCTTGTATTTAGAATCCTTTTGAAGGTATTGATTTGAATTCTAAATGAAATTCACATTTGTTTTGGTTCTCGTACAAGTTGGGAGAAAAATGGAGAGAATGAAAATCTCTCAGCAGTCTGAAAGTTCTCAAATTTTACCAATTTACCTACTAATCCTTAATATAAGGGCATACACTTTAATCCTTTCACATTAACCCTCTACATTAATGTTTAAGAGATACAAAAAAACTTTCTACATCACGACACAATATTTCCAAATTCCATGCATAGGAAAACTTTCCCTCATTTTCCACTGCAAGCATAATCCAACTTCTGTTGAGCATAGTTCAGTTTGTTTCTTGGTTTAAATGCAGTGATGCTACTAGTTATGTGGGCATTGTTTAGGTAAAAACTAGTACGTCACCAGGAAGCATTCTCTGCTTTTTTAAAGAGTATTATCCAAAAATAAAAATCAGATTTGATACATCAAGATTCAAGTTCTTATGCAATAAAATTGATAAATTACGCTTTATCTTCATGTGCCTCACTTCAAGCTAAGGAATAGCTACAAAAACCCAAACAAACACACAAGCAGACATTTCATTATTCTCATCGAGAAAGTTAACCACATTTCAAGATTTCTTCTCATCAAGAACTTGATTCAGTGTTCACATTTCAAGACTTCCTGATAAGGGTTCAGAATTATTTGAAAAATGTTCAAAATTTTCAATATATCTCATCATGAAATTGTTTCAGTGTTCACATTTCAAGAAATACCAACAAGGGTCTCATTTAAAAAAGGTAAAAAAGGAAATATAATTGTAAATACCAATTTCCTCCGGCGCCAGACTCGCCTACCACGGCTACTGTTTTTTTGCAACTTTGAGACTACCTGGAAAAAATAAAATTAAAACAGTAAGCCATAACATGAAAAAAGAGAAAGAAGTGACGGGGTTAGAAGATTTAAAAACCTGGGATTTCTCAGGAAACCAGCAAAGTGAAGATTTTGGAGGTGAAAGTGAAGAGAAAGCAAAGGATAGAGCAGAGACGGCCATTTTTTGTTCTGTTTGGCTCTGTTTTGAAGAGATTAGACTCTTCATTTGCTTTATACTTAACCGGTTTAAATGTAAAGAAACCAAACCGATACATCCTATTCACTAAGAACCGGTGAAGTATTAATTTATTATCATCTGCGCTACACGTGGATTAATTTTTTAAAAAATATCAAAACAAGCTAAAACCAAGAGTGTTGGGTTTATCTATAAAGCTAGATTTAAGAGTCTTGAGTTTGACTGCAACACCTAACCTAGAATAATATTAATATCAATAGTAATATTTATAATACAAATAATAATATTTTTAATGTTAATAATAATATTAAACTTGTTTGACCCAAGTTTAAGTGGGTTTTACTGCAACGCTAGACCCAAAAATCTTGAATTTAGGTATAGCTACAAAGTTGTGTTATGAAAATGTGATCATTAAATAGAAAAAAATTTAATATTAAAAAATAAAATTACACAAAAAAAATAATTGAAAAGAAAAAAACAAAGCAAAGCACTATTCCAATAAATAATGCTTTAGAAGGAGGGGTACAATAAAACCCTATGATGAGATCAGGATAATCTAATGAAAAATAAACAAAATAAATTATGAAATTTAATTCTCAATTAAATCGAAATTAAAAGATAAAATTAATAGAAAAAAACTAATTAAAAAAAAAAGAAAGAAAATCCGAGTCAACTGAGTTAACTCGTCAAACTAGGTTAACCTATCAAACCTGAGATCCGTGTCATGAGAGTATGATAACTAAATTAAAAAAAAATCTGAGTCAAATGGGTTAACTCGTCAAGTTAGGTTAACCTGTCAAACCTAAGATCCGTGTCATGAGAGTATGATAACTAAATAAAAAAATTTAATATTTAAAAAAATTAAAAAAAACAATTAATTGAAAAAAAAAACCTATAACTAAAAGGCATCCGCTTTCATTGTAGATTTATATAGTGAAATCTCCAATTTTTTTAGCATAAAAAATATATAAAAAAAAGTTAAGACCCAAGAGCATTGGGTCTATCTGCAAAGCTAGATCCAAGAGCCTTGAGTCTGGTTGCAATGTCTAACCCAAGAGTAATATTTATAATATTAATTATAACACCAATAGTAATATTTATAATACAAATAGTAATATTTTTAATATTAATAATAATATTAAACTTATATGACCCAAGTTTAAGTGAGTCTACTAGCAACGCTAGAGCCAAAAACCTTAGATGTGGGTCTGGTTGTAAGGTTATATCATGAAAGTGTGATAACTAAATAGAAAAAAAATTAATATTAAAAATTAAAATTAAAAAAAAAGATTAATTGAAAATAAAAAAAGCAAAACAAAGCATTATTCTAATAAATAGTGCTTTAGAAGGAAGGGTAAAGTAAAACCTCCTCATAAGATCACGATAATCTAATTAAAAATAAACAAAACAAATCATAAAATTTAATTCTCAATCAAATCGGTATTAAAAGATGAAATTAAAAAAAACTAATTTAAAAAAAATCTGAATCAACTGAATTAACCCGTCGAACCAGGAATCCATGTCATGAGAATATGATAACTAAATAAAAAAAATAATATTAAAAAACAAAATTGAACAAAAAAAATTAATTGAAACAAACTTATAATTAAAAGGCATATGTCTTTCAATGTGGATTGGCACAGTGAAATCCTCAATTTTTTTTTGGAATAAAAAATATATAAAAAAACTAAGATCCAAGAACATTGTGTCTATCTGCAAAACTAAATCCAAGAATTTTGAGTCTGACTGCAACGCCTAACCCAAGAATAATATTTATAATACACATAATAATATTAAACTTGTTTGACCCAAATTTAAGTAGGTCTGGGTACAACAGACCCAAAAGCTATGGATGCGAGAATGGCTATAAGGTCATGTCATAAAAGTATGATAACTAAATTAAAAAAGTAATTTAATATTAAAGAAAAAAAGATTAATTAAAAAGAAAACAAACAAAGCAAAGCACTATTCCAATGAATAGTGTTTTGGGAGGAGGGGTACAGTAAAACCCCCTCATAAAATTAGGATAATCTAATGAAAAATAAAAAAAATCATGAAGTTTAATTCTCATTCAAATAAATATTAAAAAATGAAATTAAAAGAAAAAAATATGAGTCAATTGGGTTAACCCATCAAACCAAATTAACTCTTCAAACCTAAGATCCGTGTCATGAGAGTATGATAACTAAATAAAAAAAATTAATATTAAAAAACTAAATTAAACAAAAAAAAATAATTGAAAAGAAAAACCTATAATTAAAAGGCATCCATCTTTCTTTGTGGATTTGCATAGTGAAATCCACAGTGAAAGACTGATTTCTTTTAGTTATAGTTAATAATACAAATAATAACTTTTTTAATATTAATAATAATATTAAACTTGCCTGATCCAAGTTCAAGTGGATCTGGCTGCAACGCCAAACCCAAAAGCCTTAGATGTGGGTTTAATTGCAAGATTATGTCATGAAAGTGTGATAACTAAATATAAAAAAATTTAATATTAAAGAATGAAATTAAACAAAAAAAAAGATTAATTGAAAAGAAAAAAACAAAGTAAAACACTATTCCAATAAATAGTGCTTTAGGAGGAGGGGTACGATAAAACCCCTTAATGAGAACAAGATAATCTAATGAAAGACAAACAAAACAAATTATGAAGTTTAATTCTCAATCAAATCAATATTAAAAGATGAAATTAAAAAAAATGAGTCAACTAGGTTAACCTACGAAATCAGGTTAACCCGTCAAACTTAGGATCCATGTCATGAAAGTATGATAACTAAATAAAAAAAATATTAGAAAGCTAAATTAAACAAAAAAAGATTAATTGAAAAAAAAAACTATAACTAAAAGACATTTGTCTTTCATATAGGATTTACATAATGAAATTCATTGAATGACTGATTTTTTCAATTATAGTTAATAACTAAATAGAAAAAAATTAATATTAAAAAATTAAATTAAAAAAATTAATTAATTGAAAAAAAACTTATAACTGAAAAACATAAGTCTTATACTGTGGATTTGCATAGTGAAATTAATGATCAAAAGCTGTTTCCATTTAAATATAGTTAATTAATATGATTATTGTTTTTATTATCTGTGAGATTAAAAATAATATTGTGATTAATTTTATTACCTTGGAGTTAATTGTAATCTAACCTTCTAGTTTAACAAAACTAATTAATCGATGATGGTTAGGTTGGTTAATACATTTAATTATTTTTTTATACTGTCTATAGGAGTTAATTATTAGTTTCAATAAACAATAGGAACTAAATTATAATTAATTTTATAATGCTTTATATGCTTGGATTATAGTGCAAATCTAATTAAACAAATAATTGGTTTTATCTCATCCATAAATTTAAGGAATAAATAATAAAAAATAAAAACACAAACTAGATTTATATCTCTCTAATAAATAATTATTCTATTTATCTTTTCTAAAAACAAATTAACATAAGTAGAAGGTCTGTTAAATTTTTAATCAAAAGGGTCCACCAATGTGGAACCCTAGGAGGTGGATTTTATTATAGATTTTTTTAACTTCAATCCAATATTCCAATCATTTTCGTTTTTTTTTTCCACCATTATATACCAAATTGGATAAAAAATTATAAAGAAATTCACAAGAAACAATGAAAGTAAATTATGCATCCAACAAAAAATCTAACCACTATAACATTAATATTGCATCATTTGATTATATTTCATCCTGAGCACAGATAATCTTTTCTGCATGGAAAATTTCTCATCCTTTCTTCCTGTTTTATCCAAGTAGAATACAATTTTCTTTAGGGTTCTCATAACCTCTTCACTCTCATAGCCAAACTCTTTTTCTTGAATCTTTAGAACTTGTTTTAGAAGATCCAACAACTCAGCTTCTGGCTTCCCTAATCTGGTCTGGATGGAAACCAGACAGTCCAGAGCCTCCCCTGCCATACATATCAAGAAATAACATCAGCATTGCTCAGAATCCACAAACTAACTGATCAGATAGCCTAGTTAGATGATTATAAAGGGGAAAGAAGGCTTACCGACGGGAAGAGAATCTTTTCCGAATGCCTTCTCACGAATGCGCAGAACCTCTAGTGTGAGTTGCTCCGCTTCTTCATCCTGATTCAAACGGTAGAGAGTCACTGCGAGGTGCAGCATTGGGAAGGTGATGGATGAATCATCCGGTCTCACACTTTTCATCATAATCTCCAAACTTGTCCTCAACAAGCGCTCAGCCTGGACATAGTTCTTTGATTGAGAGTAGGAGGTTGCAAGATTAATGAGGTGTGTAACTGAGCTTGGATGATCTTTTCCTTTATACTTTTCAGTGATCAACAAGCATTCTTCTAGTAGCTCTCGGCCTTCGTTTCCTCTACAAGAAACCATATAACAACAAAAAGGAAATACGTTAGCCACCTTTTTGAGAAATTCAATATAATTTTTTTTTTTGGAACAACGAAATGACACAAAAATCGCTTGACAAGCTCCAGCAAAGCAAACAAAGCCCTAAAGCTTTTCAGCAATAAAAAACAATGAACAGAAGGTCGCCACCTGCTGCTAATCCCTCCAAATCAATCATACAACGTAAAAGTTAGTTTTATCTGGCTTTACCTTCCTACAACGTGAAGCAATTCAGCCAAATCTATCCTCATCCTCTCCATGATACTGTCATCTAGAGCCATGTAGTCTGCATCCTTGATGACTTGAAGAGCCTTTCTATATAAATTAATAGCTTCTTCTGCATTCCCTGCAAAACATTGGAATATGAGCAATTAAGTTGATTTAACTGATAAATTTGGAAAAGTGGCAGCAGTAGAGTTTACAAGGTTAATATTGTATTTATCAACAGTAAACTGTTGTAAAGCAGGAGGTTTAAAATCCACCATCATGGATGAATCTTTCAGTGTGTGAGAGGGTGAAAACGAGAGAGTTACACATAGTTACCTGTTGCACACTTCACATGGGCTACCGAACACAAAGCCATGCCAAATCTTCCATCATATTCACCATATGACTCCTTATATATGCTTAAAATTCTGAAGGAAAAAAAAAAGGAACAGCAAGGAGGTGAATAGTCATAACTTAACTTCAAAGATTAAATAAAGACACCAACAGAAAGTAAAGTAACCTATTAAAAAGACTTTCTGCATCTGTGGCTCTTCCTTCCTTGATCAAAAGATTGCCAAGACCAGATAAAGGCACTACCAAATCTTTGCTTTCAGCTCCTCTGCTAGATTCCAGAATACTTATCACACGTTGGTAGACTTCTATCGCTTTGGTAGCTTTTCCAATCGAACCCAGAATTTTTGCCATCCCCAACAATGGTGAGACAAGAAAAGCACTGCCTTTCCCTAAAAGAAAGCAATTTCATAGGACAACTGTTAAGTTTTGGGCTTGCCTCATTATTAAAGAGTTGAAGGAGATCTCAAAGGTTAATTGCAGCATTAAGAGCAGGAATAAAGCAATGTATTTTCAATGGATCAAACCATTTGAGACTCCATCAAACTTCATATCATCATTCAATGTTGATCCAGTTTTCATTTTATGATTATTGGTTGACCTCAGAGTCAATAATGTGGAACTGCTCAAAACTTGACAAAACTACCATGTTATTTGGTTCATGAATATAGCCCAAACACAATTAGAATACCATGGATAAATGGAATAAGAAAAATGCAACAGCATGAATTATAGTTGCACTCATGACTTGGGCAATTCTAATTTTGTCAAAAACAGGACTGCTAGAAAATTTTAGTATGCTGGGGGACAGGAAATATGGAAAGTTTACTATAGTGTAATAAAAAATTAAGTCACATCCAGCTTCAACATTGGACTTTACCTTCTGCTAATTGTTGAAGAGCAATTAAACAAACAATGTTACAATAAGTAGTATATCAAGCGAACTTACCAAAAATGAAAACTAAATTAAAAGGCATTTACCGTGTATTCTCTCTAGAATAGCAATAACTCTTTGATATACAAGCATGGATTTTTCAAACTTCCCCAAAGCTGAATACATGCTTCCCATATGTATTAGTACTGAATCCAGAAGAGGTTCATCATCCTTTAGACTCTCAACAACTTCGTCCAACTGGCCATCCATGAAAATGAAGCACAAGAGAAACAAAGAGATATATTAAGCATGTATGTTCATTTGTCAACATAAATGCGGGTTACCAGACATTGATTTAATATGTATAAATGTACCAAAAAAACTGTTGAGGATCAAAGAATAAGAAACAAAATGCAACCATGAACAATTTGACAAGGCTCAAGGCCAATGAAAAAGAAGAACTATCACCGACAACAATTTGACATAGAAATTTTACATGTTCCTATGTTTAACATACCCCATGATCACGAATAGAGACTCTTTTTTTTCTCTTAAACTAGAGAGCTAGAATTAACTTAATAACTTATAAGAAGAGAACAAATCTATGTTTTCTATATTTGTTGGTCAACTCAGGTAGCCTGTTCAAAAAATGACAAAATCTAAAAGAAAATTACAAACTGAAGGAAAGAAAAGCCATGAATTTAAGAACAGAATAGCAGGATCAACAAACACATACCACAGACATCAAAAGTTTAACAAAGGATTTCAAACACATGAATCAGATTGAAAACGCAACAGACTAGGAAAAAGAAAGTTACCTTGTTCAGGATAAACCCAACAGACTTTAAGTCTCCAATAGCCATGTATCCCAAGGCTATGATGTCAAGAGTAGCAGCTTCTTCAATGCCTCTAGAACCTGCATTGATCTGCTCTTTGACAAATTCATAATTTGCTTGAAGTAGATCCATGGCATCATTTTTGTTTCCCATCTTGATCATCATTTTGACTTCATCAAACAACTCTTGCAACTGTCTCTCAAAATCATTCACACCATCTGAGGGTTTACTTGAGCTGTCAGCCACTGTTTTAGACCTGCTGATGCAAAACAAAAATGTCATTTAAGGCCTTTGACCATTTTAAAAGTTCTAGTCTCAAACTTTGTCCGAGACCAACTACAAAATATTGTTCAAAGAAGTTATCCAAACTTTTAAAAAGGTCAGGAAAATATTAAAGGCATCATTTTAAAATAAAGTCTATTAAATGTATTTGAGTAAGTTTCAACCTCCGGAAGTCATTAGAAGTTGAGAAACCAGAGGAAATGTGATTTTCTTGACATTCCACTTCTGCATTTAATGAGCCAGCTGAAGCAAAAGTTTTCAACATCCAGTGTCGAGCAACTGTTGTAGTGGGTATCATGTATAGTTCGATGCTGCATTTCTGCTTCTGGAGACAAATTGAGAAGCAAGTGATGCCTCTCTGCAAAGACCTTGAATTCAAGTCTACAAACGCTTGAGTTATCCTGGAATAGTCAGATAAGAATATCAAACCATTCATCCATGAAACAGCATCATGAGATTACAGGATGTTAAAATTTTATGTCTTACAATAACAAATCTTACATGAATAGGTAGATGTGTAGAAAAAAATATACACATATCATAATGGAATTTAAGGCAGGAAGTGATGTTCCATTCAGATATGCTTCAATCAAGAACCGTTTTAAGTACAAAAATACCAAGTCAACTTGAACATTATCAAGGAAGACAGAAGCAACATTTCTTATCCTTCATCAAGCTTATTTGCGACAAATGGTACAAGGAAATAAATAGAAGTTTGAGAAGTATACTAAGAAAGCTCAGAATCGTATCACAAATCACTTCCTATTCCAACTTTAAATTAGCTTTTCTGCAATAATTTAATTGAGCTGACATTGCATTTTGATGGTGCTGACATGAATGAATGTCCTGCTTGGATGAACCACTTTGCAACAAATCATTCCCTACCATACCCATCCCAAAATGGTTGTGTAATACCCTAACTTAAACATGACAGCTCTTCATCTTACAACCAAATAGTCACAGTTTTATATGAAAAACGCATTCAAGGACAAGACTTTCAAGAAACCTCCTTTGGTCTCTATATCATTGACTAAGCCTAACTTTAATCTCTATTTCAAGCGAAAAAGCATACTAATCCAGGCCTGTTTCCCCACAAAATATTGAAGCAACTACACACAAACTTCAAAGTTGAGCTATATGGTCTCCAGAAATAAGTTTTTTTTTTGCCACAAATTCAAAGAGTAGCAACAACAATCACTCTATGAAACACCAACTTGAATTGGGCAATTTCTACTTTGCAATTCCAAGATACCTTTATTCATTGAGCTATCATTACCCAGCTCAAAAAACTCACCTACTTCAACCATAGTTGAAAAGGGGTATTTTCTTTTTCAGTCCCATGCTAGACAAACCAATTAATCTCAGCCAAATATGAGTGTCATTAGCTAAATATATATATGTAGCAGACGCCAAGTACATACAAAAGAGTGTCAGCAAAACTGAATTATATATAACAAGAGAGAGAGAGAGAGAGAGAGAAAGAGTACCGTTGGTTGCTTAAAGGAGGGTGATGGAGGAGGGAAACTGCCATTTTCGAGGAGCTGTGGAGAAGACAGAGTGACCTGATTTTCAATGCTTCGGTTTCAAATGATACATTAGAGATAATCTGTTTAAGGTTGTCTTCGGCTTTGATAAGGTCTTAGAGCCCTGGTTAATATTGTAGCTGTTATTTTTTATATTTTATTTAAAAATATATTAAAATAATTTTTTTATTTTTGTAAATTTATTTTTCATATTAATATATTAAAATAATTTAAAAATATAAAAAAAATTCAAAACCATTTTTAAAACACAAAAAATAATGTTTTTTAATTATTATTTTTTCTCTTTTTAAAGGAAGTCTTGTAAATCTAGAAATTTAGCTACCCATTCAAGGCTGTCTGTGATCTCTTTAGAAATGTGCTTTGGGAGCTCATATTTTTATCCATTACTATCAGATAACAACTAGCAAAATAATGATTTTTATTTTTTTTATTACTTTTCATTGTTTTCCCCGAATCCCAATATTTCTTATAATATCTCAAAATAACCAATTAAAAACCTAAAAAAACATTCAAAGGTACCAAAATGCTGATAAATTTTAAACTAAAAGGGTATAAATCAAACACTATTGCATCTATAGGGTCCAAAATGAAGTTTACCCTAATAAAAGCACGAGAGCAGGCAACGAACGTGTAAAACAAGCCAAGACAAACCGCCCTATCATGTACGGTACCGTTTCATGATCAAAATTTTTGTATTTATACATAATATATATATATATATATATATTAGAGAGAGAGAGAGAGAAGACGAGGAGAAGAGAAAACGAACCATAATAAAATTAATTCAAAAGGTGATCTTTTTCGCCAAAAAATCGATTTGAATTCTTAATATAAACACACAACCTTGAGAGATTGTTGGGTTTGAGGGAAAGTTTTGTTAGGTTTAGTGGGCTGGATTCGGGTTTCTTGTTTTTACTTCTCTTTTGGTGAAGATTTGAGTGTAAGTGATGAAAGTCTTTGTTGAGCTTCTGTTTTTGCATTATTCCTCCTCTTTTGAATGGATAAATATTGGGTTTGAGTTATTTTTGGTTTTGGTGGGTAAAATTGGGGCTGATTTTGTATTGCAGACTCATTGCTCGATAAAATACCGCTATGAAACTTGAAATTTTTTAATTTGTGGTTTATATGAGTTACCATGGTTTGAATTCTTTAAAATTGAAGTGAAATTTAACGTCCCGTTGTCAATTTATCACCAAAATTTTTGCTAGGTTTAGTAGTTTCTGCTCAAGTAGCTTAGTTAATAAACCAGTTTTGGAAAGCTTTGATACGTTACTTTAGGAACCAGTGCAAGTTTCAATCTCTTTTGCTGTTTTCCTTTAGAACTAGATAGAAGAATGAAACTACTTGCTGGGTAGGCTTTGATCAATTGTTGAACTTTGTTATATGTGGACGTTTGTATGGTATAGTTTCAGTAATGAAGTTCAAAGTTTTAGCTCTTTTCTTATTTTTGTGAAATTCTGCTAAATATATTAACTTCAACGCTATTAACTATTTCAGAGGTGATTGAAACGGAATCTGTTAATCTTGTCTGCATATGAAATATTGGCAATGTTAGTTGGTTTTTACATGCTTAGAATTTTTCCAGTTGTATTTTGTTGGAAGTGAATTGAAGATAATTTTGCAGTGAGACCAACTTCATATTTTTTGTATGTGAAGCATCAATGGCGAAAGATCAATCAACTGTTGTTAAGGATACTATTTACAAATTACAACTTTCTCTCCTCGAGGGCATCCAAAATGAGGATCAGTTATTTGCAGCTGGATCTATAATGTCGCAAAGTGACTATGAAGATGTTGTTACTGAACGAACGATAGCGAACCTCTGTGGTTACCCTCTCTGTGGCAATTCTTTGCCATCTGATCGCCCTCAAAAAGGCCGATATCGCATTTCTTTGAAGGAGCATAAAGTTTATGATCTACACGAGACGTACATGTATTGCTCTTCTAGTTGTGTTATTAATAGTCGAACTTTTTCTGGGAGCTTGCAAGAAGAGAGATGCTTGGTTTTGAATCCAGCAAAACTTAATGAGGTTTTGATGTTGTTTGATAATTTTAGTTTGGGTTCTGAGGGTAGTCTGGGGAAGAATGGGGATTTGGGTTTTTCAAATTTGAAGATCGAGGAGAAAACAGAAAAAGTTGAGGGAGAGGTTTCTTTTGAACAATGGATTGGTCCTTCAAATGCAATTGAAGGGTATGTTCCACAACGGGATCGTAATTCAAAGTCCTTACCATTGAAAAATCACAAAGAAGGTATTAGTACTAAATCTTTGGTTGTATTTATGCTTTTCTTTGGGTTAATCTTTCAAGTGTTGTAGTACTTAACTCGTATTATGAACAACTGTTCGACAAATGGAACTGTTTGTCAAAGAATCAAACTTGCACTTCAGTTGCTGAGATGTTGGGTTTGAAGTTTTCTTATTCTTATCGGTTTCATAAGAAGTAATGTCTCATCCCACTAAGCTGGCTAACTTTGAAAGGCTTAATTGGGTAGATTTTTTTAATTACTTTCCTTTACTTTTCAATTTTTGTTGGGCCCTAAAATGTGAAACCTTTAAGAACTGAAGTTTTTATTTCCTTCCTTTTTACTACCATTTGTAGTTTCTTTCCAAATTTACATAGTGCTTGACTTGTTCTTTTGATACTGCTCTCAGTTATTGACGTAAGATCTTTTCTCCCTTTCTTTTGGATTCAAAAAGTTTTTTGCTGATACCATTTTGTTACTTTTACTGAAGGGTGATTATTTATGCATTGCAGGGCTAGAAGCTAACACTACCAAACAAAGTAGTAAAGAAGATTTTATCATCGATGACATGGATTTCACAAGCTCCATTATCACTCAAGATGAATATAGCATTTCAAAAACTCCCTCAGGCTTGGCAGACACCAACACTGATAAAAAAACTCAGAAACCAAAAGCAAAAGGATCTCATAAAGGTTCTAAGGGTCAGTCTTCTGCTCGTGGAATATATTCAATCTTGTAGTTATATTTAATTCATATTGTTGACAAGCATGCAATGAATGAAACTTTTATTTAAGTTGCAGAGATGTTGTGTTAGAACTTTGATGTTCAGTTAGAACTTCTCTTATGCATCACTTTTTCATGAATGAAAAATCAAATTCCAATAAGCTGGCTAGCTTTAAAAGGCTAATTGGGTAGAGCTTTCTGTCAATTTTACTTGGGACCTGAAATGTGAAATCTCTAAGAAATGAAGCTTCTATTTCCTTCCTTTAACACCATTTTGAAGCTTTTTTCCAAATTTACATTATTCATGACATTCTTATTCGCTCACAACTACCATCTGTTCTTTATTAAATTGTTTTATCTTCATTTCCTTTCAATATTATTTTGTCAAACAAATCTCCGAGTGAACTGTATTTATGCGTTACAGGATCAAAAGCTAAAGGTACTAAACAAAGTAGTAAACAAGAATCTTTCATCAATGACATGAACTTCACAAGCACCATCATTATCACTCAAGATGAGTATAGCATTTCAAAAAGTCCCTCAGGTTTGGCAGGCACTACTTCCAAAACAAAAATACAGAAACAGAAAGAAAAAGTATCTCAGAAAAGCTCTGAGAATCAATCTTCTGCTACTAGAAAGGTTGGCTCTAGTAAGACATCAAGGAAGGTGAAAGAAGATAGAAGTAAAGTAGCCATAAAAGATGAGCTTAGCAGTCAAGATCTGTCTTTACCTTTTGATTCCTGTCAAACCAGTTCCATTACAATTACTGCTGAAGCTGAAGAAAAATCTGTGTCTGAAAAAGCAGCTAAACCGGTTGAATCATCACTCAAGCCCTCTCTTAAAACTTCTGGTGCGAAGAAATTAACTCGCTCTGTTACTTGGGCTGATGAGAAAGTTGGTAGTTCTGGAAGTAGAGATCTTTGCGAGGTTAGGGAAATGGAAGATACAAAAGCAGGTCCTGAGATTGTAGACAATATAGACAAGAGAGATGATGGTTATGTATTAAAATTCGAATCAGCTGAAGCATGTGCTAAAGCTTTGAGCCAGGCTGCTGAAGCTGTTGCATCTGGAGATGCTGATGCCAGTAATGCTCGTATGTCATCTTACACATAAGTTTGATGAAATTAATTTTTTGGTGGACAAAATAAGAATTTTCTGAGTTTGTGTTGTCTTGCAATTATGTTCAGTGTCTGAAGCTGGACTCGTCATATTACCTCAACCGCATGATTTGGATCAAGGGGATCCCATGGAGGATGTTGATGTGCTTGACGAAGAATCCTCAACCATTAAGTGGCCAGGAAAGCCTGGGATTCCGCAATCTGAATGCTTTGATCCCGAGAACTCATGGTATGATGCTCCTCCTGAAGGTTTCAGTTTGGAGGTAAACTCTTGATACTTGTTTTTTAAGCTCACAAGCGTCTGCAATTTTAGATTTACACTTCCTATGCTCTGATGTCTTTCCAGTTATCCTCTTTTGCGACAATATGGATGGCTCTGTATGCATGGGTCACATCATCCTCTTTGGCATATGTATATGGCAAAGATGAAAGTTCCCATGAGGAATACTTGATGGTTAATGGGAGGGAGTACCCTCGGAAGATTGTCTTGGGAGATGGTCGCTCCTTTGAAATCCAGCAAACTATTGAGGGTTGTCTTGGTCGGGCTTTCCCTGTAGTTGTTGCTGATCTCAGGCTACCAATACCTATATCTACGTTGGAGCAAGGAGCGGTATTTATTCTTAAACTATTATTTTATAGCAGTAATGGGTATAATCTATTGTGAGAGTAGCATGGCAACATGATATGGATTTTGGCCTCCTAGATATTATAAATGTTACAATATATTCTTTAAAGCATTTGGAGGTTTATATTTCATTTGTTTTGCAATGATAAGAGGGGTAACCCACGCACTAGGGTAAAAAATAAACGTTAGATAGAGCAATATTATTTGAGCGTACTGTTTGAATGATTGAAAAAAGTTCCATACTCCTAATTGTGGATATAAGTAAGTATGCTCTGGTTAGGTCTGTCATTGACCTGTTGATATCCCACGTTTCACTTGATAAAATACAGCATGTCCTCAATTATGGGAAACACAGTTTATTTGCATTTCTTGCTTTCCATTCAGAAAGGACATCTTAAGAATTTGACCTTAACTCAATAGGATTTGTTCTGTGCATCATGGAGTTGAAATAAATGAACAAATATCAATTTGTTGCCTGCAAACTTGGGAGAAGTATTGTTTGTGATTGGTCTGACTGCTTGAAACCCCTATACAGGCGAACTTGTTGGGTACAATGTCCTTCCTTGATGCAGTTCCAGCATTCAGAATGAAACAGTGGCAAGTCATAGCGCTTCTCTTCATTGAAGCTCTCTCTGTATGCAGGATCCCAGCACTCATTTCATACATGGATAATAGGAGAATGGTGATTCAGAAGGTGAATACTCTTGATATTTAAATTTGGTTTAATTCTCTTGTTTAATTTTACTTTAAGGCTGAGATGTTGAAGCGAAGTTCTAAAACAAGAGGGTTGTCTTTCTTTAAAAAAAGATTCTTTGCACATGTGAATAGAAACTAAAATAATTGTTGCAGAATTAATTAAAGCGGGAAGTTATATATGAATCGTACATTTTGATTAGACATCAGCTTCGACAAAATTCACTGTTTATACTGGAAGCTTTTATGGGTCTGTATTTAATATAAAGAATAGAAGACTGAAGTGACTCTTTATATCAAATTGAAATATTAGAACTCGTTGCATAAGAAATTTAGCCAGGTAGCGTAGTTGCAGAATCAGACTGGGATTTTGAGTCTTGCATGAATTTACATTTCAGAATCCTTGAGCATTAAATCCCTTGTACAGAAGAAATCCTTTGATGGTATGTTTCACTGGATTTGTTGTTGGCTAAATATATAGGTGGTAGATGGTGTCCGCATGAGTGCAGAAGAGTATGAGGTCATGAAGGATCTCATGATACCTCTTGGCCGAGCACCTCAGTTTTCGCCCCAGAGTGGAGCATAGTGTGGTCTGAGAATATTTTATTGTGGGCATCCGAGAAATTTTAAATTATGATTCTCTGTAAGATTCAGACATCGAAGACATCCTTAAATTAGGAGGTTAATTTTGTTTACTAGTGAAGTGTAATGTTGATTGTGTATCGACCTTTTGCAAATATACTCTCAGACTCGATCACAACTTTTACACTTGACAAGGAGGAAAATAAAATATGGCCACTCAATCTTTTTTGGGACAAGTTCTGAATGAGTTTTGGAGAGTAAATATGGTATATCCAAGTATTAATTATACTTCATGGTTTCGGTTATCCATTAATTATCCAAGTATTAATTATTATTTAATATATACATTAAAGAAAAATAACCATAAAACACAAAAAAAATATTATTTAATAAAAAAAATGATGAAAAATCAAGCTAAACTAGGAACACGGTACCCTCTTGGAAGATATCTGAATATAATATATTCATGCTGCTCGTTATGGTGTGGAAGAAAACAAATCAAACACATAATATGGAGACTAAAGGATACAAAGACATGAGCTCACCTGATATTACTAGCTAAGAATATAATTCCTTCTTGCATTTCTTAAATAAATTATTTTATTGCTAGCAGCCTGAATAAGCTCTCAAGTCCAAATATATACTTTAGAATGCTCAGAATTGTTTGAGTTGAGTAACAGAAAACTCTCACAAAGTAAAAAAGGAAAAGAAGATCCATATATAAAATGATCTGTCTAATTAATTTGTGGAGTCCCTATCTTGACTTCTGGTAGGGTAGACTGAAACCATGCTCTCCACATAACTATGAGCACTTCCAAACCTTTTGGCTTCATCTA
>Ga0325411_1001829_pt1 | contig 23780 bp, 19 predicted proteins | sample PopdelMetagenome_13_FD_206181 | JGI IMG/M metagenome (GOLD analysis project Ga0325411, IMG submission 206181) | Populus deltoides microbial communities from Bellville, Georgia, United States - Xylem-PdIQD-R4 | ecosystem: Host-associated > Plants > Phyllosphere > Stem > Wood/Secondary xylem... | reverse complement strand
TTTAAAGTAAATTATTATGCATTTGGGATAGGCATTTGAGGAGTTTTTAGCCAGGATGGATAACCTATTACCTTTCTCAAAGCGAAATTGTCAAGTAAAAAAAAAAATTCCACTTACGATATAAATTTATATGTTATTATTGAAGCATTAAAGCATTGGCACCACTACCTTGTGTACAAAAGGAGTTCATACTCAACACAAATCATGAAGCTCTAAAGTACATTAATGGCCAATAGAAATTGAGTCATCGACATGCTAAATGAGAGTTATTTCAACAGGAGTTTACCTTTTTATTGAGGCACCAATCAAGTAGCCTCAATAAAGTGGTTGATGCACTTAATAGGTGAGTTACCCTAATAAGCTCTATGCATTCTCAAGTGTTGGGATTTGATACATCTTGGGAACTTTACTCAAGTGACCCCTCATTTAGATAGATTTATTTGAAATTGATGGATAGAGGTAAGAAAGACAACTTTATGCTTTTGAATGGATATTTGTTTCACATTCTGTAGTTATGTATTCCAAATTGCTCATGGGAACATATCATATGTGAGTTACCCCAAGAGGGACACTTTAGATGTGATGACGAGACATTGGCCTTAGTCTCATCAAATTACTATTAGCCGAGCTACCAGGCTAGGTATTTAGTTTTGTGAAGAGAAGTGATGTTTTGTTAGAGGATTAAGGGATTTTTATTGAATGTTGGGTTGTTCACCTCATTATTCGTTCCTAAAGCTTCGTAGTTGGGTGTTAGTATGGATTTTATGTTAGGCTTACCCTGTACCTAACAAGCCATGAGATTTTATTTTTATTATCATAGACAAGTTTTAAAAGATGGCTAAGTTCATAGCATGTCAGAACACTATATTTGGATAGCCCATATTTACTTTAATGAGGTGGTTCGCTTGCATGACATCTTTAAGTCTATTACTTTAATCATAACTAAATACTATATATATATATATATATATATATATATATATATATATATATATATATAACTCCTTAAAGAGTTAATGGGGAAATCTAGGCACCCAATTGAATTTTAGCAATGTTTATTATCCTTAAACAAACAAACAAATAGAGATGGTTAACCATAGAATCAAAAACTTACAGTGAAGTTAGGTTAGAGACAAGCTAAAAAATGGGAATGGCCCTACCGCAAGTAAAATTCTCTTATAACATGTCTTGAGATCATACCAACCAACTTAGTCCATTTGACATTGTCTACAAACAACCTTTTTGGAGTGCTTGAATTAACACCCATTCCTCGTATTAGACGATTGAGCATCCAAGTCGAAGGTGTCATAAGCAAAGAAAACAATCATAGACAACAATGCCAAGTATGAAGCCTTAGCTGATACTCATTGTAGGAGAGAGGTGTTTGAGGTTGGATATTTTGTATGAGCAGTCCTCACTTATAAAAGGTTCCTGGTTTGCATGTACAACAAGTTGAAGAAAATAAAGATAAGTCCTTGTAAGGTGTTGCAGAAGATCAATAACAATGCTTAAAAACTCTAGCTTCCTATCCACCTAAAAAATTTTGATGTCTTTAATGTGCAGCTCTTAACACCTGACTTGAAGGAAGATCAGAACTTAAAGGGCAAGCTCTCTCTAACTCAAGAAGAATAATGCAGTCAAGCTAGTAGGAACTAAAGATTTATAAGTAGTAATATAGAGATCTACCATAACTAGATATAGATCTGTCATAAATAGATTATGTCATAAATAGAGTTTATTTTAAGAAATAAAACTATGATTTAAGATTTTTTAGTTCTAACCTTACTTCTGCTAAATTATGTTTATCTGTGTTGTTCATATCCTTATTATGCTTCCAAAAGCATCTTCATTATTGAGTTTTTTTTAAAAAAAAAAAATTTTTAGCACCCTCTAGAAGAAGTCACATGGTCTAGAGTTAAAGATATTAGTTCTCTCTTTCTGTTTTTCTTTCACTTAGTAAATCAATATGTACTAGACTTTTCACCTAGAATAAAATCTAATAAATATTTTCTTTATCACTCTCTAGAAAAGGCTATTAATTAACAAACAAAAAATATATTTATTCATTTATGCACTAATAGTAAAATTAACAGTAGAGTTTTTTTTTCTTCTTTTTTGATATAGAAAGAGAAAAAGATGAAAATAAAAATGAAAATAGGAATAAAGTTCTTGGGGCTAAGGATAATAGAAAAGCTCATATCTATAAATTTGCTTGATTTAAAAGTCAATATGATGAAAGGTAAGAACAATCAATAAATTAGAGATTAAAAATCTTATAAAAAAACTAAAATAAATCAAGATCTTGAATGCAGGCTTTAAGGTAGTGATGACTCTCTTTCTACTCTAAGCCTTCTCTTCTCTTTTCTTTTGTTCTTCACTATTTGATCTAAAACAATTGAAACCCTAACACCCAAAACTTGCCTCCTCTTAGGGTTTCTCTATCGCTCCTTCATCTCTATATCTCATCAGTAATGTCATGCCAGTTGTTCCTCTTTCTACTAACATTTAGGTACTCTTTTTTGTTAATTTTGAAGTGTATTAATACTACTTGGTCTTTGAATTATTTGTGATTTGTTCTTTTAATTATTTTGTTTATGCTTCTGGGTTGAAGTTTTATGAATAGATTTGGAGGAGTTGCAACCCTTGTGTTTTTCATCGTTTATTGCAACCCTTGTGAGTCTATATAAAGTTCAAAATTATGGTATATAATGGTTTAATTTTCTTGCTCTTTGTAGCTCATCATGCATCAATTCCTCCCTCAGCCTCCTTTAACACAGTAATTCTGCCAATTATCTTGAACTTTGCTGTGCACGAAGGACTGCCATTGCCCTTGGGGTGTCAGTATGTTTCTGTGACCGCTTACTCCTTGGCGACTTACGACTTCAATTTGTTCCAATGATATTCAATATCCTTTTTGTTGCATTGTATAAAGAAAAGAATAGGCTAATGTAGCAAGACTTTTTGTAGAAAAGAAGTTTGCTTGCTTAATTTTCTAGTGAAAAGGTTTTTTGCCTACTTGGTTTTTCTATATATATATTTTAGCATGCACCTTGCATAGGTGAAAGCCATTTCTAGGGTTTGTTTCTAGACTTGCTTAAATAGCATAAAGATATAGGATCTAAAATGAGTTTTACTTTTTATAGTGTAAATAATAACATTCTGCGTCTATATGAATAGCCTATCTACAGAAAAGCATTTTTTATTTGATATGAATACAATGTTCATAAATCATCTCTTAACAATAATATCATTTGAAGCCTAGAACAGGTAAATAGCTAGAAAATTTACTAAAACGTTAGCGAGCATAGATGTACCCGTTTTATAACCTAGAAATGAAAAGAAAAATAAAGTGCCATTTGAATCAAAATATAGCCATGATAAGATCACAAAAAAAAAAAAAAAAAACTGCTAATTCATTTTTTCCTTAAAATACACAAGGAAAATGAGGTTTTATCAAAATACCATATTCACCCACTCAAAGAAACAAATAGACTATAAAAAATATAAGTACAATATGACTCGAGCATAAAAGAGGACTTCAATCCGCATGAAAGAAAACCCCCACCAGCCACCCATTCAGTGATCAGGGACACTTGCTCATGCAACAATGGACTTCGTAACACTCTCCATGCTGCTCCATAGTTGAAGGCAAAAATATCAAGCATGGCTGACCAGGTAACATTGTTGCTACTGTACCTTCCCAACCCCGCTCTTATTGGACGCTGTAGTATAGACTGACCTGTTGCTATGCACCTCTTTGACCAGACTCTAGAGCAGACTGTAAACAGACACAAGGTGCTGCGACCGGACCCAACTTGACCTCAACATATTTGTCACCCAAATCATGAATTGGGTTCACCATTCCAAACTACAGATCCTGAGGTTAACCAATTATGCAAAATTCAGACTTCCAAACAAAATAAATATTACTTCGTGCATCAATAACATCATAAGTTTTCCAGGCCAAACTATGAGAGGAATTATACTCAAGAGCTTCGAAATCCATTGGCAATTCAAGCTTCCTAACCTTACAAATTGAAATATACTTTGAATTATTTTACATACCTTCAGCTAAAAGTTGAATCCACCAGATGGAACTTGAACATTGTTCTCACCAAAGTGAAATCCTTGCTGGGCACCATCACCTGAAGGCAAAGCCTCATCATCTTCTTCCAACCAATAAGTCTCGAGAATCTTGACTGCCTTCTCGTAGATCTCATTGTTGTCATGACTCTGTAGATTTTCAATCTTTTCTAGTCCCTCAGCATCATCAATCATCTGGGCATAGAAATTAACATCTCCACTGTTCCCCAAATTCTTTTCAGCTTCCCCAACCTTCAGAATATTCTCTAATCCTTCGAGACAAACTGTTACAATCCTTGGATCAGGGCATACAAGAAGATCACACAATGGTTTAATACATCCCTGACTGACCAAAAACCTGTCATCCAAAAACAACCAATCACTTCTCTGCCAACACAACCAGAGAACAAACACCAAGCAAGTAATAACAGAAGCTTATAAAAAGAAGAATAAAACATACTTAATTTGCTCATGAGTACCACCAGAAGTAGCATTAGAAACTGCCCAAGCAGCTTCTTTCTTTATATCAAACTCCGCATTTTGAAGTAAATTAACAAGCGGGCCAATTAAACCAGCCTCAATAACTGCCTACATAATTTATATAAGAGGGTAAAAACTCAGAAGGGCATGGAGCTTTCAATCTCAAGACACAAGGAATTCAGATCACAAGTGCTATTACAGACAAATACAGTAAATAAATGTAGAACCTCAACTAGACGAGTCCAGAATACTTCTAGGAGGATTGACAAACTCAAACAAGAAATAACCTAACAAAGCTTAAAACATGAACCTCCTAGGCATGCATGCTCACCTGAATCTGTTCCTTGTTTCCTGCGGTAATGTTTGAGATAGTCCAGCAAGCTTCTTTCTTGATGCTCTTTTTATGGTTATGAGTCAACAGGCTTAGGAGGCATGAAAGTGCACCAGTATTAATTATGCACTGTGAAGGAGAGGTGTTAATGTAAGATACAAGAAATCCTACATTTCAAGCAATAAAAAGATGCCATCATGCAGAAGAAGAACAAGATCATCAGTATAGTTGCAAAATAACACAAGGGGGGAGCTGTTACTACATAAGTGTTTCTTGTTACACGCCTTGCCTTTTCATTTTCCTATTGAGAGAATCATACTTCTCAGGTCTGCTTCATTTTCAACTATGCCGGTCAAGTACAACAATAGTTGATGATGCATCTGCTTAGCATAAATCATGTGTTGTTATGGGACTAATTTTGTGGCTCAGTGTCTGTGCTGCTTAGGTATTTGAAGCAAATTTATGATTTAAATGACAGTATTGACCATGCACAAACACCCATAACATGTGTTCTAACACTATATATGGATCAGAGTAAAAGACAGTAGGGCTGTGAAGAGCTTTCAAAGAAATGAGAGGGGGGGAGCTAAATAAGGGTCAGGTGATCGACCCTTTATATGAAGGCGGGGAGAAGAAAAACAGCAGTGATAGAGCCAAGCAGAGAGATACAGTAGGTGTAGACTACGGGAAGACTGGTTGGTGAAAAGTGCATCTTGCCTTATTTACCCAGACAGAAGATAAGGTGTATGGATTACCTATACAAGTAGAATTGTATCTATTATTTTCTAAAAGATGTAGGCGTTGAAAAGTAGTATTAAAGAGGAGGTTAAAAAATTTTAATATTTGGAGGGACAGGGTCTTGCAGCCCAAATTCCCTTCCCTCCATTAACAAAAAAAGTTCCCAAGAAGTTTCAAGGGCCATTTCCCTCCTCCATTTTCTCCCTTTAAACCCTCATATCCAGGAATAGCTGGCACAAACAACTTGGGCAATAGGACAAAGTTTAACATCAGCAATGCCCATGGAATCTTATTAAAACCTCTATCGAGGTTATATTTCAAATCTTGTTTTTCATAGCTGTGTAGTTTGTTCATCCTGTATTTAGTTTCTTCTGTCTTTACAGTAAACCTTTAACATGGCTTTATTTTCCATCTTGGTTGCCATCATCATGCAGAAGCATCTATATTGATATTATTAATTAAAAAAAAAAAGAATTCATGTAATTTATGTTATTACAATGTCCCAAATCAGTAACGCATAGAAAAAAAATATCAGTATACACAGACATGAAAGGCACATCTGTTGCATAAAGGATGGAACAAACAAAAAGTCAGAAGTGTTTTTACCTGGGTCTGCATATCATCCCCAGTCACAATATTTCCAACTGTACGAAGGGCGGGAACAAGCACTGAAGGAGAAGGATGGCTGAGACAATTCATGCAAGAATAATCAGGTTTTTTATATGTATTGCATGCAGATTGTGAGATAGAAGAAAATATTAAACAGACCAATCACCACTCACAGGAGGAGCTCCACAAGTCGAGGACAGACCCCTGCCTCAATAACAGCTTGGATTTTGTCATTTGTACCATCAGAAAGATACGAGAGTGCCCAACAAGCATCAGTTAGGACTTCTTCATCAGTTGAATGAACAAGACGTTCAAGCGCAGGAAGAGCTGGTCTCACCTGCCCAACAAATTTCACAAGTTAAAAAATCTTCAACTTTCACAACATCTATAGACAAAAACCTATGAAATCTGACAAAAACCTGCTCAAACAGAGGCTGTGGCTTGCCCCTGCAGAAGTTTGACAGTGTCCATGTAGCATTCCTCAGCATTGAAAGCTTTGCGTGCTCATTCAACTGTGCCAGGAGAGGAATCAACGCTCCATGGCTGAGCACAAGATCACGGCACTTAGGGGAGTCACCAGCAACATTTCCCAATGCCCACACAGCCTAAAATTTCACCAACAACTGTATTCAAATCCTTTTCTCTTTGGTAACCATACCTAGCACATTATACTACTACAATTCCCGCAAACTAGGTAACTAAAATTCAAAGACACACCTGCTCCCTAACATCATCACTGGGAGAACCTAGAAGCTTGACAAATATTGGAACTGCACCATGATCAATTACCACCTTTGTGTTCTCTGAAGTTCCAGAGGCAATATTTGTGAGAGCCCAAGCAGCCTCAAACTATACAAGCACAAAAACATGACTCAAACAACAAGTTAAGACTCCCTTCCACTTCAAACAAATCAACAAACACATTATCGCGTTATCACAGAAACACACACCTGAAGCTGAGGGAAATCCTCCCTAACAAGAAGCTCGACAAATCTTGGAACAACCCCAGCTTGTATAACTTCCTCTATGGGAGGGCTCCTCTCTGCCAATAACAATGTAATTACTCAATAAAGAAACAATCTTTACTAATAGAAACGCAAACTTTAACAAAACAAAAGGAACCCAGAAAAAAAATACCAATGGAAAGCAGTTTTCGAAATTGAGTAGTTGCTTCCAGCTGCAAATTACTATCATCAGACCAAACACCAGACACCATCGAAGGCAAACTCTCTAACTGCAAAAATTTACAAACAGAAAAAAGAAAAAACCAACGAAACCCTAATCACAAAATCCGATCACATAAAACACCCAACGATTGACAAGATCCACTGTTCAAATACAACATATACATTGACATGCGAGTAAAGTGAAGTTACCTTCTTTTCCATATTAGAAGAAGAGAGAACAGCGGCAGGGAACTGTTGTGCCAGGAGACCTTCGCGTCGCTTCTTCTGTAAACTCTCTTCACGCTTGTTCTTTCGGATCTCAACCATATTGTCCTCTCTTCTCCGCCGACCTTCATCGGCGTCGACGGCGACTTTGTATCGGTTCCGGCGAACATCGGTTCTCGTGCTTGGTCTCAAAGACATGGTTGATTGATGGTAATTTGAAAACCCTAAATTTTTATTTTCTTTTTTCAATTTGGTGATCGTAGAAGAAGAGTGTACTGAAATTTTTTTTTTCTTTTTTTGTTATTACTGGGAGTTATGGGATAGAGTGGGATTTATAATGTTCGCAAAATGAAAAGGGTCTTGTATAATAGGAGGGGTGGTTTGTTATTATTATTTAATTTTCGTTTGTTATTGCGAGTTTTGAGAAAATTTATTTTTTAATTTTAAATTTATTTTTTAATATTTTTTATTTTTTTAATCATAATAATATCAAAAATAAAAATATATTATTTTAATATATTTTTAAACAATTATTTTTTAAAATGCATCATTTATCATTTTTAAAGAAAAGATTAATCTTTAAGGTCAAACCATAATCTATATATATATGTATATTGAATGTCATTCTTTTAAATATTGAAATGGTGTAATATTATACCGTATTATTTTTTAAAATTTTAAAATAACAATATATCAGATTAATTCCAATTAACTTGTTACCCGAATTATAAAATTATGATAACCTCCTCGTAAAAAGTAAACCAAAACAAATTAGAAAGTTTGATTCTTAGTAAGATAAATGCTAAAGGACAGGGAAAAAAACAGTTTGATTCAACCCGCTAAACCTGCAATGTGGATCATGGAAAAAAGATTACCTCATATAAAGTAAATTGAAAAAACTACAAAGCTCAGCTCTTCATTGAGTCATTATTTTCCTCAATTCTTATGGTCGGCATTGCTCCGATTTCTTTTAGTTACACACGCAAATCATCATGTTCCTCACTAGCATAATTATAATAACAATCCACAATTATACATTCATTTTCATGATTCACAATCATACACGTTCATTCATCATACACAAAACCAAAGCATTAATCATAATGAAATTCTCATTTCAGCTTCGGCATGTATCCAAGGGTCATAAACACACAATTTTACATTTGATATCAGACCAACACATTTTCATACAAGTTCTTCAACCACATATGCTGAATTGATGCCATTAACATATGTACAATTTCTGTTTCTATTTCACATGATCAAACAACTCTAACAAGGTCATCATCTTTGCATTTTATCCCTTTAATTCATATTCTATCTAGCCTTTATTATGGCCGGCCATCTTTCCAAGATTTTTGCATTCAAAATTGTTCATTTTCTTTGTTAAATGTTCTGGAATTAGATCCCCTATTCACCCCCATTTTCGTCCCTCTTTTTAGTGTAGTTTTCCTTAACAGCTGGTGTAAGAATCTTAGGCCATTTACATAGGGTTTTCTTCTTTCTTTTTGGTCCCAAGGTCCCCAAAACAGGTGGAGAAGTGGTATGGTTCATACCTCACGAATTCAAGTAGTTTTAGGAAAGGGTTTAACAGTATTTCTTCCCCTCTTCTCTAGGTTTTCTTCTTCTTCTTCTCCCCTCTAGGTTTCTCCTTCTTCTGCCAGCTTCCCATCGGTTCTACACCCCTTCTCCTTCCATGTTTGCAGCTATTCAACCTTCTCTCTAGCTCTCCCTTCTCTCTCACGCCTAAGGGAGGCACATGCAACTGGGGTTTGGTTCAACTTTGTTTGGAAAAGAGGAAAAGGAGTAAGTGCATACAGTTGGACACATGCAGCTGCTGCTATTGTTTTTGGGAAGAGGACGGGGCATTTTTCCTCTCTCACTTGCATTTATACCCCCTCTTAAATGAGATGGGGTGTTTGGGTGCTGAACAAGGTTGTTCCTATCCCTCTTTTGGGTTATTTCAGGCTGATTTATATTCCAATTCTCCTCTAAGATAGGTTGGTCCTCCTCCTTCAGGATTATCTCTAAGATTGGCCGGTTTATATCCTTCAAATCTTTCTAATATTGGTTGACCAAAGACTAATTTTTTTGTCGGGTTTTACATTCTCCCCCTTTAATATAAATTTCATCCTCAAAATTTAAGAGGTTTCATATTCCATACCTTGTAGTTCAAATAGCTCGAGGTACTTGTTCTTCATTTCAGACTCCTCTCCCAAGTCTCTTCTTCTATATGGGCGCTTCGCCATAAAATTTTGATGATGGGAATACTCTTATTCCGTAGTTCTTTCACTCCTCGATCTAGAATTTTTATAGGCCTCACCTTAAGCGTTAAGTCTTTCTTGACTTCTACCGGAACTTGGGGTAAAACTTGGGTGGGTTCCACGTCGACCTTTCATAACAAAGAGACATGAAACACATCATGGACCTTGGTTGACAACGGAAGCAAGTCTAGTTTGTAGGCTACTGGCCCAATTCGCTGCAAGATTTTGAAAGATCCGAAGAAGTGGGGGGCTAGCTTCCCTTTCAATCCGAACCGTAACATGTTTTTCCACGGGGCTACCTTCAAGAATACTTAGTCCCCTATACTGAACTCGAGGTGTCTCCTCCTCACATCCGCATACTTCTTCTATCTGTCATGTGCAACTTTGATTCTATCTTTGATGGTTCCCACTTTTCCCATGGTGACCTGAACCAATTCCGCACCATATAACGACCTGACTTTTCAAGCCAAAAAACAATAAAACATTTTTGTGTGTGTGTGTGTGTGTGTATTTGACACAACGTCATATTGGAAATTATTAAACCTATTTCCCCTCATTATCAAGGTACAATTCATACACTAACATCAATCAACGTTTCATTAAAAGTAATTCTTACATATACACATAATATTATGTTTGCATAATTACAAGTTTGCATTATAATATACATACATAAACATAAGTTTGCATTCTATCCTACTAGTAGTCATCATGAATTTAAACAAAAGCATCTAATAACAGTTATACATTCAGTATATTTTGTTTATACAAAATACATTGTGATTTAAAATACAACTATATGATTCCTTGCAAAAGTAGGTTCGTGTATTGGGGTTCCTAGGCACCTCGTTGGTGTGACGTCCCTATTGCAGTACAAATATTTATAAGAATATAGTTAATTAATAAGAAGTAGTCAAGTAGTTTAATGAAGCATTAACATTATTCTATGTATAAAGCATAACATTCGTGATTCCGTCATATACTTGGTATGTACAACTCGAAACACACATGAACACATCAATTCTTGCAACTACTCATAACTTTTAAATCCAACTATCCTCTTAGGGCACCATTAGCCGAGGTTAACCATTCATCCATTCATCCATCCTGATCATCCACTTAGGATATCATTAGCCGAAACTAATCATTTATTTATCTCGGTCATCCACTTAGGATGCCATTAGCCGAAGCTAATCATTTATTCATCTCGGCCATCCAGTCGAATGTCATTACCCGAAGCTAATCATTTATTCATCTCGACCATCCACTCAGGATGCCATTACCCAAAGCTAATCATTTATTCATCTTGGTCATCTATTTAGGATGCCATTAGCCGAAGCTAATCATTTATTCATCAACAATTACTCTTTTGACAACTTGGAATTTGTACTAACACAATATAGTGACATTCATGATAGAATATTTTTTTAAATTAACATTATGAAAGAGGAAGGTGAAAACCACCTACTTGTTCCACCTGCAGGGTGTCCTTGTCTTGACGAAAGTCCGATCACAGACGCACCACCTAAAATATCAATGGCCACAAATCAGTACATTCGTATTCAGTAATCACATACAACTTGTCACTATACATGTCTTAAGCATACACAAGTTCATGTTCCATTATTCCACATATTACCATCGCACAAAGCAATCATCTTAATCACCCGGCCATTTTAGATACGTAAATCTGCTGCAAAATTTAGTTAGCGAAAACTGGTTCGCTAGTGACCAAGAATTGTCAGCGAAAACTAATTCCTGGCTGATAATAGAAATTCAGCAACGAACATTGATTCGCTGCAGATAACACCAGAATTCGGCAACGAAAGCTAATTCACTGCAAACACCAGAATTCGGCAACGAAAGCTAGTTCGCTATGGACAATATAATTTCAACAACGAAAACTAGTTCATTACGAACAATATAATTTCGACAACGAACGCTGCTTCGCTGCAGACAACACAATTTCGACATGAACACATGCATTTCAGTTCCAGCATTACCTTTGTTCTTAGAACCCAGTATAATCACACAATTTCAAGCATCAACACATGCATTTCAGTTCCAACATTACATTTATACATTAACACATTTCCACATAATTTTGTCAAAGATTTATTACAGAAATTACATCATAGTTGCATGTACGATTCTGTTTTTAGCAAGGTCATCCCTCAAGCATTTGGCCAGCTAAACTCTTAGTCTGTCTAGCCACCATTAAGGCCGACCAACTAACTATATTTGCATTAGCAAAATCGTCCATCCCCCATACTGTCTATTCTAGTTATAGGTCCCTAATTCAACCCCTTTATTGTCTTTCTTTTTAGTTTAGTTTTTCCCCTAACATCTAGTGTAAAATCCTAACCAATCCCTCATGGGTTTTCTTCTTCTTTTCGGTTCCAAGGCTCAAGAACAGGTGAAGAGAAGATTTGGTTCATACCTTATTGTTTTCAGTAGTTTTAGGAAGGAATTTAACAACCTTTTCTCCCTCATCTACTCATATTTTTCAGCTTCTTCTTCCTTTCTGGTTTCAGTTTTCCTTCCCTCCTTCTCTAGTTGTACCAGCCAACCTCTTACACACCCTCTTTTGTCATGGTTTCAGTCATTTTCAGCACTCATTAACTCTCTTTTCCTATCTAGGGTTCAAGAAGGATACATGCAACTGTATTGGGGGTCTTCTCTTTAGGAAAGAGAGAGGGTGTCTGCTGCATGTAGTGGTCAGATATTGGGGAAGAGCAAAGGTCACCCTTTCTCTCCCCTTGTATTTATACCCCCCTTAAATGAGGTGGGGTGTTTGGGGTTGGTTTAAAAGTATTCTTGTCCCCATTTTGGTTATTCCAAGATTGGTTTTCCCCCCTTTTTAACTCCTTAAGGCAGACCAGTTTGCTCCCCTAAACTATCATTTAGCATGAGCCGACCTTTTTACTTGGACTTTTGTCGAACATTATAACTATGAATGACGTATAAATTCATCAACACACATAACCCCCTGTTGACTCAGGAATCATCAGCGAAAAATTGTGTCGCTGTCGATTCAGGAATCAGCAGCGACAATGGGGTCGTTTTTGGCTTTCATTTTTGTTGGGTGTTTATATTCTCCCTCCCTTAACATGAATTTCATCCTTGAAATTTAAGAGGTTTCATAATCCATACCTGGTAGTTCAAATAAAGTGGGGTACTTTTTCCTCATTTCAGACTCCCCCTCCCAAGTTTCCTCTTCTGTTTGAGCATTTCACCATAAGATTCGGATGATGGGGATCTTTTTGTTCCGTAGTTCCTTCACTTCCCGATCTAGTATCCTTATGGGCCTCAATTCGAGTGTTAAGTCTCCCTTGACTTCTACTGGAACTTGAGGTAGGTTTTGGGCGGGATCAACGTCAGCTTTTCCTAACAAGGAGACATGGAAACATGTTATGGAACTTGGCTAACTATAGGGGCAAGTCCACTTTGTAGGCTACTGGCCCGATTCGTTGCAAGATTTTGAAGGGTTCGATAAAGCGGGGAGTTACTTCCCTTTCAATCTGAATCGTAACATGTTCTTTCATGGGGCTACCTTCAGGAACACTTGGTCTCCCACACTAAACTTGAGAGATCTCCTCCTCACATCAGCATTCTTCTTCTATCTATCATACGCGACTTTGATGCGATCCCTGATGATTTTTACTTTCTCCGTGGTGACATGAACCAACTCTGCACCATACAACTCCCGGTCTCCAACTTCTTCCTAACTTAAAGGAGTCTTGCATCTTTTACCATACAGGGCTTCGTACGAGGCCATCCCAATTATGGCCTGGTGACTATTGTTGTATGTGAACTCCACCAATGTTATATGTTCCTTCTAGTTCCCTTCAAATTCTAATATATATGCTCTTAGGAGATCTTCTAATACTTGGATGGCTTTTTCTGACTAGCCATTGGTTTGGGGGTGAAACGCAATGCTCATATCCAATCTTGTCCCCATGGTGCTTGAGATCTCGATTTGAGACAATGGATACTGGAATCCCATGGAGTCGTACCACCTTGTTTATGTAAATCTTGGCAAGCTTATCAATCGAATCAGTCATCTTTATAGGCAAGAATAGTGTAGATTTTGTCAAGCGGTCTACGATGACCATATTACATCATTCCCTTTCCTCTGTTTGGGAAATCCAGACACAAAATCCATGGTGATCATCTCCCACTTCCATTCTAGAATTTGTAATGGCTGCAATAGTCCCGCGGGTCTCTGGTGTTCAACCTTGACTTATTGACATATTCCACATTTAGACACATACTCAGTTATTTCCCTTTTTATATTAGGCCACCAATATAGGTGTTTCAGGTCCCGATACATCTTAGTGCTACCATGATGTATGGAGAACTTGGACTTATGTACCTCTCGTAAAACCATCCGTTTGACCATCTTGTTATTAGGCACATACAACCATTGTCCCATCATCAATGATCCATCATTTGCTACTCGAAATTGTGTTTCTACCCCAACCTCCACTCTCTTCCTAATCTTGGACCCCTCATTGTCACAGAATTAGGCTTATAGTATCTGTTCCCGATACATTGGTCACACCAACAGTTGGGCTAATTATTCACCTCCTAAATTAATACCCAATTATGCACCCATCTCTTTCAATTCCGCCAATTATCGTTCCTTCCACACTATTGGCTTACTCAGGGTGACTTTATTTTTGTGACTGAGAGCATCTGCCACCATGTTTGCCTTTCCCTAGTGGTATTCTATGGTGCAGTCATAATCCTTAATGAGTTCTATCCATCTTCTTTGTCACATATTCAACTCCTTTTGCGACATCAGATACTTCAGACTTTTATGATCAGTAAAGATTTGGGTTCGAGACCCATACAAATAATGTCTCCATATCCTCATAATGAATACTACAGCGGCCAACTATAGATCATGCACCAGGTAGTTCATCTCATGGGTCTTTAACTGTCTCGATGCATAGGTGATCACCTTCCCATGTTGCATTAAGACACACCCCGATCCCTTCTGATACGAACCTTAGCAGAATTTAATGGTATTCGCGACCTCAAGATCAATCTAACCCAAGTTTGTTGATATTTGAATGAGCTTATCACAATGGAAGACTTACTCCAAGGCAACAAGACTATAAACCAACTCGATCACAATGCCTACTCCTGAAGACGAGTAAAGGAAGTATAAATTGACAACAAAGAATGGTCAATTCTTTGAAGAGTTGAAAGTTCAATCAAGAACTATGATTGAGCAACCAAAAGTCGGCAACAATATTGAAAATATCATCAAAAGTTTGACCTAAAATTATTCCTAAAGAGTATATAAACTCCAAGCCAAAACCCTAGTTTTTCTAATGGGTCTCACATAAACCCAATTTAAATAATAATCAACCCAAGCTAAAACTAGCCCAAACTAATTAAAATAAACAAGTCTAAAACCCAAACAAATTGTCTCCTCTCAAAATAAATCAAGTTTGATAGCCCAACTAATTAAATAAGACAAGTTCGTTGTTTCCGCATTTTGTCTAGTAGCAACAAGGCCCAACTTAAAACGAATGGTTCTCTCTTGTCTTAATGAATTAGAAGGCTTTGCATATACCGTTGGAAATGTATGGAAGTTTAGTTTCCAGAGCAACTAGAATCACAGCAAAATTCAAGTTGTAGCTCCAGTTATGACCAAAAGAGTAACGAATGGTCAAACTGTCCGAATCTAGTCTTCTTCTCGCAATCCTTGTGTAATGGTCTTGGTTCCACCAACAAGCCCCTCTTGAATACAAATCAGATTAATCAAGACTTGCTCTTTATTATTACATATCTTCTTGAAGTCCACCTTAGCTCATGTGTCTTGAAGAAGTCCATTGAAAGCTTCATTGAACTTCTTAGCCCTAAGCCTAGCAACTGGACCAACTAGAACCTCCAATGGATCCTTTGATGATTGGATCGCATCATCTTCTCCGAAACATCACTATAAACTACAAAATCTTCTATCCCTAAGGAAAGTGTTAACATTAGAGCGGTGGTGAGCCTCCTCTTCAATTCTTGAAAGCTTTCCTCATATTCTTCCAACCACACCCCTTTCTTATTCTTCCTAGTTAGTTAGGTTAAAGGGGTTGCAATCAGGGAAAACCCCTCAATAAATCTTCCGTACTATCCTGCAAGTCCTAGGAAATTATGTATTTCAGTGACCGAAGTCGGTCTTTCCCATTTCAAGACTGCTTCGACTTTTTGGAGGTCTATGAAAACACCTTCGGTCGAAATGACGTGTCCCAAGAACATCACCCTTTCAGCCAAAATTCATATTTACTTAGTTTTGCATACAACTGATGTTTTCTTAAGGTCTACAAGGCCTGCCTCAAGTGTCCCTCATGCTCCTCGAAGGAGTTCGAGTAAACCAATATATCATCGATGAATACCATAACAAATTTATCAAGCTATGGTTGGAAAACCCGATTCATTAAACCTATAAAGAGAGTTGGGGCATTTGTCAACCCGAACGGCAGCACCAAAAATTCATAGTGTCTGTAACAGGTCCTGAATACGGTCTTTGGTACATCCACCTCTTTAATCTTCATCTGATAGTACCTCGACCTCAAATCTATTTTTGAAAATGCTCTCGCTCCTTTTAGTTGATTAAATAAATCATATATCCGCGATAATGGGTACTTATTTTTCATAGTTATTTTGTTCAGCTGGTGGTAATCAATACAAAGTCTATGGGTTTCATCTTTCTTTCTTACGAATAGAACCGACGCTCCCCAAAGAGAATTCATAGGTCGTATAAACCTTTTATCTAGCAACTTTTGTAATTGAGTCTTTAGCTCATTCAATTCTACCGGAGCCATCCGGTATGATTGTTGGGCTATGGATGAGACTCTAGGGAAAGTGTCTATAAACACTTCTACCTCTCACTCAGAAGGTAGTCCTGGTAGTTCTTCAGGATATACATCCGATAATTCCTTCACCATAAGAATATCCTTCAGTCGTGGACCTTCATCATCAGAGTTTAAGATGTATGTGAGGTATCCCATACATCCCTTTCTTAAAAGTTTCTGAGCTGTTATAACCGATATTAAGGCGATCGGTTTCAGAATTATCTCTCCTTCAAAAACCATCCTTCTACCCTTAGGTGTTTAGAATGTAACAGTTTTATCATAACAATCTATTAGGGCATTGTATTTACTCAGCCAATCTATGCCTAGAATTATGTCAAAATCATGCAGTTCCAAAGGAATCAAGTTTACTTTTATTTCATACCTAGATAGACTAACCCCCGCACCCATATACACATTATTTGTTTCAACCATGTTCCCCATCGGAGTTCCAATTACAAACCCCTTTTTTATTCATTTCTCAATTTAGTGATAATTCTCCTAGCAATGAGTGAGTGGGTGGCACCCAGATCAAACAACACACGTACATTAAGGTTATTTATGAGTAGCGTACTTGCCACTACATCCAATGCAGCCCTGACCTCCTCCTGTGTTAGGTGGAAGACCCTCCCTAGGGTCCGATCATTTTGTGCCCTCGGTCTCCCTCGACTGGAGTTTTCTCCTGATTGAGAAGATCTCACCGGCCTATTCACATTGAGTGATTATTGATGGCTCTGACTCAGCTACATATAGCTCTATACTTGTCCAGTGTTCCTGTTAGGGCACTCTTTCTTATAATGACCTCTTCCGCCACAGTAATGATACCCTTGCCCCAGATACTGACAGTTTCTCCACCTATGACCTTCTCCTCTACATATAAAGCATCGCCCTAGGAAAATTGAGTAGTCCTTAGGGTGTTTTTGTCCATATTTTACACAAGGAGGATAGTCAATACTGAAGAGTTTTCTCTCGAATGTGACTGCCCCGATCATTCTCCCACTTGGCTGTTGGTGGAGTGGTACCATCAAGGTTCCTTTCTTCCTGTACTGCTCAAACACTCCGCTCTTTCCTTTTTTTAGAAGTGGTGGTCTGCTGCTGAGATAATCTTCATCTCTCTTTTTGCTGTACCCTAATGCCCTTATTGGCAGGGCATTCTCCAATATAGGCCTTCAGAGCCTGTGCAACCTCAATCAACTCCCTCAAGAATTTAAATCATTATACGATCAATCATTGTCTCAAATCCTACCGCAAGCTATCTCTCAACTTCTCAATCATATGTTCTTCTGTCGGCACATAGTGTGGGGTGAACATGAGAGATTATAGAACCTCCTTTTGTACTCCAATACTGACATATCATCTTGTCTTAAGGCCAAGAACTCCTGTTCTTTTACTTTACGATGGTATCTGGAATAAAACTGATTCTCAAACTTTGTCTTGAAGTCACTCCAAGTCAGATTTTTAGTTGCATGGCTCAACTGAACTATTTCCCACCATGTCATGGCCCGATCGGATAATAACTGAGTGGCACAGTATACCCTCAAACCCTCGGGTATATTTATTTGGATTATGATCTTCTCTACTTTCCTAATCCACCTCTCAGCTACCTCTGTATCATGTTCCCTCATATAAGATTCGCAGCCCATTTCCCTTTACTCTTGACCAGTCATACAAGTAGCACCACGCTGTCCGTGGTCATGACATTCACAAGGGCTGCCTGTAAAATCTGAGTGGTAGGAGTTGCTTGTGTCGTCGAGCCAGCCATGCCCTCCATCACTGCTTTAACTATCTATATAAGAAGTCCCGAGTTTACATAATGCAGGGGTACACCTGTTAGAATAGTCGATGGTTGTGCCTCTAACCTATCTTGATGCCCTACTACAGCTGCGGATACTTCCTCTGTTAGGTTAGGCCCCCGACCTTCCTCCGCTACTGCGGTTCCTCCCCACAAGGTTTCAAGTGATATTCCTAAAGCATGAGATGCCGTACCATCCGAGGGATCTTCGTCTTGCCAACCTTGGGCACCTCGGCCCCCGCTCTTCCTTTCTAAGGAGGGTGGCTTAGTACGTATCCCTTATCGGGTGCGCACTATCCTGAAATTTATCACAACATCATTATCAATGATGTAACAACCTGATTTTTTCAAAGCCAAAATCAGTGGAATTTGTTTTTTAGGTTCTCGATACTTCTCACAATGACATTTCGTGAATTGGTCATTAGGTTCCCTTCTTTATCATGGCATCATATGGATATAACTTTTGTAAATCAACATTCTCATAAGACGGATAATCAATACACATGCCAACAATATTATATTTTAATATTCATACATTTACGTTACTTCATATTGACATACTCATAAGTTTGCATTCCTGTCCTAGTCTCATTATCAACACGAGTTTATACCCGAGTGCCGAACAATAATTTTACACAACTAGTACTTTTTTTAATACAATCCTTATGTGATTTCACAACACAACATCCTCATAAAAAAGAATACCATATAATATATTCATAACATTGTATCTATATGTTCGCACATCAAAATCCGTGTTCTATTACAATTTTCATTACAAGTCCTTACAAAAGTGTCGAATGAAAAATGTTCAACATAACACCTACGACAAACTATTACAAAGCACCTTTCAAAATATGTGAACCCCTGGAACGGGCTTTCCTACGGACCTTGATTGTATAATGTCCCTGTTAAAAAACAATATGGATACGAGAATTGTAAATAATCTAACATAATAATAAACAACTAAAAGTACATTGTTGTTACTTTTTGTTATTAACTTAGAATGGATAAATTCCTTCATTTATTTCTTATATGCATTGTACATGTCTTATTATTTTGTGAAGTGTATTTCTCTTACTCACACACCCCAATCTCTCCATAGGAGTTATGGGGCCGAAGTTTAATATCGGTCGGGGTTAATTACTTCACCTTAACCATGTCATTCATTATGGATACTTTTAGCCATAGCTAATCGCAACATTCAAACTCGGTCATTCATTTAGGATGCCATTTTCCGAAGCTAATCAACATCCACAAGCCGATCATTCATTTTGAATGCCATTAGCCAAGGCTAATCAACAATCACAACCCAATCATCCATCTCGGATGCCATTAGCTGAAGCGAATCAACAATCACAACCCGGTCATTTATCTCAGATGCCATTAGCTAAAGCGAATCAACAATCACAACCCGATCATTCATTTTGAATGCCATTAGATGAAGCTAATCATCAAGCACAACCTGGTCATCCATCTTGAATGCCATTAGCCAAAGCTAATCAACAATCACAACCCGATCATTCATTTTGAATGACATTAGCCGAAGCTAATCAACTATCACAACTCGATCATCCATCTTCGATGCCATTAGCCGAAGCTAATCATAAAGCACAACCCGGTCATCCATCTTCGATGCCATTATCCAAAGCTAATCAACAATCACAACCTAGTCATTTATTTTGAATGCATTAGTCGAAGCTAATCAACAATCACAATCAACATTCCATAATCGGTTTGACATTCGTCAGTTGCCCAATTTCATGACAGCTCAATTAACATCTCATAATCGATTTATTATTCATCGCAACACAACAATATATCCTCCTCAACAAGTCATTTCAGAACATTAGCATTTTCATCATCATTTCAACATTTATCAAGAACTCAATCAACATTTCATAGTCGTTACAACATTCGTCAAGAATTCAATCAAACATGTCATCGTCGTTTCATCATTAATTAAGGATTTAATAATATATCATCCATAAGTAAATCATTTCAAAGCTTAAGATCATACGAGAAAAAGGTGGAAACCACCTACCTGCGTGTTGTTCTTATCCTGATGATGGTTCGATTCCGGCTGCACCACCTAAGACATCAATGGCCACAAATCAGTACATTTGCATCCTTAAATCACATTCATCACCATACTTATTTCAAGAGTCCATATGTTAACATTCAAGTGCTCCATATTTTGCACCATCATACAATGAAATTGTTACAAACATTTAATTCATTTATGCCCGGGGGGTCTATTGTAGAAAATTGGTAGCGAAATTGATTTGCTGCTGGCCACACAATTCGGCAACAAAAGCTGGTTCGCTGCAGGCCGCACAATTCGATAGCGAAAACCGTTTCGCTTAGGCGCCACACAATTCGGCAGAGAAAACTGTTTCGCTGTAGGCACCTCATATTCAACAACGAATGCTACTTCGCTGTAGCCAACACGCTTTCAACAGTGAATGCTAATTCGCTGCAGGCAACTCAATTTCAGCATCGAATCACACTTTCACTGCAGACAACACAACTTCAACAGCAAATGCTGATTCATTGTAGCCAACACACTTTTGACAGTGAATGCTCATTCGCTGCAGACAACTCAATTTCAGTAGTGAATCACAAATTTGCTGCAGAACACACACCTTCGGCAGTGAACATTGATTCGCTACAGACAACTCAGTTTCGACAGTGAAACTCAGTTTCGTTACAGACAACACACTTTCAGCAGCGAACACTGATTCATAGTAGACAACACAATTTCGATAGGGAATCACACTTTCACTGCAGACAACACAACTTCAGCAGCAAATGTTGATTCATTGTAGCCAATACACTTTCGACAGCGAATGCTCATTCGCTGCAGACAACTCAATTTCGGCAGTGAATCACAAATTTGCTGCAGAACACACACCTTCTGCAGTAAACATTGATTCGCTGCAGACAACTCAGTTTCGACAGTGAAACTCAGTTTCGTTACAGACAACACACTTTCAGCAGCGAACACTGATTCACAGTAGACAACACAATTTCGGCAGCGAATGCTAATTTGTTGCAGACAACTTAATTTCGGCAGTGAATCACAAATTCACTAGAGATAACACACTTTCAGCAGCGAACGTAGATTCGCTGCGGACAACACAATTTGACAACGAAAACCTGATTCGCTACAGATAACACAATTTCGGCAGCGAATGCTAATTTGTTGCAGACAACTTAATTTCGGCAGTGAATCACAAATTCACTAGAGATAACACACTTTCAGTAGCGAATGTAGATTCGCTGCGGACAACACAATTTGACAACGAAAACCTAATTCGCTACGGACAACACAATTCGGTAGTGAACACCTGATACGCTACGGACAACAAAATTCAGTAGCGAAAACTGATTTGTTGTGGACAACAAAATTCAGCAACAAACACCTGATTTGCTATGGACAACATAAATTCGGTAGGAAACATCAACATGCATTTTGGTTCCAGCACACAATTTGTCATAATAATTCAGCAGAATCATATATTTTCAAGCATGAACAACTATATGCAATTCAGTTCAAGCACACAGTTTGTCATAAAAATCCAGTAGAATCACATATTTCCAGCATGAACAACTATATGCAATTCAGTTCCAGCACACAGTTTGTCATAAAAATCCAACAGAATCACATATTTTTAAGCATGAACAACTATATGCAATTTATCACACAATGTACTCTGGCCATCCTTCAGCTATGGCTGACCCTCTTTCATGCTTTGTTCATTCTATTTATTCATTTTTCTTTGTTACATTTTTTGGAATATTATCCCATTTTATCACTATTTTCTTGTTCTCCTAGTTGATTTTGGTTTCCTTCACAATTGGCCTAGAAATCCTAGGTCAATTTTCTTAGGGTCTTCCTCTTTATTTTTAGTTCTGGGGTCTCAAGAACAGGAGGGAAGAAGTCACATGACCCATACCTTTCGAATCTAAGTAGGTTTGGGGAAAGTTTGACAGTATTCCTTCTCTTTTTCTCCCTTTCTCGATTCTAGCCCTTTTCTCCTTCCCTCTAGGCAACTGTTCGATCTCCTTCTCAAGTTCTTAACTCTCTCTCTCTCTCTCTCTCTCTCTCTCTCACACACACACACACACACGTGCGCGCGTGCGTTTGAAGAGGCACTCTCTGCTGGTTTGGTTTAGATTTTCGTTAGGAAGGAGGACGAGAAGAGACGCATGCAGCTGCTGCAGGAAGATTTTGGGAAGAGGAAGGGCTACCTTCTCTCTCTTCTTACATTTATACTCATTAAATGAGGTGGGGTGTTTGGGTTTGGTTTAGATGTGTTCTTATCCTTGTTTTGGTCTCTCCAAAACCGGTTTTGCCCCTCCCTTCTAGGTCCTTAAGACAGTCTGATTTGTTTCCCTAAACTTTTAATTAGACTAAGTTGCTGCTGGTTCAAAAATCGGTTGTAAAAACTGTGTCACTGCTGATTCAGAAATCGACAGCAAAAACTGAGTTAGAAATCAGCATTGAAAACTGCGTCGCTACCGATTCAGAAATCGACAGTGACAATGGGGTCATTTTTTACTTTCCTTTTTTTTTTTATTTCTTGGGTGTTTACAAAAGATCCTCAGGATCCATACCAAGTGTTGTGATACCAACTATAACGACCCGAGTTTTCAAGCGAAAACAACGGTAATTTCTTTATATATATATATAACACAACATCATATTAGAAATCGATGAACCTGTTTCCCCTCATTATCGAGGTACAATCCATACACTAACATCAATCAACATTTCATTAAAAGTAATTGTTACATATACATATAATATTATGTTTGTATAATTACAAGTTCACATTATAATATATTGTTGCGATGTCGCAGTTGCACAAATTAATTACCCTAGCTTCAAACACAACACACAAGATAGTATAGAGCAAGCAAGGGGTCGATCCCACGAGGAAGATTTAAGTCAGATTTTTATGCTAATTGACATGCAATTTGGGGGGGGTTTGGACGTTATCTAGGCTAAAGCAAAAGAAAACAGAAAACTATCAAACGAAATTTAATAAAATCAGAAAATTATCAAGAGAACAAACCTTGGTCACAAGCACACATCCACCTACAGAAATCAGAACTGATCATGGAAACGAAACATCAATTTATATTCTGAATATTTATCTCTTCTTAACATTGGTTAGTTAACGAATCCGCCGTATAACTAACCCTAACCATTAAACAACCACAGTGTCC
>Ga0325411_1001826_pt1 | contig 23806 bp, 16 predicted proteins | sample PopdelMetagenome_13_FD_206181 | JGI IMG/M metagenome (GOLD analysis project Ga0325411, IMG submission 206181) | Populus deltoides microbial communities from Bellville, Georgia, United States - Xylem-PdIQD-R4 | ecosystem: Host-associated > Plants > Phyllosphere > Stem > Wood/Secondary xylem... | reverse complement strand
AATTCCCTAACTAAAGCATGTTTTATAATAACAAGTATGATAATATAATATATCTTTAATTTATGGTAAATGCTTGTTTTGAATGCAGGTATATCTCACAATTCAAAGGATTGATTAATGTGATTACTTATTGAAAGTGAAGAGACAAAAAGAGGACTAGGCTAAGAGAAGAGATGCTGGTTCAATTCCAAACTGGAACACCATTCGGTTATTTGATCATAACTGGAGTTGTAGACCTCAGATTTAGGTCCACTTTATATGGATGGAAAGATAAGACATATACCTAAAACTTTCATGAGAGTTCAAGACTCAATTCTGCTGTTTTCAAGTTCAAATCTTAGCAACAACGGAGAATTCGGAACCTGTCTTGCAGCTCAAACACTGTTAAGTTTTCAGCTCATATCTTGAGTTCTAGAAGTCCAAATGAGCTCTGGTTTTTTTTGTTGGAAAGTTAAGGTAATTGCCCACAGCTTTCATGGAATAAAGGGCTCAAATTTTGATGTTAGCAATGAGGTTTTGGTCAGCCAACAATATCAAAAATCTGCCAACAATATCAAGAACCAGCAGCCAATAATATCAAAAATTTGCCAACAATATCAAGAGCCAGCAGCCAACAATGTCAAAAATCAGCCACCAAATCAATGGTTGCCTACCAATCAATAGTTCTGAATCTTAGCCTACAAAAGGAGGCATTTGCCATGTATTTAGTCATATATTATTTTTCAAATCAAAATCATCTTCTTGCTTTCTCTCTTTATATCTTTGTAATGTTCAAGTTTTCTTTCATGCTATATTAATCTCTTGTTTATGCTTTTTCATTTCCTTTCCTAAACTTAGTTAACTTATATAATGTTTATGTTTTTATGTTGTTTATTTATGTTTTTCTTCTTCATTATGTTTAGCTAAGTTAATTATGTCAAGGTGAAAAGGTTTTACTAATGGTGTTAGAATATGTATAATATAAACTCAACATGGACTTTAATGTTTATATCCAGGAAAGTTTGTTATTAACATGTTTTATCTTTTTATCTTACTAATTCTTAATACCTTGCTTATTAAATGGTTAATCTAGATTTGTGTTGTATAACACTTGGTACATCAAATGCTTGATCCTTCATAGTTTTCGGCCGACATCGTTATTATGATAGGAACTTGATTTGTTGTTAACATAAGCTAGCAACATGAATGCCTGATGATATTTATAAGTATGGTGTTACTTGAAAAGGATAATTAATATGATCATGTTAATACTTTATAATAAGCCATTAACGATAAATCATCCGATTGAAATCTCCTTTGTGTGTGGTTTTCAATTGAGTAATAAAAAGAGTTTATATTATATTTATTTAAAATACCATTAGTGGATCCTATAACCTTGACATCTGTTTTATCCTTGTTTAATCTTTTCATCATTATTACATCTCAAACTTCTCTTTAACATTAATATCATTTTATTGTTTGTAATTTATATAATTCACCTCCCTATGGTTCGACCTCGGTCTTGCCGGGTTATTTATTACTTTGATACTCCTGTACTTGGAATAAGACATCAACTCTTTGATCGTGTCAGCAACCATATCAATTTTACACAATTCCATACAATTTACAAATTCTCTAAAAATTTACAATTTCACCCCTCTAGGCCAACTATTCAATCACTCAATACTTCATTATCTAATTAATTCTACTCAATTAAAATCATCATTCATATATCATACATACATTTACAGCACAATTAATGAACAATATCATAAATACATAATTTCCCATTTTATTCCTTACATGATTGGCCCCTATAAGTTTTCTACCTATCACTTTTATTCATCATTCTTCCATGATTTCACTTCCACAGCAACCTACAAGGATCTTAAAAATTTAATTTTTAAGAAATCCACTTTTTCCCTAATTTTATCTTAAGAACCCTAATTCAATTTTGCTCAAAATCAATTAACTTTTGTTCAAATTGATATAAAGGGGTTCCAAATATCTTACTTGATTATAAAATATATTTTAAAAATCAACAAGTTGAAATTTTAATATGTCTCTCCCTTTTTTCTCTCTTATTTCTTCACTTTCTCTCTGACTCAATTTTCTCTCCTCTTGATCTTTCTTAATTTTTAGTGTGGATATATTCTTCTCTCTCAAAAACCCTCTATTTTCATTTATATCTAACAATTCTATAACATTTCAATGGTGAATGGAAAGAAAAAAAAGAGAAAAACTCTCTCACTCTCTTGGCTACATTATCGACTTTAAAAAGAGAGAGGGGTGAATTCTTATTTTTCAGCTAATTACTTATTTACCCTTCTTTATTCCATCAATTCATTTATTTCAGGTAACCATTCATAATTTCTTTTATAACTTTATACCAATAATCTCATATAATTGTTAAAACAATCATTTTTCCTTTCTCTAAAATATTTATTTACCTACCTTACTTTTTTATTTTTATTTTGTCATAAATACTCACTTATCCCATTTTAAAGTTCCATATAGTTTTGAATCATCTCGGGGTTTATATTCTTCCCTCTTAATAAAAATAATACCTGCTTAAAAAATAATTCTGGATATGTTTTTCTTTATTTTTAACTCTTTCTCCTAAGTTACCTCCTCAACTTGAGAACTTTTCTAAAGTATCTTCACCATCATAATGCTTTTATTTCCGAGTTCCTTTTCACTCATATCCAAGATTCTGATTGGTTATACTTCCAAGGTCAAATCTTCCTTAATCTCTAGTTGAACTTGGGATAATACTCGAGTAGGATCCAACTTAGCCTTTCTAAGTAATAATATATGGAATACATCATACATCTTTGACAAGTGTGGTGGTAAGGTCAATCTATATGCAACTGGGCCTATTTTTTGAACTATCTCAAAAGGACCAATATACTTTGGAGCCAACTTCCCTTTCATTCAAAACAATATAATATGTTTCCAAGGTGCAACCTTTAAAAACAGTTGATCCCCCATCTCAAACTCGAGGGGCCTTTTTCTGTTATCTGCATAACTTTTCTGTCTATCCTTAATTGTCTTCATTCTATTTTTTTATTATTTTCACCTTTTTAGTGGTAATTTGCACTAGCTCCGAGTCAATCAACCTCCTACCCCCCACTTATTCATAATAGACTAGAGTTCGACACCTTCTTCCATACAAAGCTTCATAGGAAGCCATTCTCATGGTAACATGATAACTGTTATTATAAGTGAACTCTACTAATGGTAGATGATCCTCTCAATTCCCTCTAAACTCCAATACACATAACATCAACAAATCTTCCAAGGCCTAAATGGTTCTTTCTGATCACCCATTCGTTTGGGGATGAAATACAGTACTCATATTCAACTTGATCCTTAGAATAACCTGAATACTTGGCCATAACCAGGATGTAAACCTAGGATCTTGATAAGAAACTATAAATACTAGAACCCTATATAATCTCACTACTTCATTCATATAAAATCTTGTCAGCTTTTTAACTAAATCTATCATCTTCATAGGAAGGAATAAAGAAGATTTTGTTAACTGATCCACAATAAACCAAATTTCATCATCATCTCTCTATCCTTTAGGTAACCCATAAATAAATTCCATAGTAATATTCTCTTGCTTCCACTTAAGTATAAAAAATGGCTATAACTGTCTCACAAGCTTTTGATGTTGTACTTTCAATAAAGGCACACTCCATACTTAGCCACATATTCTGCAATTTCTCTCTTTAGTTTTGGCCACCAATAAAACTCTTTCAAATCATGATACATCTTAGTACTACCAGAATACACTACAAGTTTGGATTCATGAGCCTCGCTCAGCACTTCACCATTCAAGTTCTTATCATCAAGCAAATACACTCGTCTTCCTATTACTACTGTCATGACATGCATGACATTGAATAACAAAGATACTTTCTAGAATGAAAGAAGTTTTTGGTTTAATCATAAAGTTATGATTTGAGAGAGTCGTTACATAGTATCATGGTCACTAGGAAACCTATGGTCTACGAGAGTTTTGGTAAGGGGACTAGTTATATAAAGGGAAGATGCATTATCCCCAATGCACCCTACCTAAGGTAAGCTGCATTATTGAATGATTATTTTTCTAGGTCATGTTTTCATTTGTTGGTCTTGCCTAATGTTCAAGGCAAATCTTTATTCGTGAGGAAGTCTCTACCTTATTAAGTTAAAACCTAACCGTTCTAAGACCCAAATTTTATCATTGTATTTATTTCCTATTTTTATATCTTTAATATTTGAGTGTATACTTTACAGTGTAATCTTATACCTCCAAATATTAAAGTCTACAACTAAATCCTAACACTCCGAATATTAATTAAACAAATTAATTATTGTGGGAGTTTTGGTATTTCAACCAAATCCTAATGGATAATCATAAACTAGTTATGATATTCATTTTGTATGATAAAATGCCATTTTGTTTTCTAGAATATATGTATGAAACCTTCAAAATTTAGTCATATGCACAAAAACAAAACATATTTTTGTGTTTTGAAATGAGGAATTTATTTATTTATTTTTTTAAAATTCCAGAAAAAATCACATATTTTTAATATCGCTTTTTATCTTACAATGTAAGTCTACAACCTAATATTAAATGAAATTCTTGAAGAAAAACATGTTTTTTGTGTTTTCTGAAAGGAAATTGTTTTTAAATTTTTGGAGAAAAATCAATTATTTTTAATATTAGACTTGTATCTTATAATATAAGTCTACAACCCGATATTAGATAAAAATATTTTAAAAACACACGATGGACTCATAAATAATTTCAAAATATTCCATGAATTTTTTCATACTTTTTTTGAAAAATTTAAGGGTCTGTTTGGCTAAACACACAAATATAAGACAAATTAAAACTAAAGGAACAAGCTTAAGGTGTGTTTGCCAAATGGGTCTTTAGCCTAAAATCAGAGGCATAAAAATGCCTTAAAGGCGTGTTTGGCAAACATACTCTTAGGAGCCAAACATGACCATAAATAATTTCAAAATATTCCATGAATTTTTTCATACTTTTTTTGAAAAATTTAATGGTCCGTTTGGCTAAACACACAAATATAAGACAAATTAAAACTAAAGGAACAAGCTTAAGGTGTGTTTGCCATATAGGCCCCTAGCATAAAATCAAAGACATAAAAATGTCTTAAAGGCGTGTTTGGCAAACATACTCTTAGGAGCCAAACATGACCTTATTTCTTAAGGAAAAACGGGCTGGGCCAAACATGCTTTTATGTATAGGTTTGGGCCTGTTAGGTTAGAGGCCCAAGCCCACATATACGAGATAGGCTCAAGCCTAGCCTAACTTGTTTTATTAGACCAACAGATGGCCCAACAAGGCCATTTTTTTTTATAGGCTGGGCCCATCCCAACTATACGGGCTGGCTAAAACAAAAGTCCAATCCATTCGCCCTTCTTTGCTAACAAACACAGCAGCTGTAGGACGTGAATTAATTCATGTTCTACATACAACAAGACGCTTTAACAAAAGAAAAAAGAGAAGTGAGATTACCTAGCTTGGGGGTAGTCTGTTGGCTGGTTGGTAGTGTTGCTGGAGTAGTTAGTGACTTGGTGGAGCTCACGGTAGCTGTTGTGTTTGGGAGGTAGGGATTGTACCAGGTTGATATTATTGGAGAAGAAAGAAAAACAATGATGAGGATGGCTATTGGGTTGGTTTTTTTAGGATTCTTTTTTGCTAGGGTGAACCATTGGTTATGTGGGGGTATGTTAGGGGTGGTATGTGTCTAGAATATCAGGTGAAAGGCTGTATTACGGGTAGTTTAGGGGCTAGTTTATTTCTGGTCTTGTAAGAGAAAGTTTGTCTTTTTTTTTTTTTAAAAAAAGAAAGTTGGTGTTGTGATGGTTTTTCTTTGGTTTTTTCTCTTCTCATCTTACATGAAATCTACCCCTATTTATATGGTTTGAGAGAAGAGTATGGGGGCTATCATGAGCATGATTTGTGGTTGTTGATTCGTTTGGGAAAGATCCCATCTGCTGGCTATAAACCAATAACCTGGTCCTGCAAAATCAGGTTGTAAGGCTGATCAGGTTATAAGATTCAAGCCATTTTTTCATTGATTTTCTAAGTGATAAATCAATGGTTTTCGAGCTGAGGGTGTAGTACATTATTAGGTCACGAATGTGGTATGTTTCTTTTCTTGTATGATGAAGGTATGAGAGAGAGAGGAACCTAGAATAGTGGCATTAGAGGTGTCATTTTCAAGTTCATTGGGGAAGATGATGAACAATAGTTAGACGACGTGTCATCTGCCTATTATTTTTTTGACTTGGTATTGATAAAAACATAGCCAAAAAACATTGTTTCATTTAAATGAAACAATGTCATTTTGGTGTTTAGGGTAAAATCAGGTTATAAACTTTCTCTTTTAATTCCAGCCCTTAAACTTTTCATTATTCAAATAAGTCTTCAATTGAATTTTGATTCTAAGAATCAATTCAATTTCACCTTTGACAAGTTTTAAAAGCACCCCCTAATTCCAGTGTGTTTTTCATTTTGATTCTTGGTTTTGGGTATTTTTAATTTTATCTTTAATTACCTTCAAACTTCTAATTTCTTCAATTTCACCCCTGTTTTCAACCGAATTTATCCCTTGAATTCACGTGTCTTTTGCAAAAAGATCCTAGTCTTGAATTATTTAAATTTAACCCTTAATTGACCCCCAAACTTTGATTTTCTTGCAAATGTGTCCATGATTTCATCTAATTGAGCTTAAAAATAATGAAATCTAGTCCTCTAAAATTTCAATATTCTCAATTAAACCCAAATTAAGCTTCCAAACTTAGGCTTTCATCAATTAGGTCCCTAATGAAATCTAATCTTTTAAAATTAAGAATTAATTGAATCAATCAAGGGTTTGAAAGTGCACTCAGAAAGAAAATGGATATGGATAGAATATGCACTATCCAATATGTGAGGGCTAAAAAACGTATTATCTGATGGATGAGAGCTCGAAAGCACACTCAAAAGAAAAGAGATAAGGCTAGAATGCGCACTCAAAAGAAAAATGGATAGGGCGATAAAGTGCATTATTCGGTATGTGAGGGCTAGAAAGCACACTCAAAAGTGTAAAAATGTTGCCAAAAACTTTGTTGATTTTTAAATAGTAGGAGGCTTGTTGAGCTTAACATCTTGCTGGGTATTTCTTGTTGGAAATGCTCGAGTCCATCAAGGATTCTTTACTTGGACTCCCTTTAAAAGTTCAAAATACAATGTATTGTGATTAATATGCATGTATTCTTACTTGAGAAATACAAGTCCCCTTCTTTTATGGACTTTTTTTTTTCAAAGTTTTGATCCTCGTTGCAAGCTTTTATGGCTTTTTCACTTTCACTTACCAGGGCCACAACTTATGATATAAATCTTTGAGAAGGGATGATCTTAGATGATATCGGCATACCTCATTGTCTGAAAACCTTTGTCTCAAAGATCATCATCTTTTTTTGGCTATGAAAGAAAAGGGTATTTGTAGGCTCAAAAGGTGTTTAAGGGATCTCAAGGTAAGGATCACTAGTATTCGTTCCCAGACCTTCTTTTTGGTCGAGGAATTCTTGGATCTTAGGGTTGACTTTGCCAAATGGTTTGTCGTGCCCCTAGTAACGGGCTTGGACTTCTTGTTTTTTTTTTCATGTGGTTTTAAACACCATTATCATATTCATTATTTTTTACAGCATGCTCAAACTTTGTAAATTTCTTCATACCCTAGCTTTGTTTGCGCCATTTGATCATTGAGTATTATTTTGTGTATCCTTAGGGTTAAACTTCTTTTCTAGTCCTCATACTTACCTCTAGTATAGGTTATTAGTTAGGGTTAATTTTCAAGGAAAATTTACTAAGCTCAAACGGGGACTGCAAATGATATTTTTGAGTATTGTGAAAGGATTATCAAGGATAACCTTTTCTCATTTCAAACACATGTGTTTAGGATTAGCAAGATCTGTTTTCCTTCTTTGTGGTTAAATTAGACATTCAAAAATGGTTTTTTTATTATGATTATGAATCATTATTCATTTAACTAAAACTCAGCTTTAAAGTTATTTTATGGCATTTAATTTGTTTTTCATGTTTTTAAGTGTTTAGTCACCTCACTATAGGATCATTTGAATTCTTAAAACTCGCTTATTAAAAACAAACACCAATTTGACATCTATATTTGTACTAATAACTTTGATTTCCAAAAAGCCTTTCTGAAAACAAAGTTTTTAAGCTTATAAGATCATGTAGAGTTTTTTAGAGAAAAGGAAAATATATCAAAGAATTCTTAGCCAAACTATAATTTTTATTGATTGATAGACAAAGTACATTATCCATAGCACTTCTTTATGATATCAAACTTTACAAGTTTTGGGAGATCACCCCCATCCATCTTGTAAAATTAAGGCTCCTTCAAACACATCTTTCTTTACCATGTATGGTCCTTCGTAGTTCAGTGCCCATTTACTTTGATCTTCTCCCGATGTTGGCAAGATTTTCTTCAATACCAGATATCCCTCTTTAAACACTCTTAGTCTGACCTTCTTGTTGTATGCTTTAGCCATTCTATTTTGGTACAACTGGTGATGATAGATGGTTGTCAACCTCTTTTCATTGATAAGATTCAACAACTTAAATTTTAGCTTTGCCCACTCTGATTCTTCTAGTTCTGCATCCATTAGAACCCTTATTGATGAAATTTTCACTTCTAAAGGCATCATTGCTTCCATCTCGTATACTAGAGAGTAAAGGGTTGCACCCATAGAAGTTCTGACTGTGGTGTGATACGCATGAAATGCGTGTGGAAGCATCTCATTCTAATCTTATAAGTGACCACTATTTTCTAGATGATCATTTTAAGATTTTTGTTGGTTGCCTCAACAACACCATTCATCTTGGGTTTGTAAGGAGAATAATTGAAATACTTAATCTTTTATTTAGTTACTAATCTCAACAATCAACTTCTAATTGAAATTCTGAGCATTATTAGTTACTAATCTTACTGGCATGCCGTAGCGACCAATCATATCTTTTTCAATGAACCTCTTGATTACTTTGTGTCACATATGCGTGAGAGTTGGCTTCTACCCATTTAGTAAAGTAATTGATGGCCACAAAGATGACTATGCCCATCGTTACCCTTCAGATTGATTGGTCTCATAACATCCAATCCCCACATGTCAAAAGGCCAATGCGATGTCATATTGAACAACGATGCTGGAGGTGCATTTATATTGTCTCCTTATATCTAACACTTATGGTGTTTTTTGACATAGTCTACACATTCCCTCTTCATGGTCAACTAGAAGTACCCAGATCTTTGCATCTGCCTCGCCATTGTATGCTTGTTAGCATTAATGACACAGACTTCCCCGTGGATTTCCTATAATGCTTTCACAACCTTTTTCTCATTTAGACACCTAAGTAAAGTCTCGTAAAATGACCTCTTATAAAAGACATCTATATCCAAGTAATAATCCCTGTTCATTCCCCTCAAAGTCTTTTCATCCATCTTGAAGGCTCCTAGAGGATATTCCAGGTGTTGGATAAGCCTTTTGATGTCATTATATCATGGTTTTTCATTTGATGACTCTTTTAGTGAATAACAGTGAGCTTGAAGATTTTTGATTTCGATGTTTATTGGTTGGATCCTGCTTCCAATATTGATCTGTGTCAACGAAGCTAGGGTTGCCAAAACATTAGCAAACTAATTTTTATCTCTACTCATGTGAGTGAATTTTATCTCTTCGAACTCATTAGCTAACGTCAAGAGATAATCCTGATATGACTTCAGCTTCTTATTTTTTATTTGTCATTCTCTATTCACTTGACAAATAATTAGCAGTGAATTTCTATAAACATCAAGTTTCCTAAATTTTAGTTTTAAAATAGCTATTAGACTAATGATGTAGGCTATATACTCGGTCGTATTATTGGTGCATTTAAATTGCAACCTTATCAAAACAGGGTACTGTTTCTTTTCTGGGGAAATTATTGGCATATCTTTATCGGAATGGTCAAAATTCAATGACTCATAATCTTCCACAACATGATCTACCAAATGGTCAATCACGCTTCCTTTTACAACCTTCTTTGTCATATAAACAATGTCGTAATTTGCTAACAACACTTGTCATCTTGCCATCCGGCTTGACAAGTAAGGCTTTTTATAGATGTATTTGAGTGGATCCAGTTTTGAGATCAATCAGGTCATGTAGTGCAAAATATATTGCATGAGCCTTTTTATGCTCTAAACCAAGGCATAACATAAACTTTTAATGGCAGTATATCGGGATTCACAATCATTGAACTTCTTACTTAAATAGTAGATAACTTGTTCTTTCTTCCCCGACTCCTCGTGTTGGCCCAACACATATCCTATAACTGTATATGTCACCATAAAATATAGAATTGAGGGTCTTCTAGGTATAGAAGGCACTATCAATGACGAGTTTTGTAAATTACTTTTAGATCTTATCAAAGGTTTTTTTAGCAATCAATGTCCCATACCCTAGGGTTTTTCTTTCTAAGTAAATGGAAAGTTAACTTGCACGTTATCGTAAGTTGAGATATGAATCGGGCTATGTAGTTTAAATATTGAAGAAAACTTACTTCTTTCTCTGTCTTAGGCACTGAAATATCCTTGATTGCCTTTACTTTTTCTAGATCAACTTCTATTCCTCGACTACTTACTATAAAACCTAACAATTTTCCAGTCCTTACCCTAAATGAGCACTTTGGGGGACTCAATCTTAATTTGAATTTTCACAGCCTTTTGAACAATTTCTTTAATATTTTTTTTGTGATCTTCTTCCACATAGACTTTCACTTTTCGGTTCATCATGTCATGGAATAAAGTGACCAATGCTCTTTGATACGTGTTGGGCCAACATTTCTCAATCCGAATGATATCACTTTATATCAAAAGGTTTCCCAAGGCGTGACAAAGGTAGTTTTCTCCTTGTCTTCCTATGCCATTCTAATCTGGTTATATCCTGAGAACCCATCCATGAACGAGTATATGACACTCTTCGCAACATTGTCGATTGAGACATCTATGTAGGGTAGAGGAAAGTCGTCCTTCAGGCTTGCCTTATTCAAATATTTATAATCCATACACACTATAATCTTGCCATTCTTTTTGGAAATTACAACTACATTAACCACCCATTGAGGATAGTGGACCACATCTAGGAATCTTATATCCTATTGTTTATGTATTTCCATTTTCACCTTAAATAGCAATCCGGGCACATGTGTCTAGTCTTTTGTTTAACTGGCTTATTTTCTTCCACCGAGGGAATTCTATATACCACTATATTAGTATCTAAACCAAGCAAAGACATCCATATATTTATATAATATAGATATTAGGCCATCTTTTTCCTTGGTTGTAATAATGGTATCAATCTTTAATTTTTTTTTATATCAAAAGTAAGTATAAATATTAGATTAAAAAAAATACATGGCTGGAGAACCAGCAAGATCATATACATGATTTACAAAAAGGGACAGACTCCCCGAAGACATATACATCAAAGCCAATAAAGAAAAGCTATCAAATTAAAAAGGATTAGCTGACAATGGTTAGATGAGGAACCAAATCTAAGACAGGGTGTCCAACCTAACATAAAGCACAAAACAAAAATAGGGTGGAGAAAATAAGCAGCCGTCAGATAAAAAAAAAGAGACCCAGCACCATAACAAGACAAGAATCAACAGCCTTAACAACCACAACAAGGAAAAGAACTGCAACCAAATAAAGCAGGCTTTCCAGCAAGACACCTATCAACAAAGAATCTTCAATAGCAAATACACAACATCACAAGCAGCTACAACTAAAAAGTGGACAACATTTAGTGAACCATGTATCCCCACTCGAGAAATGCATCATCAACAGCAAAGAAAAACTAGTAGCTCCTAAAGCAAAGAAAGAAGAACAATCTTATGAAACCACAATACAACATCAATCCAGCAAACCAAAGAGATCAAAGCTAACCAAAACTGGGAGAGTCTCTCAAAGATAGAATCCACCATATAAACATCAGCAGCCATCCTGAATGATGAATAATCTATTCATGGAAGTGCAAAACCATATAGAAGAGAATTTGCAATTTGCAAAAAATAAAAGAGACTAGATTGCAAGAGTTATCAAAGACTCTCTTGTTTCTCTTTTCCCAAATCAAATAGATAAGAATACCAAGGGAAACTCTTCGTATTCTACTATCAGTATTGTTCTTGCCAGAAAGAAGACCATAAATTGCACTATTAATGGTCGACATTCTTCTATGCAGATGAAGCCAAGATTTTATCATCCTCCAAAAAAGAGAGGCCCATGGACAACTGAAAAATAGATGATTGTAGGACTCTTCATCAACTCGATAGAACACACACAAAGGGTCAATTTATAGAAGCCGAAGCTTGTCATGAGTGTGAAGCTTGCCTAAAATGGCCAACCATAAAATGAAGTTATATCTAGGAATAGACCAAGATTCCCAAACCACCTTAGCCCAAGGAACCGGGTCACATTTAAAACGCAGGAAGTCATAGGATTGAGCAGTGAAAGAAAGTTCTCCACCACTCCAAGTAGACATCAAATCAATAGCTTGATGGTGGCTACCACAGGTTACAACAAATTGGTCCTTGAGAGAGATAATAGACTTCCAAAAAGGCGAAGAAGTTTGCTTAGATAAAGCATCCCAAATAGACATTGGGAATATAATAGTGATGAATTCATTGAATCCAGACAGAATCATATTTGAGATGGATGTTCCACAACTGCTTAACAAAGAAGTTGTTGTTACGAGCTTTGATATCGAACAAACCTAGACCCCCTTCTTTCTTGGGCAGGCAAACAACTTTCCAAGCAACTAGGGCAAAATTACTCTTTAAGATATTTCCAGTCCACATAAAATTTTTGCATATGCAGACAATCTGCTTAATGATTATGTCCGGCAAGGGAAAAATGCTCAGCCAAAAGTGCACCATTCTAAAGAGGACAGATTTGATCAATTTGACTCGTCCCACATAGTTGAGATGCTTCCCCTACCAGCACTGGACTGCAGATTCCAGCTTCTGCAATAAAGGAGGGTATTGGCTAGCCAGCAGCCTATGGGGACTGAGGGGGACACCAAGATATCAGAAGGGGAAGGATCCTTCAACGAAACTCGTATCTTGAAGAATAACATTTTTTATCTGCTCTCCAACTCCGCCAAAAATAAATAGAAGACTTTTCTCTGTTAATAACCAACCCAGAGATGTGCCCAAATGATATGAGTTGCTGGTACAAGCAAGAGACTAATACCCTGAGCACCACACTTTAGATGAAATCTAAACCTAGAGCTCATAAAAGCCAACTTAAGCATCCTGGAAAAGTATTCCATACAGATGATAAAGAGATAAGGTGACAAAGGATCACCTCGACGCACCCCATTCTTTCTTTGGAAGAAGCCATTTATATTGCCATAAACAGAAATAGAAAAAGAAGTGGTTACCACACACTGTATTATAAGGTGCACAAGTCTATCTAGAAAGCCAAAAGATAGTAAGAGCTGCTGCAGAAAAGGCTATTAGACAGTCGAAGGCTTTCTTCAAATCAATTTTCATCAAGCATCTAGGTGACACATGCTTACGCTCATATAACCGAAGGAGCTCTTGAATAAGATAAATGTTATCAACCATTAATGTACATCCCAGGAAAGCATTTTGCAGAGGACTAATAATATCCGCAAGGGCAGTAGCAAGCCTAATAGAGAGAATCTTATAAATCACCTTGTATACCACATTACAGTAGGAAATAGGTCTGAAATCAGCAGTCATAGAAACATTGACAGATTTGGGAATAAGAGCAATGATAGAGTGGTTAATCTGCTTGAGAAGTTTCCCAGATACAAAGAAGTCATGGATTGCAAGACAGAAATCACCACCAATAATATCCAATGATTTTTTTTGAAGAAAAAGGAAGTATATCCATCTGGCCCAGAAGCTTTGTCATCATCAATGCTGAATAAAGCTTGCTTAATAATATCATTAGTGATTGGAGCCAGGAGAGATACATGAGTGGCAGGATCAATACAAGGACCTGACCGAGAGACTTCATCATCCAAGGGAAGGGTGACCTTAGAAGAGCCAAGTAAGTCCCTAAAATAGCAAATATAAGCATCCCCTACTTCATTAATAAAAGTGGTAAGGAAACCATCACTAAGCTGAATAGTAGAGATAAAGTTCTTTTGATGTTGCTGACACATGAGAGAAAAAAAAAAAGAGGAGCCTTTGTCACAATCTTTGAAAAAGTTACATTTAAGCTTTTGAGCAAAAAACAATCTTTCAGCAGATTTGAGATTGAAAAGCTTCTGCCGAAGCTGCTTATCCAGAGCTAGATGTTGAAGATTATCCTTATCATGGTAGAAGGAAAATTGATAAGCTGTAAGTTCCATCTGTACTCGAGAAACCCTTTTGATATATGGCTAGAGTGAAGCTTATTAAGTTCCTTTAAGTATCCTTTCAAGTGCTTGAGTTTCTTGCAGAGAATAAACATGGGAGATCCTTGGACATATAGATTCCATTTATCTGCCACTAGCTCCAGAAAGCTGTCATGATTAGCCCACATATTAAAGAATTTGAAACATCGCTTACCTCTAACATGTTAGTAGGCTAGCCGAATAATGGCAGGAGAGTGGTCTGAGAAGGCTCTAGAGTTGCCAAAATGAACATGCATCTGGGATTGAAATGAAGACCAAAGAGGATTGGCTAAGACTCTGTCAATTTTACTCCAAACTCTGCCGTTAATCCAAGCGAAATGACAACCAGTGTAATTTAAATCATATAATTCAAGGTCGGAGTAGCAATTCCTGAAATCAACAACTTCATAGGACGAGACTGCTTCTCCATTATGCTTATCATCTTAAGAGAGCAAGGAATTAAAATCACCCAAAATGAGCCAATCTTCAATTCTTTCTTTTCTTGTTTAGTATCCAAATTTATAACTTCTAGCTCTTCATTTACAGGTTTCTAAGTTTTCTTAAAATTTTCCACCAACTTACTAAACTCTTTTATTTCCTCTTTTTCCCGGTCTTCATTACCCATTGCAATTGTATTATCAAAGTTTGACCAATTATTTTAAATGCAGTGGGTTCGTGAATTGATGGAACTTTCAGGGTTCCTGAAAGTGTAAGGTGTGCTCATGAAAGTGTGTTATTTGCATGGAAGATAAAAAAACAAATTTGGACATAAGAAAATGTATGATCTCATTAAAATAAAAATAAATTCATTTGACAAATAAGATCTTGTGGCATTATGAGCCATATTGCCATCAAGATTAAAGGCAAGCAGAAATAACAGAACATAACAAGACATCTAGAGAGAGGTAAAACATCAAAACAAGGCAAAACATTTCAGCAAACATAATCAAACAAGAACAATTACTTTTAAAGCAAAATAAGAGTATGCTCTATCTTCTAATTCTGGTATGACTCTCATTCAACCAACTTCTTCACAAAGGCTTTTGCAGGGACGTTGTCAGTAGTGTACATAGATAGGTATGACAACATCTTATTTTCTGCTTTTATCTTCACTTCCTCAATATATTCCTTATCTTGACATTCTAAAGTACTGACGTGAAGGTCTACCATGCCAGATCTTATCACCTCCACATACCTTAAAAAGGTTGTTCAGAGTGGCAGGATGGCAAGCTCTTCCTCTTATGACTCTCATCCTTTAATCTTCGCCATTCTAGCTTCCATCTTACGACTAGCGACCTATTTGTAGTCATATCTCTTAGGCTTATACTTGAGACCAAAAACTTTGATTCATACATTTTAATTTCATCAAATTGACTCACTCATGCATCCCATTTTTAGGATCATACTGGAAAGGAACCCTGTGCTTCAAAAAACAATTGGTAGTTATTCTTGCAACTTCCAAAAATTTCACTTTTCTTAGCACTGCACACTCAGGAACCCATTCGGCATTCACTATTTCAAAAGTGTGAATGTTCCCATCTCTACAATCTTCCACCTTAATGAATGGTACAACCATATTCTTGATCATGGAAACTGTCTCTTCAACCTTGACAATTATCAGCATCCCATTTATGATATATTTCAGGCATATATGTAATGAGAAGGCTACTACTCCGCCTGCATGGATCCATGATTTTCCTAACAATATGTTATAAGATGGATGGATATCCATCACTTGTAGTGTTACAAGAAACATTTGTAGCCCCACATAAAATTCCACTTCTAGGGTACCAATTATTTGTCTCGGCGAGCCATCATATGTTCTTGCCATCATGGCACTGATGTAAATCCCCGGTTATAATTTTTCTGGGTTATTAAAATAAGAGAATTTTAATCAATAGTAAAATGGGATAAATTAAAGTAAAGAAACCTAAATCCAGATAAAAATAGTGAAATTAATAAAATGAAAAGTGAATATAGTACTAAATTGTTGAGAAAAAAAAAACATTTGTGAGGATAAAATAAATACGTAAGACTAAGAGAGGTCAATATTCAAATAACAAAAGGTTGGGAGTTTATGTACAAATGATAAAAAGGGGTAGGGATAAATGTGCAACTAACAAGATGATAGAACTATAAATATCATTCTATTTTCTCTCTTGGAGTGACTTGCAAGAGCAAGAGAGAGTTTAGAGAGAGGTTGGAGAGAAGACATATTGATGGCAGAACATCCAATAGCTATAACACCACCTTTCCACCATTGGATCGGAACGATATTTGGATATGTTGTTCTCCTCTATGTCATGTATATGCTCACCAGAGGGATTTTCTATATCATTCCTCGTTTGAGAGATATCACGGGATGTAAATTTCTAGGAAAATACAGTTCTGGACAATCTTCTTCGCTGACTGTTTTCTCCTCTGGCCACCGTTGGATCAGGCTACAATTTGAAATGTTGTTCTTCCTGATACTGTCTAGATTCTAAACGGTGGAGATCCGAAACAAACACTCGGTATAGAAGTTGTGCTTCTTGCACAGTAGGTTTGCAAGTTTGAGGTCAGTTTAGTTAAATCCATATTTCTGGAATTTTCACCATTTGATGAAGTTGATATTTAGATATGTTATACTCATAATAATGCATTATAACTTGATCGTATGGATTTTTTGAAATATTATTCATTTGTTATTTATGGTTGATTAAAACTATTGTCAAGGATTGTGTTTAGAAGAATATTGTTAGGAAAGTTTGTAAAATCGATAAGAATGTTTTATTTTGATGTTAAGAGAGAAGATTTATCCCATTTATTCCCATTTAATGATATTTGTTGTTCAATGTATGTTATATATGTTATGGTTGTGATGTTGATGATGATGTTTATGAGATTGAGACCTAGGATAATTAGGTCATGATGGATTTATGAGATGTAAGATATTAGAAGTGTAAACAGGGTATATATCGATAACTTGGGACCTTCCAGTATAGGGGAGACTTTTTCAAAATTTTAGTGGAAATTTTGGTAAACTTCTATGTGAAAACTGGAAAAAATAATTACCTCTATTTTTACATACCAAATTGTAGGAAAGTAACTATAATCACATATGAAAGTGTGGGGCGTTACACTGGGTTTCATGTGTGACTCATCGACATGCATTTCTTTCAATATGTGCCTTGGCAGCACATTCAATGCAGAATCATTATCGACCAATACCTTCTTGATTAGGACATCTTTACATTGCATTGCAATGTACATTGACTTGTTATGCCTAATACTATCAGGATTCAATTCATTTTCAGTGAAGTACAAATAATTTAAAGCCTGGATCCTTTCTACTAGGTGTTCTATAGTTTCTTAGTTGATATCTTCAAGCATGTAAGCCTCATTCAACATCTTTTGCAAAGCCTTTCTATATGGCTCGAAGTCAATGACAACAATGATATTTTAGCAAGAGTCTTTTTAAGTTGCTCAACAACACTGTATTCACTATGTTTTATCAGCTTTAGGAACTCATTGATCCCTTCTTCAGTGATAGGTTTGCTCACCTCCTCAGTTAGGTTAACCACTTTTTTCTCCTTTACTTTTTTTTTCTCGAGTTCCTCTAGGGTGAAGCATCTTCTGCTACGAGTAAGGCCTCAAACTTCTGCTTGAGAAATGGGTGTTGCTTGTGCATTCTAGAAGGAGTATCAGTACTTATGCGCTAATGCACTATAGTTTCCTTTACCTACTACTGTAGGTTTTGACATAATCAGTTCGGGCATTTCCTTCTACAGTGAATTATACCTAACAGACCTCCTTATTTTTGTTGGGTTCATCGAGTCAGCATTTGTATCACCTCATTGCAGAAACCTTCACACTGGTTGATCATGTGTCTTTTTTCATAGTGATACTTATAAAAATTCCAGCGCTTTGGTCCTTTTTCACAACTACCCTTATTATACTCGACTTTGACCAACATTTTCTAAACTTTGTCTAGCAACACCTTTAAACTCCTTGGGCCTTCCACCTCTAGTGCGTTTATCGACCCAATGCCAGAGGTATGATTGGGTAAACGGTTTACATTTACACTCGGGGTTTGCTCGAATGTTACCCACCTGACTTTAATTAACTGCAAGGGCTTTTTCTTGAAGGCATTCCAGGTATGAATGTTATGTCCTGCAATGCTAGCGTGGTACTCACAGGTGAGGTTTAGTTTATACCAGTTAGGAAATGGTGGCTGCAGAGGCGCAGGTAGTACCAGAGCTACTTATTCGATGCTCAACAACTTTTGGTACATCTCATTCAAGGGTAGTAGTAATGGGGGTAGTGTTTTTGGATTCTTTGGTAATTTTTCTTTACTATGTTTTCGATTTGGTTATTAACTTGGTTGGTTTAAGTCTAAGGTTTTTTTGTTGGAAATAGAGAGTTAAAATTGATGTTGAGAATCTGGGATAAAAGGGACAGAGTATTGTAGTTTTAGAAGTGATTTTCTTATCTCTGTAGCCACCCTCGATGTGATTGAAATCCTTCTTCTTTCCTTTAAAGCCTATTTTCTCAGTGAGAGGTGAAGATCCTGCCACTCCTTACCCTTTGCTTTATATGCTTGACCACAACTATAATGTTAATGAATTGCTGTGTTGAATGACTCATCACATGCTCATATTATGACACCTTAAGCGTATTTACGACTAAGGTAACCATTTCTCTATCTAAGAATGGAGGATATATCTGTGTAGCAAGATCCCTCTATCTTTGAGCATACTCTCTCATGCTTTTTTTATCCCTCTTCTCTAGATGAGAGAAATTGGTTATGTTAGGGGCAATAATCATCTTGTACTTATATTGCTTGATGAAAGTGTCCACTAAATCTTTCCAACTTTGGATGTTCATGTTATCTAATCTTATATATCAGCTCAGTGCTGCCCCACTTAAACTATCTTGAATCAAGTGCATCCATAGTTTTTCATCACGCACTACTTTTGCTATTTTGTTGCAATAAGATTTAAGGTGTGTGATAGGATACTGGGTGCTGATATATTTGATGATTAAGGGAACATATAATGTTTTTGGTACAACCATGTTTGGGACTAGACACATTTCCATAACTTGTATGAGATCATACAAATCCACCTCCTTGATAGCTTTTATTCTAGCTTTCAATGCTACCTTCTTATCTTGATCAATATCATCAAATGATTTTGTCTTGTGAGATTCATTGGTGAATGCATCTACACCTATTGATATAGTTCTAAGAATTACATCTATAGAAACTTCAACTTCACTATCAGGGGGTAACCTGGGTAACTCCATAGGAAAGAAATCAGGACATCCCTTTAATATAAGAATCTTTGTTAATTCCATCTCCTCATTTATTGGATCTATTATATAGGTTAAATAAGCCATACACCCATTTCTTAACAATTTTCAAGCAATCATGATTGAAATCACAAAACTAGAAAGGACTTTTCTTTCTCCCCTAGACATTACTTGATCACCACTCCTCCCTTATAGTGTTACGGTTTTTGCAAAGCAATTTACTTTAGCTCGGTATAAACTCAACCAATCCATCCCTAATAATAAATCAAAATCATGTAATTCTATTGGTATCAATTCTACCTCTATATCCTGACTCTTCATTGTGACCCTAACACCCTTATATATATATATATATATATATATATATATATATATGCCTCACACTTATAACATCTCATAAGGGTATGGTAATAAGAAAACCCTTCTCTATCTTATCAAATTGTAGAGTTAATTTATTTTTAAATTTTCTTGCCACAAATGAATAAATGGCTCTAAGATTAATCAATGCATAAACTAGTTGGGGATTAAATAATAATGTACCTACTATAACATTTGTGGTAGCTCTAACTTCCTACTGATTCGTATGGAAGACTCTCCCCTAGGTCATCTCCCTTGGTCTTCTAAGTTGCGCCCTATTTGCATTAGCTGCACAATGAGCTGGTCTACTAGGCATATTTATTGTCACTGAATGTTGTTAACTCTGTGTTAGTTGCCTCTAGCCCCGACTTTTCTCAGCAATCTTATTAAGGCATTTTTTATTGCAATGCCCAGTCTCTCTACAATCCCTTTAATGGTGTCCCTCCTGTTTACACATGTAGCACTGCCCCAAGGAAATTGAGTAATCTCTTAGATGATTTTGCTTACACCTTACACATTGAGGATAGGTGCTAGTCCTCTTCCCCTATGTATTAAACCCAGATATCATACCAATTTTACGATGTGTTTGTCCTCCTATAGATCCACCCTGAGTGACCTAAGGAGACCAACTCATCACACTTCCTTATCCCTAGTTTTCTCCTCTCTTTTTTAACTAACCATATTGTATTCCTTTTCCTTTTCTTCGGAGAGAGGGTTTTCCTGATGTAAAAGCAGGCTCCTTTCTCTTTCCAAACCCAGGTTGTCCTGGATTCATCACCTTCTTAAGTGATAGAGCATCCTCTACCAAATAACTGTCTTAAATTGTAATGCCACTAATCCTATCTGCAACTTTTGTCTCAATCCATCCTTAAATCTCTCTACCTAGTGTTGCTTGGTAGGAAAAGAGATGGATACAAACATAGAGAGATCCTAAAACCTCCTCTCATACTAAAAAATTATCATATCATCCTACCTTAATGCTAGAAACTCCTACTCATCCTTCTGATGATACCTCGAGAAATACATGTCTTAGATTTCTACCTTAAAATCTACCCAAGCTAGTATTTCCATTACCCTTCTTTCTCTCATTATCTCCTATTAGGTTTGAGGATTATCTGATAGAAATGGAGTGGCACAATCCATTCACATATCATTTAAAATTGCCAATTGATTTAGAGTTCTCTCTATCTTTCGCAACCAACGCTCATATACTTTGACGTCTTGCTTTCTTGAATAGAATTCATAACCCATCTCTCTCATTTTCTTTTCTTTCTGGTTGTACATTCCTAGCCCTATAAGAAGAAGTCTCACTTCTAGGTCTTGTAGACTCACTCCATTCAAAGGATCCCCCTTTAAACTCTCACTCTGAGAATCCATTTAAACCACTCTCCTAATTGGAACCAAATATGTCCTCGTACCATGATATGTTTAAACCATTCTACAATAAAAACATCACTCATCACTCATCAGTCATTATAATTTTATTTTAATCTATTAAATCAAATTCATAGCTCTAATACTAAATGTAACATCCCTAACATTTGAATAAAGATTCATTCCTTCACAATAAATCGAAAAATAGTGTAATTTTTTTTCTTTCAGATTGAAACAATCACCCGATTATTATAAATCCTTATGGAATTCTAAATTTTTTTTTATCAATCCCTAATCTTGAGTATTACTTATAATCCCTGTAAATCAATAATATTTATACCAAACTTTGGCAGAGTCTTCTTTATATTTTAAACATCTCAAGGGTCGACATTAATTTATATCACAATTAATCACACTTCTTATCCATAAACCACACAAACTCATAACCCCATTATCCATAAACCACACAAACTCATAACCCCAACTTCTGATACAATCATCCTAGATCCCATCTCATAATATCTGACATTCCATAATCCATTCTCATTGATTCATAACACTAATAACATTTATTAGTTTCACATACACTATAATAAATAAAACATCAAGACATTTACAACAAATTCTACATCAACTAACACTTATATATATATATATATATATATATATATATATATATATATATATATATATATATATAGAGACTAATTGTATAGTTTCTACACAAAATACAATGATATGTATAATAAACATATAAGACTTTAACTTTACCAAGTTTCAAGTAACATACACATTTACATTGCCATAACTAGTAATTGATAATTGTTAATTTAATTCGATAGTATCTTAGTTACATAACAGAATAAAGTGTCTGAAATTACAATAAACAAACTTGATATTAGAATCTAATAGTCCATATTTACCTAAATCTAGTAATCGATAATTTTTAATTTAATTAGATAATATCTTAGTTACATAACAGAATAAAATGTCTGAAATTACAATAAACAAACTTGATATTACAATCTAATAGTTCATATTTACCTAAATCTACACAAAATTAATAACTACTAATTACTCCTCGCAAGTCTGTGAGGTACCTGTAATGAAAATCAATAACATTTATTAAGTCTCAAGGTTAATAGTTTATTTAAAACTTTAAGGAATATCCAAACTTTTTATCTAAACAATATTGAAAACCATTCTTTATAATCATTTTAAATTTCTATTTACATAAATTTATTCAACCTAAAATAAATCTCATAATATTCATGAGATAATTAATCATCCCCACATTCCCATATTGAAACCAACAATCCAGTACTCCTTATTGAGTACTCATTACTTTAGCATACTTATCTTGGTTGTCAATCAATTTGGCATTCCCATTTAGAACCCAATAATTTAGTATTACATGATGAATACCAATTTCTCTGACAAACTCATCTTGGTTGCCAATGAATTCTATATTCCCATTCAAAACCAATAATCCAGTATTCGTTAACAGATACCAATTTCTCCAACAAACTCATCTTGGTTGTCAATCAATTTGACATTCTCATTTGGAAGCCAATAATCCGGTATTCCCTAACAATTACTAATTTCTCCAAAAAACTCGTCTTGGTTACCAATCAATCCTTATGATTTACATATACATTGTTCTTCTTCCATATATAATGTCGATATTTCTATCTATACTTTCATGGATTAACAATTTCACAAATAAAATAGCGAGAAATTTTTTTTAAAAAATTACAACATTGTGCAAAGTACTTACCTACAATTTGACTATGAGCTGCTTCATTTGCCGCTAATTCACTCCAACGATTTCCCTTACATCAACAAGTTTTCAATTAATTATTGTTATCGTATATCAACATACTCCTTATTCATCGTAACATCCATAATAATTCTATTCAATTTTTTCATCAATATGTTCTAACCATTAGCTACACAAGAAAATTAACTTAATTATAAAACAAGTTAATAATTCCTTCAATTCTTCACCTCAATTCTACAATATTCTCATTTAATTTTCAAAAAGGTTTTCATTACTAAAAATCATGGAAACTCTTATAGATTCAAAAATCCTTCTTGGAGCACTTATTTTATATATATATTGTTCACATAGTAATTTGTCAATTAATTCATAAATTTCAAATTCCTTCCCTTTTCTTTAACCTTGGCCGACACTAGCTTTAACCTTGGCCGACACTAGCTTTATTCATTACCCTAGGATTATTTTTCCTTGATTATCCATTATTTGGCAAATTCCACTCCATCATATGTCAACCATATCAGTTTTACACAATTCCATACAGTT
>Ga0325411_1001825_pt1 | contig 23807 bp, 14 predicted proteins | sample PopdelMetagenome_13_FD_206181 | JGI IMG/M metagenome (GOLD analysis project Ga0325411, IMG submission 206181) | Populus deltoides microbial communities from Bellville, Georgia, United States - Xylem-PdIQD-R4 | ecosystem: Host-associated > Plants > Phyllosphere > Stem > Wood/Secondary xylem... | reverse complement strand
CGGGGTTGTTACATGTAATAGGTTAATTTTTGAAAGAAAAGGGTGATTAAATAAGGTTTATTTAGTCCTTAAACTTGCACATGGGCTTGGGCTATAAGGGTTCCTAATGTGGCTTGGATTTAAGGAAGAATTGGTGTCCATACTTTACAAGGATTCTAAGTCCCACATGGACTTGATGTGGTGGCATCTAAGATGATCTTTCTCTTGAGTTTTTTTTCCTTATTTTACAGGTATTACTAACACATCAAGGAGACAAAGAGGAGGCAATATAAGAAAGTATATTCTAGCAATCAAAATAAAATTTCCTAGTTGAATTCCCACACTAAAAGTTTTGGCCAAAACACTACTTAGAAGAGCTTGAAGATTTCAGCTACATGAAGAATTCTAACATAAGTACTTTGTTTTTACTATTCTATTTTATTTATTTTATCTTAAATAATTATTTTTAATTTGGATTTGTTATGGCTCATTAGATATTATTTAGAGGTTTATTTCATTATCGGACTTATATTAGTTAATTCCTAGTTATTAGCTTGCAATCCGAAAACGATTTATTAGAGTTATTTAAAGGAGACTATATAATGTTTGGAGCTCAAAATTTTGGCAACTTGGTGATAATAAATGTGAGTTTTTTCTTTTAATTGTTTGTGGTAAGACATTCATTCTTTGCAGGGACAAATGTCGCACATCTTATCTATCAAAAATTAACTAACTTTGTGGTGTCATTTACATACTTCAGGTTCTTAGGTACACGGTTATCTTTGGATCCAAGTTTATTCCAATAACTTTGGTTCTGTAGGTACGAGGTTACCTCTAGGTCAGGGTTCTATCAAAATCAGTTTTCAACTTTTTAGGTTGTATTTCAACTTTGTTGTTGGTTGCTTGACCATGTGATCAAGAGATCTGTATCCGTTAGTATCAGAGTCAGGCTTTGAAATCAAGTTACATCCCTTCATTTTCCTTTGTTTTGTTTTGGCTCTTTCTAGAATTTGAGTCTTTGTTTTCATTGTCAATTTTCTTCATGTCTAGCACTATGATTTGCGTTAATTAGGGTTTCTTGATAAAAAAAATCTAATGTCCTAAAACAATTTAACGTTGCCTTGGGATTAAAAAATTTATATTCCAATTTTTTTCAAATTTAAAGATGTCTGAGTCAAGCAATAACATGGCACCATAGAGAGGGGGAAATAAAATTATAACTCTGTTGTGAATTATGAAGCAGCGGATGGATCAAATGACCAATGAATTTGGAGATAGGTTGGATAAGTTGGAGAGACAATGTGCTAATGATCATTGTAGGGTTGTTAGGCAAGTTAACATTGTTGTGGATGAGTTTGTTGCTAATAATATGGATATAAGTGATGTTGATTTTGATGATGTATCCATGGGCCATTGGGAATAGTTTGGACAACAGCAAAATCATCAGTATAGAGGGGATAAATGTTGCGATGTCGCGGTCGTACAAATTAATTACCCTAACTTCAAACACAACACACACAAGATAGTATAGAGCAAGCAAAGGGTCGATCCCACAAGAAAGATGTAGTTCAGATTTTTATGCTATATGTTATGCAATTAGGGGGTTTTGATTTGTGATGATCTAAACTATGGAAGAAATTAAACTAGCAAACAAAATCAATTAAAACCGAAATTTATCAAGAAAATAAACCTTAGTCGCAAGCACACATCCACCAACGGAAATTAGAACTGATCATGGAAACGAAACATCAATTTATATTCTGAATATTTATCTCTTCTTAACATTGGTTATTTAACGGATCCACCGTATAACTAACCCTAACCATCAAACAACCACAGTGTCCGCACTAGTAATTTAATTCAATGGCAGCCTTAAGAACTAGATAAGTTGATTAATTAAGAAAACATAATTGTCCGCAGTCTATGTTTGATTTGATTGAATGTTCTCCCTAAGATTAATAATATAGATCCACCACAATTATTAAACTCAGTTGCTTCACAAGTTCATATACCACAACTCCGGTTTTGATATCAAACTTAGCAATAGATTGTCTACAATAATAACTTAGAGTCCGCTCTACCAATTAAAATAAACAATCATAGGAAAAATAAGCATAGGAGAACAAACATATTCATCATATAAACTGAAAAGAAAAGGTAAAATAAATCTCACAGTTCTTGAAATCCGAAGGTTTCCGTGTCCTTGCAACCAAGAAAAAATGTTTAACCTTGAATGTTTGTTGAACAACTAATCAAAAAGAAGGAAGAATGCAAAATTTTGAGTTTCTTAGAGGAGGGGGGCGTTTTTCTCCTCTTAGCTGGCTGCCCCCTTTCTCTTCTCTCATTCTTTTTATATCCTAGGAAACCCTACTCTCTATTTGACAAAATAGTCATCCCTTAAGTAGACTATTTACATTTAAGTACTTTAATAACTATTTTCCTAAAAAAGGAGAAATAGCCTTGCATGAAATCTTCAAGCTTTGACTTAGAGGAGCTAAATTGCTGAAATAAAAACTTGGATATCGGTTTGGATGCTTCGGAACATAATTTGGACTCGTTTCCTCATGAAACCTATTTACTGGCAGAATTCAGTTGTTATCTTTGAAAAATCATATCTCCCTTATATGACATCATTTTTGGATGAACTTCGAAGCGTTTATAGGTCTTTTATTCAGGAAGCCAACAAAATTAAGTTTGTATCAATTGAACTTCTGTAGCTCTAGATATTCAAGTCGGAATGACCAAAGGTCAACACTGGCAGATTGCGAGATTTGACTTTGAAGGCTGTGATTTCCATGCTCTTCCTTATTTTATTTTGTTTCCTTAGATTTACAGAAAGGTATGGATGTTAGCTTTTTAATGCCCTTGGAATCACTTCATTTCAACCTCTAGAGCTTACGCTCTGCATAAAACATCGACTGAAGGTCAAATCTGTCAATTATCTCCAATTTACTCCTTTTTGCATCTTTCATCCAAAAGTGCCTTCAAAACATAAAACAAAGAATATCAAGGTATTTTATATATAAAAAAAAACATAGGCAAAACACTAGTTAAATGTGGGTGAAACTATCGAATAATATGGTTGTATCAATAAATATGATGACAATTTGGCTAGAGGGAAAATTACAGGTATTGTGATCATAATGCTGAGTTTGGTGAGATTTATGTACAGTTAGTTGAAAATACCAGCTTGTTTCATGTTTAGGTTAACGTGTCTTCTAGTTTTAGGGACTAATGTAGGCCTAGTAAAATGTTTTAAACCTAAAATAAGGTCAATTATGAGTCCACAAGTCTCCTCCGAGTAAAGACCAATGTTGGATGAGCATAGTATTATATTCAAATTTCTAGTTTTTTTATATTAAAATAGATAAGAACATAATAAAAAAGGTCAATAAATATATTAAATACATAAAAAAATAAATTACATTAAAAATATTAAAAATAAAAAATCATCAAGTTGTGAGACATTAATTTGGGGCCCAATGCCAACTAAACGAACAACAATCATTAATAAATAACTTAGGAATAAACTTATAAAATAATTAGGATAGTTAAAGACATGCATATAAATAAATTTACAAGAAATACATAGCTAAGGTAATATTTTCTTGAAAAGGATGTGGTAAGGATAATTTTTATATTCTCTTATACATAACCAACCTCTTATTTAGATCTATAGAACCAATGCATATTTTATGATTCTTAGTCTCTTTAAAGAACTAGGTGGAGATTCCATGTTTCATATTTTCCTTTAATTTTGGAATTTTCATGCCAAGCTCAACAATGGTGATGTTAGTTAATCATAGATGCTCAAAACTAAGAATAGAACTATATGATATGTTAGCCTAAAGATCTTTAATCATTCATGGATTATTTGTTTTGATGATAACAAAAATTAATGGATTTAATATGTTTATCAAATATTTTAATATTGTAGAAATTTCTATACATCAATTTGAAGCTTTATAGACTTCTTAGATGCAATATAGACTTGAAGATATGTAAGCTCAATTTATTATAATCATGTCATTATGAGATTTAATTTGGCATCATAAAATGAATTTCATCCAAAAAAAACTGTTATTGTCAAAATTCATTATACAAAGCGTTTTCATTGCCAAGACTTAGATGGTGATAAATACCTTATAAAAAATCATGCTTATCATATATTTTGGAGCTTTTACTCAATTCATTTTAAAATGAAGAGTAAAGCTTATTATCAATTTTTACCTAATAAAAGTCATCAAATGTGTTCTTCTACGTTTTATCTATTCTTATCTATATGGTGAAAAACTAGTGATTTTAGGAGAAGTGTGCTCAATGCTTAAGTTGTTTTTACAACAACTCTTTTTCTCTTAAAATTAGGGATATAGCCATTTCTAACATTTATAAAAACATTTCGAAGATAAAAAAAAAATCTTATTCTTATTCTTATTTTCTTCTTTGTGAGTTATTGCTAAATGGGTTTTTTTGTTTCTATAAATACTCCTTTTGATCATATGAGAAAATCACTTTTACTCTTCTACAATCTTACTCTTGATGCTTTAATCCTTCAAAAATCTTTGACTCATTTTATTCAATTAAGGCTTTAAACCTTAATTTGCATCAAATCTATTTTTCATAATTTTGAATTAGATTACAACTCTATAAAGATTTGAGCTTAATTCGTTATGATCTCTCTTGTAAAGTGAGATAACTCTTGTGAGAGTTATAATTATTATGAAAGTATAAGTGACACTTGATCACTTGGGTAATCTTTAGTTAAGAGTTAATGAGTGAAAGGTTATAATCTTGAGCTTTGAAAAAGATTGTGATAGGTTAATCTTGAGCATTGAAAATGATTGTGATAGGTTTCAAACTTGATCACGTAAAAAAATTGTGTAAGGTTTCTAAAATTAATCCTATAAAAAATTAGTGTATTTAGTAAGGTCTTATTCATTTAGAAGACTATGAGTGATAGTGAATAATTGAACGAAGATTTAAAAAGTAAGCATGTAGTTTTATGAACCATTATAAAATTTAGTGTATATCTGTCTCATCACCTATCTTATTGTATTTATGTACTGGATAATTTTGTATTATTGTTGTTGAAAATTGAGGTGGTGATTTTATTAAAGATTATAAATTTCAATTTAGCCTTAATTCAACCCCTTTCTTAGACTATCAAGAAAAAAAATATCATGGCACAATAGGGTCAATATTTAACTAGGATTCTCTTGTTTGAAGGTAAAAACTATGTCTACTAGAAAATTAGGATGCAAACCTTTCTTGAATCTATAGACATTGAATTGTTGAATATTATTGATAATGGATATACTCAACCTAGTAACATGAATTTGGATGGAAATATTATTACAACCCTTCTAAATGAGTGGGGTTATAAATAAAAAAAAATGTATAGTTATAATGCTAAGGCTATGAATGCATTTTTTTTTATGCTCTTAATCATATGGAGTTCACTAGGTTAAGAATTGTAAAACGACCTATGAAATTTGAAAACTTTTGGAAGTCACCCATGAAGTAAGTCAAGTTAAGGACTTTAGATTGACTGGCCTCACTAGAGAATATGAAGTGTTCAAAATAGAGCCTAATGAAAGTATTTAAGATATACATACTAGGTGCATCACTTTTGTTAGTGAGCTTATTAGCCTAAGCAAAAAACATCACCAAAGAAGAAACGGTTGGTAAAATTTTAAGATATTTTCCTAGAGCTTGGGAACCTAAGGTCATGGCTATACAAGAGGATAAGAATCTTAAAACACTTGACTTTGATGAGTTCATTGGATCTTTAATAGCTCATGAAGAAGATAATGATGAGATAACCAAGATAGAAGATAATGTGATATCAAGAAGAGATCTTTAACTCTAAAATTTATGCATGATAATGAGATAATGGTGGAGAACATAATGATGAGATAACCATGGTGGCTAGGTAATTCACCATATGTATAAGATGTTTAGTGAAAGTGAGAATTTTTAGAAGAGAGAAAGGTGACAAGGGAAAATAAAACAATAAGAATTTTATCATATTCTATAAATGTGAAAAACCAAGTCAAGTGAAGTACAATTGCCTAAATGTCAAAAAGAGATTACAATTTAACAACAACAAAAAAGACATTAAAACCATCTATTTAGGATGATGAAGATGATAGTTCAACTTTTTTCAAGTAATGATGATGATTTGAAATTTGAAGAATTAGATAATTTATGTTTGATATCTAATATTGACATCACTAAAAAAGATGTTTGCTTGATGAAAAATAGCAACATTGATATTGATGAGGTAAATGAACTTGAACCTCAAATTACTTTTGATAAATTATAAGATGTATATGATGATTTGTTTCAAGAGTATGAAAACATGAATAAGAAAAATATTTACTTCAAAGTAAAGTTGATGTCATTTTAAAAGACTTTGATGTTTTGTTAAAAAAACAAAAGCATGCCTTGTTAATAATGAACATTGGTTTTAAATAACAATTGTATTCTTTTAAAAAAACACATCTAATTAATTCATCAAATGATAATTTAGTTAAAGATAATGAGAATTTGAAAACTAAAGTTGTTGATTTCAACTCCACTTTAACTAAACTTATAAAAGGAAAGGAGAACCTAGATATACTTGTTTGAGATACATTTTTGAGAAAATTTGTTTGAGATATACACCAATAAAAAAAAAATACTTTACTCAAACTTCTTTAAAAAAGCACTAACACTTTCAAGCCTATGTAATTCTTGTGGAAAACATTGCATACACTAAACTTGTTAATGGTGAAAAATTAAAAAGAAAATGTATTATTATTAGGGGTAAAATGTCCTAAAAGAGTATTATTATGAAATATTACACAATCGGGGGACTTAATATAAAATAAACTTGTTAATAATCAAATGAGGGGAGAGCTTTATTCTTCATTTCTCTTAAAAAAAACTTAATGGTTCTTACAAAGATTTGGAACTTTGAGAGTGTATGAAGGTAAAATCTATTAGGCGAAAACAACACTTCTCTTTTCTCAAGGGTTTTGTCCAACAATTTGATAGCTAAGGGAGGAGAGAAACATGCATCTACTTGAAGAAGGAGGAGAAAATTTCAAAGCAACTGATCAAGTGGTTTAAAAATATTATTAGTAAGGTGACAATTATGAGCTAATTGCATATTTATTGGTGTTTTTGATGAATGCAATGAAAACCCCTAATTATTAGCAATTCTAGTGTTTAATGAGAAAGTTTGGGGGAAATGATTTCTTGATAGTTAATGCTTTATTTGTCATGGGAATAATGGTGGGAATGAAAAAATTAAGAAAACAAAATTGAATGGAAACAATGACAAAAAGCTTGTTATGTGACCATGAGGCAAATAATGAGGAAATATAATTTTTATTTTTATTTTTGTAGGAATGGAAAAACAAGTTTTGAACCATTGATTTTTGAAGTAATGCTTTCATGATCAATTTTGTAAGGAGTGATCATATCAAAGAAAGAAATGTTAAGAATAACAATATGATTAATATCATTTGTAACAAAAAAAGTTTTAAAGATAAAAAGCCAAATGAAAGGTATTTACATGGCAAAATCTATAAGTATTTTGAGAAGATAGGCTGATAAAAACAGAAAAAATTAAAAATGGGCCATGAATATTTTTGGCCTTTAAAAACATTATTTTCTTTACACACACACACACATGTACAAAGGCAGAAGTGTTTAGGGTTTGTGTGCATGTGTATAATTCAAAATATTAATTCAAAAAATATAATTTCAATTCAAATATAAAATTAAACTAACATGAAATTATGCAATTCAAAATTCAAACACAAGTAAAAAAGCTGGGAGATGAAACGATATGACCCAATCAACTCGACAAGTCCAAAAACAACTTAGATAAGTGGTAAAAATATAGTTTGACTAAAAAAAATATAAGACAACATCTTTTTTTAAAAAAAAATATTTAGACAAAAACATATTGGATCGACTTGAATCAATCTGAGTTAACTTTTCAAATCCGGGACCTAGTCCCGAGACTATGATAATTCTAAATAAAGCAAATTAAAACAAATTATAAAGGTTAATTTTCAATAAATTCATTGTTGAATGGTGAAATTGAAAAAAAAATCAATCTAAAAAAAGACACATTGAAATGACCTTTCTGAACAAAATTACAAAAAAACCATTAATGAGTCGTGAGTTATTTTCTGTATTTTTATCCGACCATTAGCAGTCTTACAAGGCCTTTCTGAACTCTGATTGCCATAAAATGTTAACCTGTGCTACAACAATATGTCATAAGACTCCTCGTAAAAATTCATCTCGATTCAATAGTCGGATTGAGAGGTATGATTGATGCAGTAAAAGTGTTTAATATTTCTAAAAAAGAAAAAGAAAACACTATTTGGCCAAAACAAAACAGTTAAAATGGATCTGGAATGTTCTGATCGGAATTTAAGAGGAATTTCCGGAACAAACCTAGATTTTGAGTGAGATGAAATTTGTTTGAGTTTGTTTAGTTCTTTTAAAATAGAATGAGATATATCTGCCATTTCAGATGGAACAGAACAAAATTAACAACTTGGTTTCAATGTCTACAATGGTTAAGATTGAAACAATTAATAGTACTTCAGAAATAAATTAAAAGTGAGAGTCTTAATTTGTTACACACCTATTTTAATAGAAACAATAGCTTCAAAAGTCCCCTCTTGTATATTTGTTTAATATAGTTCTTATGATGGCTAAAGTTCTTCAAGCTCTTCCAGCCCACTTTTTATAGTTTGACTTTGTGATCGTGGTGCTTATGACGGTGTTTCCAAAGGCTTTCATATGTTTTCATAAAAATTGGTGATAGGTGTTGGTCAATTAATGATGATGTTGGAAATTGGTGTGAATTCGTTCTAAAATAAGTGTGACCTCTTTTTTAGTGTCTTCAAGTTAATTGTGTTAAATCTCATCAGCAAAAGAAGTGTGGGATGCTTCCTCGGAAGGGAAGTTTTGATCATAGTCTCAGGTTGTTTAAAAAATATATGACGGGGATGGATAGGTTTGGTTGATTCCAAGTTGCCTATAAGTATTATATAAATTGTAGACCTTAATGAAGCCCTAGTTTCTTGGTAGCTATAACTTCGATTATGCATAAAAAATATAAATCTTTATTGATAAGGATACTCTTCCATATTGAATGTTAGATTTTAATATCTTCCTTTGATTTTAAATTTTAAATAATGTCAGCAAAATCTTTTATTTTCTTTGCATGGTCATATCTCACAAACCTAATATGGCAATGTTGTTAAGAGTATTCTTTTCCTGAGGCAAAAGAAACAATGGATGAATTGCATAATGGTCACACTAGCCAAATTTGTAGTATCCACAATAGCCCCTATTTTTTCCTTTACGACAAATTGGTGAGGTCATCCTTAATTTGAGTCTTATGTAAGCTTTTGTACAAATAAGATAGAAAAGAGGATATTGATATTAGTGTACTTTGTGTTAGAAGATCAATCATCTTTAAAAAGCCTTTCACTAGTATGAGTGATCGAATGGGCTAAAATACTTGCAAACCCATATGCTAAAGAGGCAATATGTTATCACTCAAAAAGTTCAATAGCGTCCTTCATTTCAGCTCGAATGAAGGTATTCTTGACTAGATATCAAGTCATCATACTAGGTCTTTATGACATTTATCGTAGCATTTGCTTCTTCGCTATAGGGATTATTCCAAAGAATTACTCCTCATTCTAAGAGGTTGGGTGTAATCATTCTAGATGGAAAGATGAACATCTTTCTAGATTTCGATCAAAACAAAAATGCAGCTCCTAATAAAGGTTGTTTTGATCAAACATTGTACTTGTTGGCTAGAAGCAGTTCATAAATGCTAAGGCTTTGCCTTAATTTAATCTCTCTTCTAGTCTTACCATCCACTTAGTAAAATTAGGGATAGTATGTAAACATAAGAACAAGGATATTAAGACCCTTACGAGTAAAAAAAACTCAAGGTGAAGGAAATGAATAAATAACAAAAATAGTAACAAATATGATATGTAATGGTGAAGATAACATCTATGAATAAATTTAAAGGTGTTGATAAAGTTGAAAAGAGAATTATAATTTTTGGGTTTAAAATTCATAATGCTGCTGAAATTGGTAATGAGTTTCGATGAATAAGAGAATAATAAATATAATAAAATGATTCCAAGGAAGTAGTATGGTAATAAAGAATAAAATATAAGAAAGAATTGTAAAAAAAAAGTGATGGTGTAAGGATCAGTTAAAAATCGGTAACGTTACCGTAAAACTGTAATGACAAGCAATTTCATAATGGAGTTAATGAGTTAATCAAAATTTATGTTGGGAATAATAAATGTTCATGTATCTAGGTTCTAGCATAAAGTTTGACTTCCAAGATATGTTGTTGACACCCTTCTAAGCATATTTTATCAGTGTATGAAGATGATTAAAGAAAGTTCTTTAAAAAATCAGAAAGGTATGCTTATCTCACTCACTACAATCTTCAGTTAAATCTGTTCTTTTTTTCTATAATCTTGACTTAAAGTTTTTTTTTTTTTACCTATTTTTAAGGCAAAACCATTTTTCATTTTTCTCTCTTGATATCCCTAATAATCTCTTTAAAATTGCATTCTACATCATTAAAAAAAATGGTAAGAAGATTATATGTTGATCTAACAAGAGAACATGTTGTTGCATCTTGTGTGAGGTTGAAAAGCACGAATCTTGAAATTTCTTAAAAACATTATTGATGGATGTTGTGTTAATTTATACATGGTCAGTATAAGATGAAAGCACAAAAGAAACCTGCACCCCACCTTTTTCAAGCTCTCCTCGGATGAACAAGAGTGGAAGACCTCATCTCCTAAAAAAACCCTTATTCAGCCTTCCAAGACTCAAAAGACCAATGAGAAAGGTAAAGGGATGGCCAGTTCGTCAAAACCTGAACCACATTCTACCAAGATGGAGCATTTCACCTCACTAGAGGCTGAAAAAAAACGGACCAACTTCTCAAGGAAAAAAGTGTTGGGAGAATATGAGGTATCTATAAGTGATTTATCTGATACTGCTTTTACTTTCATTGAAGAGATTTTTAGTAAAAGAAAATGGAAAAATTTGATAAAAGGGGTCGTTTGACTTGTGAGGGAATTGACATGAGGTACCTACTTCTTTTGTGGAAATTGTGAGGGAATTTTATGCTAATTGTTACCCGTTTGACTTAGATGAAAAGTTAATCACTTCCAAAGTCAAACCCTTACCATGTCCTTCTCTAGCAATAAAGACTTGTATGGCATGCCTAAGGTCAGTAATTTGGGTTTTCCTTTTAAAAGAATTGAGGCGCCATCCAAAACCCAAATGAGTGATTTGTTTATAGGACCTAAAGGACCTAAATGGACTATCAATCCACAGAGGTTACCTATGAAGTCATTGGTTAATTCTAGATACACAAAATCGATTGTTGAAAAGGCACAATTCATGTATATCATTATGATTGATGTACCCGTTGCTCTTGCTACACATTTTATAAATATGATTCAAAAAGAAATCAAGTTTGCCTTTTGGGGGTTTGATCACTAAAGTAGCTATTCTAGCTAAGGTTCCCTTAAAAGATGTTAAACCCATAATGAAAATGTTTGGCAAGATTTCTATTATAACAATTGTGAAATCTGAAGTTGTGGTTAGTACGAAAAGACATCTCAACCATAGTCATCCTTAACTAGCACATTTCTTCCACTTATTATAGAGCAATTATAGTTTTTAACTAACAAGTTTGATAGTTTTATTGGAATGTGGGATCAATAAGCTGGAGAAGTTGACAAGTTGCTCTCTGATATCCAACAGGATGCGGTACAGAAGAATGACAGGCTTGTACAATTAGGGTTGGAAGTTGAGCAAATTCATCATATGGTTGTGGAAGATCGTGATGATGATGATGAAAACCTTTATAAGTGCCAAATTAAGGGGGAGTTGCATGGATTATGGTGATATTAATATTTGTTGCTCCTTTTATTATTCCATTCTTGTTGCTTTAAATCCTAAATTGATTTTAACGGTCTATAATATTTGGGATAAGCATATGAACTTCTATGTTATGGTTGTATGCAATACTCTTAATCTAAACTTTATAAATATGCATTATCATCTGAATAACTGTTTGAAATGTTTGCATGAAAAAACTTTTTAAACATGTTATGAACTGTTAAGAACACCGACAATTGTTCTCATGTTAATTAACAATGTTTATAGGAATTTTTGTTCGATCTAAACTTAATGCTTGCTAATCAAGCTAAAAAGGGAGATTGACGATGTCATTTTGTTTGGTTTAGGTTAGTGAAGATCTTTTATGATTGGTAAAAAGATACTTTGGCTAAGATTGAAGTTTATCAAGATTAGTTAGCATTATCTTCTTTGTAACTATCTGATTAGCTTAGATTATTTAAGAAATAAGTTCAGATGAAGTAGAAAAAGTTAGTCGAAGATAACTTTATCACTATTTTTGTAAAACATGTTAGCAATCTATTACCAACATGATAAACTAGGAAACTTGAAGATTATACGTATCATTATCCTTATCACATAAGACATGTATATAAAGAAGGTTGAGTCTAAATAAAGGTGTTCGTAGTGTGCTTCAAAGGAAAGTTTCAGGACGTAAAACCATCAATTACATTGAAGCAAGTGTGTCAACCAGCTAAGAAGTTTACATAAAGTTTCACAGCACATACTCTTGGCACACGAGGAGTGTATAGGAAATTCTTAAGGAGAATTGATCCCTTAAGAGTTGGAGAGCCTATAGACTCCTAGAGGGAGTTCCTGTATGAACTGTTAGCAATTGAAGGTTCCAGTTAAGACGACAATAGTGTGAAGATCATCAGATGTACTGGAAAGCTACTATGGTAAGAGACATGACATGGTTCACTATCTCATCAAGTAAGGTAGTATAGACACAAAGGGTTTTGTTCAGAGATACTACATTCATAATCATTCAAACTAGTGAAACAAATTATCTATCTTAGGTTTGACTGTCCCAGAGGGTTTTTTTTTATCTCTTGAAAAGTTCTTCAAAGGGTTTTCCCTTCATAACCAAATACCTTGTGCATTTAAGTTTTTTGCATTCTTTATTTATTTGGTTACTTATCAGTGTATGCAAAGTGTCAGATTATTTATTAATATATGATAAACAGGAAAAAATGGGACTTTTATAAAGCATATATAAAGACTAATTAGTCTTTTTAAGATATATTTCGTGGGGTAGTTTGTCGATGAGAGATTACTATAATCTAGTATTGATTTGGTAGATTTGATAGGTTGTGTTAGAAGTTGTTTAACAGCAAAAAACATGTTGACTATGTAAAGGCTATTGAGTCAATCATAGAGAATATAACTCTAGAATTAAGGATTAGAAAAGAAATGGAAATCAGGGTTGTACTAATATCATAAATGAAGAACGATTAGAGACTGTTTGACAACAAAAAAGAGGTTTATTCTATTCGGTTCTAAACAACATATAAATATTATAGTTTCAAACTATTATAGAAAATATAGATTAAATGACAACCAAAATAAAGTTCTTGAAGTGAGATCTAAGTAAGAATGGTTGGACCTTGTTAGGGCAATGGAGGTTGTAAGTGGTTAGCAGGCTGTAACAGCTATATGTGTACAGGCTTCAAGTTAACACTCTGCATCTTATATTACATCAAAGGTTTCATAAACATTGTAACTGCAAATTCTTTAAATGTGTTATTACATATGGAATGTTGATAGCGTAAGGATAAAGAAAGAATAGAGTTAAATGGGTCTTGAAGAATAATTGGCATCAATGATAATGGTTAGAGTAATGGACATTCATGAAAGACGATCAAGATTGACTCGGTGTCAAGAATAATGATCAATTTGTTTAACGATTAAATGTAAGAATTAGATGGCATGGCTTACAAAAAGAGATTGAAAAATCTTATCATAGAACATTTTATGTCTTTTATTATTGTATTGACGATTGGATGTAATACGATGTTAATTGTTTAATTTCAGGTACTTCTTATAATCGCCAAAAATGGTAGAATAGTGTTGTATTATCTTTTATAGATCTAAGTAATGACTATGTAATTACCATGGCTCAAGAAGTTTTTTGTAGTCTTTGTGTAATTGAACTTAAACTTATAACATGTATTTTAAATAGCTTAATTTCTATTATGTATGTTAATCTTAACTTACACATTTAGTTGTAAGATAAGCATGTATTTAAATTGTTATGTATGATCTTCGTATGCATTCTAAATTTATATTTGTTTGTTTGTTAAGAGAATTAATTATGATTGGTTGTTATTGAGATGATTGTGGGGTTATCATAATATTATTTGATGAAATGATTTGGGATATTGAATTAATGGATTAAATTTGATTGTAATGTGATGATGCAGATGTTGATATCTTGGGATGCTCTGAATATAAAAGAGACTCTACTAGAATTTCAATAGAAATTTTAGTGAGGTGCTAGTTAATCTTAAAAGACTAACATCATGTTAAATAGAATACATTTATATAGAAAGAAAATCACTATGTTTTCCTAAGTTAAAGGCTCTATATATCTTCACAACATTAAGAATTTATGTGGTATTACATTATGTGTTTAATGCTGAGTTGTTATTTTAAATTGCAATTTCTCTTTTATTCAAATACGTAATAGCAAGGGATTTCATCAAATTTCTTTTTAAATCTAGTATGGCCAAGCCATTTAAAAAAAAATTATTTTTGCATATCTTTACATATTAAAAAAAACAAATTTTTTTTGTTCTTCACAAAAAAGAAAAAGGCAAAAATATTTTTTTATATCTTACCATTTTCATAAAAACAAAAGAAAAATATATAAAATATTTTGTATCTATTTTTGGTCTTTGTAACAAGTTATAAATCACATTGGAACTTGGTACAAATTAAAAGGTCCATTGACCCTACTTTCCCAAAACTATAAAAAACCAACTTTTATTTTCAAAAACTCATTAAAGAAAATGTTTTGCTATTCACTCTTTAATATTTGAGTATATGAACACATAGCGAGCCAATAATTGAAAAGCAACAGGAATAGCTTTTCACCTTAATTTCTTCATAACAAAATAACGATGAAGTATTCAGTTAAGGGTAAAATTGAATTTCTTCAAATGCTCATCAATTTGAGATATTTTCAATCCAATATTCCATAATACTAGAGTTAGAAATATATGAGATATCATAGCATAAGTGAACTTCTTTGAGGAAAATTCCATGAGTTTTAACTAGGACTTGGGTTAGGTTCCTTGGATCCAATATAGACCTATTGATATATTTATAGACATAACTTGAGTTGTGATTTGGAATGACAACTTTAGAGTTGTTAACTTACCAAATAATCAGGAGTGGCAAAAACCAACTAGACTTTTAAAACAGATAGGTTTTGGACTTTTGACTAGGGTTTACCTTATCATAGTAAACCTGCATTCGCTCAATAAATAAACCGTCAATAGCATAGCACAACAGACCCTTAGTAATTTAGAACAAAACTAATAATGCATCCCTACTTCACTTATGATATTTTAGGAGTGACAATATCTTTCTTTTAGTGTAACTAGTCATTTACTACAGTTCTCTAAAGACAAATTATAGTTTTTTAGTAACCATAATAATAGGTAATGATTTTTTTTTTTTTACTAGTTTAGACTTTTTCCCCAAAAAAAATTAAAACCTTTTTCTTTTTCCTGGTTATCGTGATGTCGAGTAATGACACGAAGAATAAAACGGTATTTTTGTCATTATTTTCTTTGGGGAAAAAATCTGAGAGCTACGAGGAGAAAACACATTTTTTAAGTGATAATTAGAGCTTGTTTGAGAATGTTATAGCGGTTGCTTTTTAAAGTGACTTTAGTTTAGAAATGTATCAAAATAATTTTTTTATTTTGTAAAAAAATTAATTTTGATATCAATACATTAAAACTAAGGTAAAAACACAAAAAAAAAATAATTTTAAAAAAATAAATACAAAATTTCATGAAAAACAAGTTCAACTGGAACTCCAGACAGACACTTAAATGTGCCAACCACCCTCGTTACTTTCAAATACACAACCATTGCTCTTTATCCACACCCATAATCAAAAGAAACTGTTAAAAATATTAATTTAAGTCCACGATCCCCATCCCCTACAATATGCTAATGTTGTTAGGAAGCTAGTAAAACTTCACAATTTGGATAGAAGGACAGCGTACGTGGCACCCAAAATCAAGAGGTAGCAGCAGCACCTGTTCGGATATCTATGGAAGGGATTCTACTGGTATGGCAGGCAGAGAGAGAGAGAGAGAGAGAACCCCACCATTCTTAAGAACAAGCAGCCACTGTGTTTGCTCAATCACATGTATTGTTCATGTATCCTGGCTCGGTTCTCTTCCCACCACACTTTGGCATGCATCTCCCCGAATCTTTCTCGGCTGCAATGGATATGCACACAACAAGAATACTCAGTACATACGGTAAGTTAAAAGGGATAAACAGAAGTGGTAGAAGCTCAAGTTCTTGGACGAATGATTCGAATGCTAAATGTACACTGTTGTCAGCAACGAAAACAATTGGTGGAAGCATCATGATTGACTGCAGCCAGTTTTTCTAATCGTTATCAATTACAGTCATGATTGGAAATAAGTTAGAACTCAATCATAGCCTGCCCAAACCAGGTGCATAGAGTCAACTCAAATACTCCAAGGACTTTTCCTAGTGGGAAACGCAACGTTTGCTTAGTCTCTGGAACAGCTAGCCTTGTTGAAGGGAGAAATGATGCCAGCTAACGAGAAAATTTATCAGCGGAGATATTCATATCATTTTATGGAACTGTAGCCCTGACTGATGCCCCAATCAGATCATTTTAATTTTTGAAGTCTAGGCAGAAATGTGGGCACAATGGCCACCATCTATGCAAGGATAAAATTATCTACTGACTCTGATGTAGTTGATAGTTCCTATCGCACAATAAACACTCACATTTTACTATTGGTATTTTGCTCCTTTTTTAGACTTTGGTCCTTGTAGTTCACATGGTTTACAATTCAACAACTAAACTTTATTTCTATTCAATTTCATCCTTTAAAATTATATTTCCATTCTTAGCTAACCATGCATTGTTAAATGTTCCGACCGACTAATTTAACCAAATAATACTTTGGCTTTTCGTTAAAAAACAAATTAAGAGATAAAGAATTAAAATTAACACAAAGAAAGAAATAGAGCTCTTTTTTCATAAAAAGCACGGAAAATTTCTATTTTACACACTCACATTTTACCATTGGCATTTTCACCACCTTTTTACACTTTGAATCCTGTAGTTTGCACAGTTTACAATTTAACCACTAAACTGATTTCTTTTAAATTTAATCCTTTAAAGTTATGTTTTCATGCTTTTATATATTGAATTTTTTTTTTATCTATTTTTTATCACTCACCTGATGCATTCTTAAATATTGTTAGTGACCAATTTTAGGAAAACGTTTTGGCTTTTATTAAAAAAAAAATTGAGAGATGAAAGATCAAAATAGACACAAAGGAAAAAACAAAGTCCCTTTCCACAAAAAGCGTACAAAACTTCCATTTGGTCCCTACGGTTTAAGTCTTTTCAAATTTCATTTATGTTTTTTTAGGTTATTACGTTTTGATCCTAAATTTTATTTTTTATGTTTTAGTCCTTAAAGATTTAAAGAAAAGAGAGAGTAGCCAAAAAAGTTAGGAAGAGAAAAAGTTTCAAGTGACTAAATTCTGACTACCAATAACTTCAATTTTGATGTCAATGGTACTGATTTCTACCTTTAATGATGTCAAACAAAGTAGATTGGGGTTTATAAAATTTATTCAAATATGTTTTGTTGTTGGAAATAGGGTTTTTAAGGTCTATAAAAGTATAATTGTTTTAAGTGAAAAAAATGGTTGAAATTTGTTTTTTTGGATTTTATATCTTGAATTCTGATTTTCAATCATCGATGACAAATTTGACGATAGAAAAATAAACTAGATAGACAATATGTTATCTTTCTGAGTGAGTGATGTGACGTCACATATAAATAATTATAATAATAAATAGTTTTTTTTTATTTATATAAAAAACATCACTTTGGCTTCTTTTTCAAAGGCTAGGAGTATGAACCTAGCCTTTCACTTTTTTTTATTTAATTGTTATATTTTTAGAATAATTTTAAAAAAAAAAGATTATTACAAATAAATTTAAAAAAACATCCAATTATATGTGATTTAAAAAAAAATACTCATAAATATTCAATGAGAATAATTGTTTATACTATTGAAACACAATTATCAAGCCATGATTTTTTTAATTGAAATTTGTTTTTTATAAGAAAAATTACTATTCTAATAAAAAAAAAAAGATATGATTTTGTTACGTAGAAAACATGAACAAGAAAGGAGGTTTTTGGCTAAAGAAATATTTTTTTTCTTATTAATTTAAATCATTTGAATTTCTGCACATGTTTATTCTAGTTATGCTAGATTTTTATTGAAAATATCATGCTCTATATATATATATATATATATAACATATATGTTTTTGGTAAAAAAAGAAGAAATGCATTGATAATAAAATCAAATTTTGATTAAAAATATTTTTTATAATTTAAATTCTTTAAAATATGTATTCTAATTACTGTATAATCAAATAAAAATAGGTTTAAAAAATCATCTTATAATAGTGCGTGGGTATATTGCTAGTACAAAATTATTCAAAAAAGTACCTCACCTGTCAAAATATGTTGAAACTAGGGAAACATGAGAAGCTTAAAGACCATATCAATGGATGAAGAAATATATATGTTTGAGATTGTGATTCAAGCCAGATTGGAACAGAGATTTAGTTAAAATTTTATTTTATTTTTGTTTATTTTTGAATCATTTTAATGTTTTTATATTAAAAACAATTTTTTTAAAATAAAAAATATATATTATTTTTATATATTTTATAAGTGAAAAACACTTTAATAAAATAACCTTTCCACACTATAAACACGCGTAACATAAATAAATTCTAGCTAGAAATTTGCAAGAATACCTACGTAACCTCTAGTTCATTGATCAGTTATTGCAACCAAAATGAATCATATTTGGCAGATTAACAAAAAGGGTGTGGAAACCACTGTTTACCTAACTACCAGTGTTTTGCTTCTTCATTTTTTGTTCTTTTTTTTTTTTAATTGAATTCTTGTGCAAGCTAAAGCCACTGGGCTGTGAATAATGTCATGGAAATGCTGACAGCCGACTATACTTGCTCGCATAGTCTGCTCCTTTTCCAAAATGGAAACTGGTTAATCTTTTCAGGTGTAGGCTTTCTGAGCAACTATAAACTCATCCAAGGAATAGGCACAGAATCTTACCTGAATCTGACTCGTCTGATCTCTCTTTTACCACCTGGCAAGACTCTTATAGTGATGTAAACACCTTGTTCATCCTGTTCAACCCATTCAGTTTCCATATCACTGGCATTGCTGACGGAGAGCTCTCCTGAGCAATCAGCCTCCCTCGATGAGCTACTTCTTATAGATGCATCCATTGAAGATGTTTCCGTCTTAGCTCCACTGATGCTGGAGAGTTTTGGGGTGGAGGTGAGACCAGTAGAGTCACAGTAATGACGAGCCTTAATTGGGTGATGGTCAAGTGAATCAGAGGATGAGTAGCCCATTCCCATCCCTGTTGGACGATACAAATTACGAGGTAACCGCTCTCTATTCAGTGGTGGTGTTACAGGGATGTCTTCTGCAGATTCCATCTTTGAGCTCTGCAACAGGGTTTAGAAAATGGCATAGTTAGAAATCATTGGAGCTCATACCTCACTTCCCGACATACATGGTAATATATTGTGCAAAGAGGTCATTCAATGCAAAAACTGGTGTCGTCCTGCTGTATGTTTATTTCGTGGAATTGCATGATGCTGCATCCAATTCATACAGATTTGTGATTTGGGAACCTAAATGATAATGTTCCAACTGGCCATCCGAAAACACTGTGCTCTAAACGACCATGCATGCCTTTAGCGCTGTCAGATAACGGAGGAACTCACCTCATCCTCGGATCTTGGGGGTGGCGGAAGTGGGCAGTTAAACCTCTGAACATTGTAAAGCTCCATGATCCTGTCGTAGTTCTCTGCCCACCATCTTTGAGCTTGCCACTTGTTAAACATGTCTCGACTGTATAATCAAATGAATCATGCTAAATTCAGAATCTTTATTTTAAAAAACCATCATGTAAATACTGAGTGTTGGCATCAAAGGATTTGGCACATATCATGCATTTGGTGAAGCCCAAATCAAAGATTTAATGTGAAAACTTCCATTGGACATGAGGGAAAATAATACTGTAACAAAATGTGATAGATATTATGTGCCAGGATCAAATTTTCCTAAGGCTTCAATAGAGTCCTCTAACACTTTACAAATAGAATGATCAATATACTCTACATCATGCGAGCTAGAACTTGTTCACATGCCTACTGCTTCAAGCATGGAAACTACCATCAACCATGATCTTATATATCAATTTGGTGGTATTATTATCTAGGGCACAAAATCGGACACCACGTCCTTTTTGACACAAAAGAATTCACCACTTATTTTAAGAGCACTAAAAAGATTATAAAAACTAGAGGTGTTAAAAAAAAATCAGCTTATTTATAATATTTATATTATGTGGCCGACTTGATCTGTTAAAATAAAATTATAATATAAATATTATGAATGATGATGGATCAAAATATCAACTAGTTTTTATGTTGTCATTAATATATATATATATATATATATATATATATTTATATATATTTATATATTTTATGTATTTTATCTGATTACAATAGTTGCAAGTTAATATTTTTTTTATGATTGTACTAGAAGAATATAGGAATTAATGTTTATCTATGAATACATGTAATATTTATAAAAATTTTAGTATAAATCGATATATTTAACCTTTTCGGGTAAAAAAAATTAAATAAATCAAGTTTATATTTTATAAAATATAAAAAATAAGATTGAAAATAACAATGGATCAAAACCCTATACACAGTATTTATGCAAACCCCAGTAAATCTAACATTGGGTACTGTTTAGAATAGAATTTTAGGTAGTAACGTTATTGAAGTGGAATGTCTAATCAGTCAAAGGAACAAGGCTACTTTCCATCAAGAGAGGGAGGGAGGGGCGTTTAAAATCAATCTAGTAGTAATATCAGAGGACAAGAGCAAGCAACAAGAATGATAAATTGGATTGGAACCATCCGTTGTTATTTTGCTTAATAAAGAAAGAAATCATCCCAAGTAGAATGCACTGGGAGAGTCATTAAGGAGAGGCAACTAATTAAAGGGTAACCATCACAAGTAATGACCAAGGAAAATTCTTTTTCAAAATCAACATATATCAAGATCATTAAAAATATTAAAACATATTAATTTAATATATTCTCAAACTTAAAAAAACCATTAAAAAATATATAAAAACAGAAAGCATGTAAGCATTCGACCAACTAATTGGTCACATAAGGTGACAAAGCCACGGAGAATCAGGCTTCGGGGTTACGAAATACATGTATTTTCTGTTGAAAAAGAAAAGGGAAGAGCCTTCTCCCGACAATGCTCAGTGAAAAAGGTTCAGACACAATCAAATCAGCCCCCACCACCACTAAGCAGAGGCGTTCCTCTCCTGGGCTTTTGCTGGATTGCTTCTCACGAGGCGTGAATTTTACTGTTGGGTTGTAGGTCCTGCACTTAATTAGTAGAGCTGTTTAAGGTAGAGTTTGGATGGATGCTCCTTTTTTGCCTGAACTCGTGTTGCTTAAATAGTTAAGACAAAATCATTTTGACTTTTGTTTCCTTTCGTTTAATACTGATTGCCTTTCTGGTTGATTTGTTCAATATTCTTCCATGTAAAGTAAAAGTTTAACATTCAGCACTCTGTATTAACTTCTTCTAGGCTCTTGAAACCAATGCCATCCAAACAGCACCCAGCTTCTTCCACTCATAAAAATAAAAATAAAAACAAAAACAAAAAAAGGGAAAGTAACCTACGAGCTTCTCACCAATTAATTACGTGTCTAATCCACTAGCAGTCATCTCTATCACGATACCCAAACAGACACGACTCTCACCCTAGGATCAAAACATCACATTGAAGAGAATCACCACCGTCCAATAAAAAACAAGCGAGATATACGCACCTGAAGCGTATGCGCTTGAGATCATTCCCTCCCCTTGGAAGCGAAACTAGGGTGATGAGTACACCGGGCTCCACTTGGGCCACCCATTCTTTAGGCTCCTTTTCTTCCACGAAAGCTATCGGCGGGTCGACCCGACGCCCGCTGCTATTTACCGAATTCGGGGTCCCTTCACCGCTGGAGCTCGATATACCTTTCAGCCTCGCCTCCATCTCTTTTCCCCACGTACGCGGTGTTATCGAGCTCGAGCTTCCCGTCCTCTGCAGCGGCCACCTGAATCTCTCCGACTCTGCGTCTGATGCAGTCCAGTTGTTCCTGAGTCGACTCCGAGTTGTTGTTGTTGTTGTTGGCACCGTGCATGGGTTGCAGTGGCGGTATGCACCTGATGCCTTTAATGCCATATCCTTTAACTATAGAAATTAAATAAAGCATAATTATAGTTAGTGTTGGGTTTCGGAATTTCTATTTTATTTTTCATTCTCGTGTGTGGATGACAGGAGATACCTGAGAGGTGAGGGATTTGATGGCTTGTTGTTGTTTGGCAGCGGAGGGATGATTGGTGGTGGTGGCTGAGCCGGCATGGGGTTGACTCAGCGAGTCATCACCAGGTTGTTTAGAACGAGCTATACAGGTCAGCATTTTTGTGCTGGAGGCGGAGTCTGTGTCACAAACAGATGCAACAGTTTAAAGGCATTGTTGAAAATTCGGAAATCAATTAGCTTCGGCGTTTTGGACCTAAAGAAGTGGAATTATTTGGGGAAAAAAAAAAGAAGAAAAGGCTGTCAATATAAATTAGAAATAAAAAGAGAAACTCAAGAGGGAGAGAAAACAAATGCTCATGCCCGTACAGTCAGAAATTAACAGGGAAATCGGAGAATTAGTTTGCTTCAGTAGGTTTGTGGAAGCAAGCGCGAACAATGAGAAGGCCCTCGAGTCCAGTGCTCATGCAGCGTTTCGTGTAGTTGCGAGCTTTAAATAACAAGATCAGAGATTCTCTGTCAACAACAACAATAAACTATTAAATAGAATGAGATTAAAAGTGGCGTAAAATCTTTGGCAAATAAAAAATGGAAATCACCTTGATCGTGTACGAGGAGGACAGCATTCTTAAAACTATGGCGGGGGGAATCTCCAGTAAAAAGAGTTGAAGGAGAGCGTGAGAGAGAGAGGGAGAGAGGGAGAGAGGCCATTTTCTAGATGCTATTTTTTGGAAGTGACACTAAAAATGCTATAATGGAAAGTGTTCATTTCGGGTAATGCTTGTTTGTTGATTTTTTTTTATTTATTATTTTTATTTAATAACCTAGATTAGATGCTGCGGCTCAGCCTGCCAATTTTCCTGTGCATTCAGGCCGCTGTTTTCTGTCTGTCGGCCTTGAATTCGTGAGATGCTTTTTGTTTTGCTTTTGGTCGTGGGAGATATTTATTTGGACTAGGCTGCTTCTTCATTTATCTTAAAAGCCCGCTTAATTCTAGCCTTGAATATCATCGTCTTGATCTTTTCTTTGGATTGAAAATTGATTTTTAATTGTTTTTCTTCTTTGTCTCATGTATAGTTCACCGCGCGCATACGTGTGTGTACATATGTTTTTGTTTATTGTATATTATAATAGTGACTT
>Ga0325411_1001823_pt1 | contig 23821 bp, 7 predicted proteins | sample PopdelMetagenome_13_FD_206181 | JGI IMG/M metagenome (GOLD analysis project Ga0325411, IMG submission 206181) | Populus deltoides microbial communities from Bellville, Georgia, United States - Xylem-PdIQD-R4 | ecosystem: Host-associated > Plants > Phyllosphere > Stem > Wood/Secondary xylem... | reverse complement strand
TTAAAAAACAGATAAACATGTTGTTTAAAATTTCAAATTATTCATTAACAACTTAAAAAATACATAAATAAAAATAATATTTTAAAAGCAGACATTAATTTGAGATTATAATTAACAAATAAAAATAAAAATGATATTTTTAAAATATCACACTTTAAATTATGAGTGTGAGATTTGATAGTTTATGATTTTATTTGGCTTTTGACTATGGTGGTTTAGATTAAGTTTTGTATGGAAATTAAGTTTGATACACAATTATTATTTTTATTAGTGGTTTTAAACAATTACTAATGATAATAACATTTTTTTAATAAAATCTTGTTTTTTAATAGTATTTAGTTAAAATTGTGCTATTTCTCAAATATTTTTCTCTTTTATATTATTTTCTAATTTTTTTTTATCACACTATGCTAGTCTGATAAAAAAAACCTCGGTAAAAATCGGAGAAAATAAGTTATATTTAGAGACGCCAAATACAATTCAATATACCTGTTAACAACTATTAATATCCTTAGTAACGTTATTCTTCTTTGCCAATAAAATATTAATGGATTCATTAAAATCTAATTAATCATGATATCTTTCATCCTATTTTTTTATTTTTTAAAATTATTTTTTATATCAAAATAATCTAAAATATAAAAAATTAATTTTTTTTTTAAAAAATACTATTTGAAATGCAATCCCAAACATTCTTTCAAAGAGGCTGCGATCCAGCGACATTTGAATTATTAATTTGGAAGTGTCTCTTAACCTGTTTTTTATATTCAGCAGCAGCAGCAATAATAATAATAATAATAATAATAATAATATAGTCTTCACAAAAGTTAATATCCTTTTAAGACCTTTTTATAATCAAAGAGGCAGCAATTTAGTAACGTTGGAATTTTTATTCTGTAAATGTGAGTTAACCGGTTTTTTCTATTCAGTTTTTCTCCAAACCAAGAAATGTTAATTATTAGGGCCTTGCTAAGCTCAATTTTTTTTTTACTTTGATTTTTTTAATTTTTTTTTCTGATTTTAGGGTTTATAGAAGGCTCTGAGATTTTCACTGCGGAAATTATATTTAGGGTTTATGGATTTTACTATATAATATTAATCAGTTTAATTTGATTCTTTGCCTTTTTTTTTTTTATATAGTGAAAACAAATTGAATGTTAAGCTGGGGGATTCAGACTCATCATAAATGCAATTGGACTCTTCCTCTCTTTTTTTTCCCTTGATGTCTCCGTTTATATGATCCGTGGGGGGCAAAGACATGTCCCTTGTAGTAGCCTTCCCTATCCTTTTTTTTCATGGGCTAACAAACAACAGTATGCTTGACAGAAAGAAACAGCAATCCCAAGAAATAAAGAAAAGAAAAGAAAGGAAACGCAGGGCCATTTTAAAGGAGTTGAACAAAATAAAAGTGAATGCACACACTATATCGAAACCGAAATCCAGTAGATTAGAGACAGATAAGAACTACATATGGGTGTTAATTTATCAATCAGAAGCCTTCCTAACCTGTGCCATAAATTAGAGATAAATTATGACAGAAATGTTGATAAATTAGAGATAATTAAATACCTGCAGCCCATCCAGTCGTCAACTCTTCAAGTAAAGCTGCTGAGCAAGTTAGAGCAAGAGATTGATCATCTACAACACCGCACACCCGTGCCGATCGTAGTATTTTCAACCTTTCTTTAAACCCCTGTTGCGCTCTCAATAATTGCAGGCTTGACGGTTTAGATTCAAATGGTTTGTATGTTACTACATTTCCAAAGCAGGATAAAATATGCAATGCACGAGAAGGTGATTCTTGATTATTTCCAGAACTATTGGCGAGTTCTGTCTCGGCATACCAGAAATATAAAAGCGGCGCACTAGATCGTAAATCCTGCACCCAAAAACAGAAGAAACTTAGTACTGTTTTATTTTTCCAATACTTTTCTATCTTAAGCTATATCCTGATTTTCTGATAGTCTACCGTGAACCCAGATGGAAGAAAAGCTGAAATCAGAAGTCACCGATTCATGTTGCCGCATTCTATGCTATGTTGCCATTACGTCCAATATTCAAATAATGACTGGAAGTGAAAACCAATTTATTCTGGATCCTATTGCCACTTATCAAATTCTGTCTTGGTTGCTATTATTCTTACACAAGAATCCAGTTTTGCACCAAACAAAGGATGGAAAACATAATTTACTTAGCTGAAATTGTCGGAACCAGAGGGATATTAATGGAATGGATTATCATGGGCATTGTTGTTAGAACAGCTCAGTTTGGCAAATTGATTTGAGAAATCCGTGACTCGAGGTTGATTTAAATGAGGTTTTTTAAGTTGAAAAAAAATAAGATTTTAATTCGATGAAATCTAATTAACTCTCCTAGATTGAATCGTGAACTCATTGATTCAGTTAAATCTAACCAGTGAATTTTAAGAATTTTTTTTATAACTTGCGAGTTGACTCGATGTCATAGCAATCCATTTTCTTTTCTAGATATGTTCCCAAACCGGTTTAAATCTGACAAAAACTTATTTATGTTCGGAAGACCTTTACTTTTGAGATTATGTCTAGGAATTTCCATTGGGTTTCTCAGAGTTTGGGCCCATAACATGACATGAAAACCATCGCATAGCTTATTTTAACACTGTTGGCCCAACCTATTATTAAATATATTCAAATTAATCAGCTGGAACGCCGATGGGAATTTTTTTAAAAGGGTGTTTTTTACGGTTAAAGAATATTTTGATTTTTAAATAGTTTTAAAAAGAAACCCTTTGTAAACGATTTCTTCCAGCAGAGGAGCGACATGGCAGCAAACCAAGACGCAGGAAAACCTTGAGATGCTGCTGCTCGGAAGAATCTCTTTCACAATTGAGCACAGCCCTAGAGCCCAAAAGTGTTATAATCATTCATCCATGAAATAACATATCACAGTATAAGTCACAAAGTAATTAGAACTCGAGTAAAAGTAATAGAAAGCATGCATTGTTTATAGAACAAATCTGCTGTATGGTGTTACTACAATATTTTCATACGTATTATTGAAGCAAAAAGATTATGGAAAACTTTGCAGACCGTTTCATGCAAATTGGTGTAAGATAATTTAACTAGACGTCGAAATTTATTTACTTTGAAATTTAAAAAATAATTACAGTTTATAAATTGGTGTAAGATAATCAGTGAAACTTAAAAAGATATTTACTTTTAAAATAATTTATTGACATAATATTTAGAGAAAACACTACCTCGTCTGTTGAAATTCAGAAAAAAAGAGAGAAAGAAAACAAGTGAATTGTATGTGCTTCACTGATTTATTACAGAAATAAGAATTATTAGATGACATCAATATTAACAGACTCATTATATGCCATATTCCAATCTATAAAAACAATATCAATAAGTAATTCATATATAAATGACAGAAACGTCCTGAACTTTCTAAATGGTATTGAAAAGAAAATCAAGACAATAATAAAAAAAAAAGAATAATTATTCAGATGGGTATTTAACCAACCTAATTTGGAAAGAAAAGGAAACTCTAAAATAGCTAGGAAAATAAAGAAAAAATTTTTAAAATTATCAAGGAAAATACTAAAAATTAAAGATCAATATTTTTTAGGTATAATTTGAGTACCTTCCCAACCTAAGGTTAAATTTTTGTTTCGAGTACCTTTACTTCATGATTTTTTCTGTTAATAAATTGTGGGAGTGAAGGGTATGGAGATATGATGCTGAATTCTACATCAACTTCTACCAAAAGCACAAAATAAATGCATCTGTTCAAAGATAATACTAACACAAAACGCTATTTTTTTTCACATCCTGATGTGAATTTAGCTCCTCTCGTAGGCTGAACCCAACATCAGGATGCAACACATGAAAGCACTGCATCAGACTTTAAAAAAAAGATCATATTGTATAAGAAAGTGGCAGAAGAGGTAATTTGTTTTTTACGTTTGCTAAAACAGAACAAACAAAACCAAAGAGATGTTGAAAAAATCTCTCTCATAGCACAGGAAACCAGAAGCTTGACATACCAAAATACCCATCTTCTAATCAGTCAATATCATCAATTGCTGCATCATCATCATCATCATCATCATCATCATCAGCAGCAGCAGCAGCAGAAGCGTCATTATATGCACCAGAAATCACAATGTTGATATTTTCCAATTCCATCTCCAACTTCAGGTTCTTTTCCTTCTCAAGGTCCAACTCCCTCATCAGATTCTCAATCCTTTGCACCAATTGTTCCTCTCCATCAGCCTCCCCGCCCAACAGAGCAATTATTCTTGCTACTTGCCTTCTCTGCTCATCCAAACTCCTCATTAATGCCATTATACCCTCTAACATTGTCTCTTGATTAAAGTGCTCAACGATTCCTTCTATTCCGCTCATGTTTTCACCAGTATGATCCTCCACTGAACCCTCCAAGTCACTTGACCCGATAGACGACACACTGAACCCAATGTTCGTGTCCGGAATGATTGTTTCACCCCCAAAACGAACCAATTTCACAACTGAATCATCTTCTGAATCACTACTGAATTCCGGGACAAGATTGAATTCATACTTATTTAGTTTCCAACCACTGATCCATCTAGTCTTCTCACTTGGACCAACTGATTCAGGACGCTCTTCTTCTTCTTCAACATCAGTGCCAGCAGTAATCTGGCTTGGTGTCCCTTGTAAAGCCTTGAGTTCTTTGAATGTTTCTTCAACATTAGGTAACCCATCGAAAACCTTCTTGAACAAAAAGTCTAATCCTCTACAGTTCTTGAAGAAAGAATACTCTAAAAGCTGATCAGCAGAAGGTCTCTTTGAAGGGTCTTCATCAAGACAAGAAGCAACCATATCTTTAAATTCTTTAGAGAACTTCTTGTTCTTGAAATCTTTCTTGTGCTTCTCGTCATGATAATTAGAGAACCCAAGCCTCTTCTTTATCTTCATGATCAAAGACTTCGATGGAGGAAGGTCAGAGAAAGGAGGTCGACCATAGGCTATTTCCAATGCAGTAATACCAAAAGACCATATATCAGCCTTGAGACTATAACCTGCATCTAAGTCATGTATAACCTCTGGTGCCATCCAATATGGGGTCCCTGCAACATCAGTCAACCTCATTCTTGATGAGGGGGACAATGGGGATGATCCCACAACGCTTCTTAAGTCGTAAATCGAGACCGATTTGCCACGATCTGCAAGTTTTATGCTGCCATTTTCTGTGTCTATAAGAATGTTGCCTGCCTTGATATCTGTGTGTAAACGGCCTTGATCATGAATATAACACAATCCCTGGAGGGTTTCTTTGAGAATTATTGCGATGCTTGGCTCTGGTAGTCCGTCGGGGAAGTAAGTAGAGATTATAGGCTGGAGAGAGCCAGCAGCCATGTAAGGCATAACCACCCAAAGATGGCTATCAACAGCAAAAGAACGATGGGATGCAAGAACGTTAAGGTGTGAATGAAGTGACATGGTTTTGGTTTCACGTCTGAGACCATCAAAATCGGCTGGATATTGCTCAAGATCAAAGATTCTGATTGCAACGAAAGTTGACTTCCAGGTGTTGTGGATACATATTGCTTTGTGAACTTTGGCTCTAGCATCAGTACCGCCAATCTCATCCACGAGTCTGTATGCATTTGGGTCTGTTGGGTACTGAAGTTGAGCTTCGGATTCTTGGTCTTGTTCATCTGCCATGGATGATGCTTATTATGGTTTGATCTTGATCTTCAATGGGTTTAATTCGAGAGAATTTGTTGGTTTCTTGAATAGGGTTATGGAGTGTTAGGGAAGTTTTCTTGATAAGGAGGATAGTTTGTTTTGGAAAAAGAAAGAAAGTAGGTAATTTGCAGGGTGGTTTTCTGGCGAAGTCTCAGGTTCGAAAGGGAGAGATAGCGGGGTGATCAATCTTTGAGAAATGAGAGTGCGAGGATGCATGGGATGAGAAATGCAAGGCTGCTTTTTATACCGTTTGAGGAATTCGAGCCTCTGCTGGGCTTCTTGTGCCTCATGGTTTATGAGATTTTCTTTTTTTTATTGGATAATTTATAAAAAAATACTATTTTTTCAATATATATATATATATAAAACTTTTAAAAAATGATGCATTTTTTAAAGTTTGTTTAAGTGTTTGGGTTAGATATAAATCATTCCATCTGTGTTAATCATGACCATCTTTCATCCAGGTTATGCCAATGGATCCCATAACCTGGCCTCATCACACAGTCTTGGCAGAGCACGCCAAGAACAAAGTACTCCTAAGCCATGCTGCCGGGGCTAAATTTGTTTTTTCTAATATAAAATGACGATGTTCAAATGGTACTTAGAGAAGTTCTAAGATTTCACAACTTGGACAAGGACCCAAGGCTAAATTAGTCATTTACATTTTTTAACAGTAAAATTACACCTTTAATCTTATGATAAAAAAGATTACCTTTCAATCAAAAGCATTTTGGTTTTTCTCATTTTTAAAAAAATAATCAAATTATTTTACTACTCTCGAAAACAAAATCAACTAAACTCTCCTAAAAGGGCTTTTTAATCCTTTTACCATGGTGTTTTTTTTTTTGTCAATATCAAGATTACCTAGAGGTATTATTATTCATATATTAAATATTATTAAAAAAACCTTGGTGGCACATTCATAACATACTCTCGCAAGTGGTTAGTCCCTGCACCATTCGGGTGGCACGTGCAGGTTTGTCTGATCACCAAACCTCACATTTTGTGACAATGTTGGAAAGGTTTTGACATCTTCATAGTGGTGCAACGTATACACCAAACCCGCCTTCGATTTTGGCATCGTCTACCATTTCTTTTTTGTTTTTTTGTCTCTTTCTATCTCGATTTTCATATCAACCCCTTTAAAACTTCATACTAGCCCCTTCAATATTTTCCCCTTGACATTTGTTACCTATCCTTTAAATTAATATTTCTTTTATTTTTAATAATCTATAAAATATAAAAAAATATTTAATTCCACCTCCTTCAATTTTTTTCTTTCAAATTTGATCTTTATTATTTCGACTGCTATTTGTTTTATTTGGGATCATTTTTTAATTTTTGTTTTTACAATTTCATTCTTTTTAGTTTTTCTCTTATCAAAATTGATTCTCGTTCTTTGTATTATATTTTTTTTTAATTTTGGTGAGTTTTTTAAGTTGATATTTTTTCATGATTTTATTTTTCATTATTAAATTAGTTGAGAATTAAGTTTCTTAATTGAACTAGGATCTAGGATTTCATAGGTTGTGTGTTTTAGAGAGTAAATTAGGTTTTAGAGGTTCGCTTTCCTTTGTTTAAGATATTTTTTTAAATTTACATCTTTCAATGTTTGTTTATTTAGAGATTGGTTCTGTTCTTTTTATTTATTTGCTTTCTATAGAATTTTTTATTGGTTTTAAAAATAACCCTGGTTATCTCGGGTCTTTTTATTTTCCATTATATATTAGTTTTTTTGTAATTCTTTAAATTAATTTTTTTTATTCCATCCTTCAATATTTGAAATAATGTTTTTTAAAAATTTATAGAATTAGATTTTTTTTTTCAATTGCACCCCACTTTAAGTTTTTAATCTTTCAAATTTAATTCTTATTATTTTTATTACTTTTTGTTTTATTTAAGATAAATGTTTTTTTACAATTTCATTCTCATTGAGTCTTTTTTCTTGATAAATTTGATTCTCATTCTTTTTATTACTATTTTTTTCTTTGAAAAAATTTTTAAATTGATTTTTTTTATCATTTAATATTAGATTGATTGGAAATTGAGTTTCTTGAGTTATCTCTAGTCTATAATTTCACGAGATTTGGGTTTTAGAGATTAAACTAGATTTGGAAAGTTTGTCCAAGTTTGCTTGATTTTATTGCTTGTATTTAAGTTCATGTTTTTTAAGTTTCATCATTCAATATTTATTTAGTAGAATATTTGGCTCTGTTTTTTTTTTATGTGGGATTTTTCACTAATTTAAAAATGAACCTTGTTTTCTTGAGTCTTTTTATTTGTTGTCCTTTGTTATATTTACTTTGTCTTATCAACATTATTTTTTTTTAAATAAAGCTTCTTGATTCATCAAGAATTTAGGATTTAATTGGTTACAAGTTTGAAACCTTAGCCTAGATTTAAAAAGTTCACTAGGGTTTGCCTGATTTTTATTAAAGCTGATTTTATTTTTAATTTTATCATTCAATATTTATATTATTAGTGATTAGGCTCTGTTTTTACATGTTTTTTTTTTAATTTTATTATTCAATATTTATATCATTAACCATTAAACTATGCCTTTTCTTTATCTTATCTGTCTTTTATATGATTTTTTTTGTGATTTTAAAAATTGATATGGGTTGCCTTGAATTTTTTATTTGTTGTTTTTGGTTGGATTTATTTTGGAAAATTTATTAAATAAATTGAATTAGATATTGTGAGCAGATCCCTAGCAACAAGTGGACTCGTTAGCCGGTTAGTTTTAAGATAATTTAAGTAGACATAATTTTTTTATATATATAATGGTATAGAAAATATAAATAACCTGACAACTGTTTTTTTAATTCTATACTTTCATTATTTTTACAAACAAATCATTATATTGATTTTTATTAACGAATTCTATTTACTTTTAAAATAAATTTCTTACATAATATATAAAATAATTAAAAAAAACCGTCTTCTTGTGAGCTTTTATTTTTCAGCCACGTGTCCCACGTCATGTTGTGTCAGTGTGATTGGGTGACGCTTACGAGCTTTCGTCGGTAGATTTATAATTCCATATCCTAGTCAAAGCTCGATAGCCTTAAAATTCGCTTGCTAAATTCTAGATGTCTTTGAAAGAGAATATAAGCCTTGACTTCTGGAAATCTTTTCATACCTCCCCACCAAAAACAACATCACCAAGTAATAATTAGAGAGCAAAATCTTGGTGCTTTGACAAGTTTTGTGTTACAAGAAATATTTTTGTCCCTCTTGTCAATTAAATACAAAAAAAAATATTAATATTAATGATGCAAACATTATAAATCATAATTGATGATGTTTTAAAAAATCCAAATAGCCTAAGAATATGACTTCCAAGTTGGATAATCGGTTAATCAATTGGTTCTGGCAATCTCATTCATTCTTTCTAGTAAACGTGGTTAATAGCTTATATTTGGTGTTTGGTAGGTCAAGGTGGCTTGTTATTACTAGTTGCAAAAAATCTTCTTTGATAGAGATATGGACTCTCCGATGTTTAAATATATATGCAGTAAAGAATGAAAATTGTGAACCTTTGTTATATAGGTCTCGTGGTGTACTTATAACCCATGAGTCTTTGTTTTTAGTGTATTTATATCTATATTAATGTTTGATGAAAATATAATGAGTTCTTGAAGGATTTTTATACACTTAAAAGGTATAGGGAGATTATAGTTTAATTCGTCAAATATATTTGAGTCTATAAACACTGAGCTCTTCCCCTAGGATAGACCCAAGGGAGGTGGATTCTTCCATTGGTGAGCCTAAAAAAGGTTGAGTATGTTTTTTAGATGAGTCTAAAGAAGTCTAGGTCTGTTCCTTAGACGTGTCTGGAGCTTGACACATTACCGAGCTCAATTATGATTGGGTCTAGCACTACGCCTCTTTACTGGGGTGTACTTGTGTTCCAGAAAATTTAAACTCATAAATCTTTTTTAATCCAACATTTTTTTGGTAAAACAATACTATACTGATAAAAACCTGATTCATGAATAATCTTTTTCTATGAGACACTTCAGAGTCTGTCTTGCAGTTCTTTACAGAAGCGCTAAGTTGAGAACTGCTATAAACTAGTCTTGGGGTCTTCTTGGAATCCAAAACTTGGCACTTAGTCTCTAAAAATTTTGTTAGCATTGTCAATTATTGGTTTTTGTAAGATAGCGTGTAATGCAAGATTCAAAGTTCTGTGGATTCAATGTACTTAAATTAAAACGAAGAGAAATTGAAAACAGAGATAATAATAGATATTGCTTATCCTTGATTGATCTTATCTTCTCAATACATGTTGCTTTCAGAAATATTGCAAATCCTTATTCACAGTGGAAAATGCTTCCTTTTCCACTGGCCTATTTGCAGTTTTCAAGGGGAACCCCGCACAAGCACCTATTATGGAAATATGTGGAGTAATCAAAGCTCTGCAGCTTACCGCCTACAGGAATGTGGCCACACAGCCTGTTGTAACTCATGTTCAGGGACTGCAAAGGTATCTGAGTCATTTGTGGAGGTATGCTTCCGAAAATCTTGTTGTGACTAATGTCCAGATTTTCCAAACCACTTGGAAACGTCACATTTGACAAATTGAATTTCAATATATTCCTAGAGAGATACACATTTCGAGTAGTTTTGTTCAGCCCAAATAGCATGGAAGCATCACCAACAAGCTTGTTGCGTGATAAATCAATGACGCTGAAGTCCATGTTCCCTAATGATGCAGGGATTTCACCAGTAAGTTGGTTGTGAGACAGGTAAAGATCCGGTACGCTGCCTTTAAATGTCCCAAATGATTCGGGGATTGAACCTGTCAGCCTGTTCCTGTCCAAGTGAAGAGCACCAAGATTTGGCAGCAAAGCTAGTGAGCTCGGTATTGATCCAGAAAGGCCGTTAAAAGACAAGTCCAAGAATGTGAGCTCCTTGAGTTTGCTAAGAAAGCCAGGTACTGTCCCAGTGAGATTTAGCCGGTCAAGTCTGAGAAAATTTAAGTGTACGAGCTTGGCAATGGCAGGTTGTATGGGGCCTGTAACATCTGTCAGCTTGCGGAATACAAGGGTCTGGAGATAGGGCAAGTCCCCAACTGCAGCGGGAATTTGGCCAGAAAGGTTGCCAGCAAAAATTGTGAGAGAAATGATGCGGTTGGAGGTGGAATCACACTCAACTTGGTACCAATCATTGCAGCAATCAGTTTCCGATTTCCATGAAGCTAAGAGGTATGGATCGCCAAAATGTTTTTTGATTTGTAGGAGAACCTTTTTGTCATGGGAATTGCAAAGTTCTTTTGAGAGGGAGAGTGAAAGAAGAGTGGAAATGACAAGGGAAAGGAAAAGGGTTTTCATGCTCGCTTCTGCTCGCTCTAGAAGACCTCTTCTTTTTGCTCTACGTTTTTTGATAGATGGAATGCAAATGTTCTATTTAAAGGGTTCTTCTGTCCTCGATATGTTTGTATGGTTATGAGTTATGATCTGAGGAAAGGCTATATAGACAGCTCAGAGCTGGTTTGAAGAGGGAAAGTCCAAGTAAATATCGGCCAAAATATTTGACTAACCTAAGCCAGATTTAAGGTGAGACACAATACTGTCAGATCTCCATGTTCTTGTATCTCTTTACCACCGGCTTTCCTGCTGGTTTACGCTCACATGAGAGTGAGTAGTTCGTGTTTGTCCCGGTAATTGTTTATTTTAAATCATAGCTGCCTTAATTATTGACTAGGTTGGTCAGGAATTTATTTAGAAATTAAGTATTCAAGTTGCAATTCTTAGCTATTAATTACCTTTATTTTGGATACCTTCCAACATTGACTTATCCTTCCCCCCTTACCCCGCCTCCTTATATGTTGATGATAAATTTCAAGAACTAAACTAAGAGAAAGAACTCGCAAGCTTGAAATACTACGAGCCATGGGATCGCAAACTTGAGTCAACTACGAGCCATGGTCGTTATGTGCAACTCATACGTATAAAAGAGCTACATAAAACCAAACTAAATAGCTTGACCAGTCAATATAGCGCCAAGTGTATCCATAATATATATATATATATATATATATATATATATATATATATATATATATATATATATAGATTATAGATACACTTGGCGCTACATACGGGTAAAGAACTAAACTAAGAGAAAGAACTCGTAAGCTTGAAATATTACGAGGGATCGCAAACTTGAGTCAACTACGAGAAAGAACTCGTTATGTGCAACTCTTACGTATAAAAGAGCCGGGTCTCAGTTTCTAGAGCATATTAAGGCACGCACTCCAAGACACCTCCACCAAAAACACCTCCACCAAGTAATGTCAAATGAAAATGATATTTATCAAAATGAGAAAAAGGGTGCTTTGATTGGTTTCGTATAAAAAGTAACGTAAAATGTCCTCTCTTTTTCTGTATTAATTAATCATACATTCAGATCACCGGACTTTTTTTTTTTTTATGGTACAACCAGGTGTCAAAGTGGAATGGTTTAGATAATAAAACCAGCTCACCAGGTGTCAAGTCGCTTGGATTCGTTTTCTTTTCACCTTGACAAGAGGTTTTCTGCTTGGCTCGCCGTTTAATATCTTTTTTTCATGAAAATTTAAATTTTTTTTCAGTGTTATTTAATTATTTTAGTGTGTTGATATTAAAATGAATTTTAACATATGAAAAAAATATTATTTTAATATATTTTCAAGTAAAATATACTTTAAAAAACAATTATTAACACATTTTTAGATATCCCATGTAAAAAAAGATATCCACTATTTTTTAATTGAAATTTGGCCAAATTGTAAAAATCCTATTAAACTTAAGCAGAAAAACAAATACCCTTTTGAGCTAAAAAAATTCTTTTAAGCAGAAAAACAAATACCCTTTTGAGCTAAAAAAATTCTCTAATTCTTCATCCTAAACATTATGATTTTTTCAATGTGCCCCTTTACTAGGGCTATGTTGAAAAATTGATAGAGGAAAAAAGCCCATAAAAAATCATCTCAATTCCTCCTTCTCTTCTTTTTTTTTCTTTATTAGTAATATATTTTTCTAAGGTCTTGTTTGTTTGCTAGAAAGTAGTTTTTTGAAAAATAAATTCCGTGAATTATTTTTTGATGTTTGGTAGTGTAATAGAAAATAAGTTGGAAAACACTTTTCAGTATTTGGTTATGTCATGGAAAATGAGCTAGAAAATAACTTATTAATGTTTTAATTTTTTCAAGTTTATTAAAATAATGAAAAACAAATCTTACAAGTTAAAAAGTTGAATGAGAATGAAATTGAAAAAAAATATAATTTCATAAATTATCTCAAATAAAATAAATAATAATCAAAATAATAGAGATTAAATCTAACAAATAAAAAAATTGAAAGATGAAGAAATTAAAAAATATTTTCCGTTGACCAACTTTTCTAATGACAAACAAACATAGAAAAGTTTGAAAAGTGATTTTCATGAAATCACTTTCCGTCAAACAAACGAGGTCTAAGTAGGTATAAAAAAAAAAAAAAGAGGACTTGGTAGAATCTCTATGACTTTTTCTTAAATTTCTCAGTAGAATTCTAATAGAGAAGTATATTCAAGAAATCATATTGTTTAAGGTGAAAATCTATGTTTTTTAGTTCATAAGGATTTTTTTTAAGTTAGGGGGGTTTCTCCTATTTAGCTTGAAAAATTAATGAAATTTCTTGATAAAACCTAAAAGAAATCTTAGTTTAATGTCATATTTAAAGAATAGTTCTTTTTGGCAATGTTACTTTACGCGTGAATTTCAATTTTGATTTTCGCTACCAAACTACTTGTTTTTTTTTTTATTGACATCCTCAAAATCATTTTTTTTATTGGCGTTATAAATAAGACTTTACTGAACATGGACGATAATATTGTGCATAATCATAATGTTATGATATTATGAACATTCAACTTTTTTTTTTTTAAGTTGAAGGTTAAAACGATCATGAGCTACACAATGGGAATAGCCCTCCATTCCTATTATTTTAAATTAACAGAGTTCTTAATCTTAATCACATGTCTATCCTTAGAAACACCATAACTTAAATCAACGGGGTTCCTAATCTTAATCACATGACTCTACTCATAAAGATTTTCTAATCAAAAGTGGCTAGGTTTTTTTAAAAAGGCTAAGTTGTATCCAACTCTCTTAAACTATGGCTTGAATGACATTTGATCTTAACTAAAAAGTTTCGACTAATTGGTTAGAATAAATTGTTTGATTTGATTTAGTTTATATATTAATACAAATTAGTAGTAACCAATTATTACATGAGTTATATGTGCATTTTCATGCAATAATTAATCGTTAATTATTTGAATTAACATATATAGTAAATTAGTGGTAAACAAATCAAATAGAAATTGGGTTTTTCATGGTCTATTACAAAACCGGGTTACGGGAACTAGGCTAAGTTTATGTCTAAGAGCTCCTAAAAAAGTAAGTTCCTCATGAAACAAAGATATTTATGATGCTTAAGTCAGTACTTGTATGTGGAGAAGAATGTAATGTATAGAAAAAAAAACATAAGAATACGTAGTGTGCGTATCTAGGTGTAGCTAGCTCTGTGGGACTCTAGAGAGTCTATATAGGTGCGAGTTTATGACTCTATGTTGTGGAGAGTCTGTCTCCAAAGTTGGTTATAGCTTACTTGTGAGACTAGGTATATTTATACACCTAGCTTGGATTTTATTTCATAGAGGAGGGATTGTGTCATTGGCCAACTAAGGTGGCTCATTGATTGATGATGTCATATTGTGCCATGAGTTCCTGACACTTGATTGAAGGAAAAGTTGGTGTGTCATATCTTTGTGATGGAGTACATTTATTTTCATTAGAGTTCATATGGATTGACAGGTGTAGCAAAAACATAGGTAGGTGATAAAAAAATGTCTATTTATAAAAAGTTTATGCGTGTGAGACAGAAAAAATTATGCATGCTATATATTAAAATTGTTAATATCTAAAAAAATAAATTTATAAATGTGAGAGAAAAAGATAGAGAGAGAAGAAAAATATAGAGAGAGAAAATTAGATTGGTCGTTAGGTTAGGCCTGGGTAACCTGGTTGCTTTAAGTGCCAGCACATGGTCACCCTGGACATCTTGGGTGCTCGCGCCTACTAACTTTAGACGATCAAGGTTATTTAGGCTGAGGCCCAAAAAACCCAAATATTTATTATTATTTTTTTATGTAAAAATTATACCCCATTCTTTTCTCTATTAAGTCTTGTAAACATATATGTTTACATGACTTTAACTAGCTAAGAGAAAGAAAAAATTAAAGTGTAAAAGTTTACCTTTGTGGCCATGCCTTTGAATGTTTGCCAAATTTATTTTTTTGAACTCATAAGAGATTTTTGTCAATATTTTTTAGATAAGGATATATGATCCTTTAAAAGACAAGTGATTGGTGGGACCTAGAAAAGAATCCATGATCTTTTTAAAGAGATATAGTTATGAGAACCTGGATACAGTGGTCATAGGAATCATAAGACGTGTTTGGTGACATGGAGATTTGCATAGTGAATATATGGAGAAAACCTATTGTTTTTTATTAAAAATATCAAAAGATAGATATACAATGTATGGTATAATCTGGAGATTATTGATCTCAAACAGCATATCAAATGTGTAGATTTCTTTCCCTAGTTCTAGTTGTTTTTCTTTTCTCAAAAACTGATGAAGGTAACCTCCAACGATTAATCTTTCTTTCTCTCCTTCAAAGTGTGACATTTCTTAATGTCATGCACATGATCATGATGAAAAAGGCAAAATTGTTAGGGTTCCTCATGTTCGCACAATTTTTTTATAGGAGGATATTGCATGAACTCTTTTTCTTGGATAGCAACTAGTATCTTAATCCGTATAGTGGTTAAATATTTAGTCATGAGCTTAAGGAATATGAGGTGATCATGATTATGCCCTTTAATGTTCATTTTTTATGCTCTAGTGAGAGAATGATAACATTAAGGAGACTCAATTTGGTGAAAACATGGGTGACCTTGTCTGGTGACCATGGTTTCTTCCACAATAAAAAAAATACATTGCTTATTTGACGCTAAGAAGACTTATTTCAAGAAGTGTGTATAACATTTTTCACATGAAATAGTTGTATACTCCACTAATCAGAGCTTTTGTGGTAATGAATTCAAGGATTTTATCCATATCATTTCTTTGTTAAACCTTTGGAGATAAGCCTTGGTGCTCTCATCTTCTCGTTGTGTGATAGCGAAAAGCTTTATGGTACTTTTTTTGGTAGAAATATTTGTGCTAAAATGAGAGATGATTTTAGAGATGAGATTATGAAAATGGAGAATAGACTCAAGCTCTAAGTTATGGTACCATGCACGTGCGGATCCAATAAGTGTTGTTGGAAAAGCTTTGCGCATAACATCAATGTCTTATATGACAAGCTCAAGGTTACATCTCACATTTTATATGTGCTCCTAAGGTTCTGTCAATCCTTTATAATTGTTTAGGTTAGCTCTTGTAGAAACAAAGTATTTGGAGATTTGAGTATACAGGATTCTGTGATAAAATGGTGATTCTCCCACTATGATGTATTCAGAAGCTTATGGAGTTATGGATCTCATCTTACTCCTAGATCTTTTTCTAGTGCGTGAGTGAGATTCAAATAAAGATTGATGACAACTGTCTGTTTTAAAAGGTATCAAGTGAGAACGAGATGTATAACTCCTTATAAGTATATGAGTGTGAGCGTTACTCGCTTGCATATTATATGTTCCTTCAAAAAACTAGAGTTGTTTTTGTGCATTTAAAGGTACATACATGAAAGCTTGTTATTGCATAAGTGAAAGGGTGTGGAGATGTAGTTGCATCATTGTGGCATCATTGTTGAGAAATTGCACTTGGTTGGAGAGTTGTTAGAGAATTGGAGGAGCTGGAGTTGCTATAATAGGAAGATCAGTCACTCTCTCCTGTATTGGAGTTTCACTAGCCATGAAAAATGATTTAGGTTAAGAGTAAAGGGAATGATCTGGATATTTATTCATATCCCATAGATAACATCATTAATGAAATTGTACAAAATTTCACATGTAAATTGAGTTTTCCACAGTCATTCCATGTGAAATTCTAGGTAAAATTCTACCCTGTTAGTGGTGTAACATTTTTAAGAGACTAGCAACACTTTGACCAATAGTTGAAGGAAGTCAAGTACACTTTCACTTTTTTGTAATTAAATTATTGTATTCTTTATTTCAATTAGATGTCTTTATTTTATTTGAGTGCTAGTACCTTCATTTTTTTTAAGTGTTTCTTTGGAATATATTATATTTTTATGATGTGTTTATTAAATAGACACCTATCAACCTTATTGTGGGATTCATTATGCATAAAAAAAAAAGCAAAATTTTGAAGATTAAAAATAAAATAAAATAAATAAATAATAAATATGTAAGTTTTATTTATGGAAGAAAATGTCTTACCCATTATTTCTACTGTAAGTTATAAAAAAACCGAAATCCTGAATTCAAATAAGAAAAGAACTAAGAAAATTAAAAATATATATATATAACATTGTGTTGTTGAGATATCTCTCGTTTTTTTTTATTATATTTTATTTATTGCTTTAATGTTTCTAAATGATCTATAAAAAGGAGTGAAATTTTTTCATTATAAAGCATGGCCTCCATCTTCATTATTTCATTTTTCAAATTTTGATTTTTAATTTTGATTTTTTTTCATATTTTCCATATACAAATAGAGGGTTTATTCAATGGGCATTTCACTATTATCAACTTGCAGCTGGGAGTTTTAATTGAAAAGTAAATAGAGAAGTAGAAATTTTTTACAAATACAGATTACAAGTTTTTAATTATATTATATTATTATACTAGAAACCCTAATATTATACACATTGTGTCAAAAAATTCAAAAATAGAGTGCATATTAATAACTAATTCTTTCCGTCCTTGAAAGCAACAAGGGTGGATTCATAATCTTACTTTTCCCTAATTTATATCCAAAAATTCAAGAAAACGTCTATATTTCACTTTTACTCTCTTCCTTCTTCCACACCTTACCTTTACTTACCCTCTCCTCACTCAAACCAGCAGTGTTGGCTCTCCGCTTTGAATTGTAAAAAAAAGACGAGTGTTCTGCTTTAGGAAGAACTTGTCTGGAGAATGACAACAAATAATATTTTTCTCATGTTTTAATAATAAGCATCCACAGCCATACTCTCCTTTAATAGCTAGCAAATATACTTTCTTTTTCATAGCACATCCATGCCCTCCAAACTACTTTTTACTCTGGCTTTATGAACAATGCTTACTATATGCAGTTAGCTTTATGAACAATGCTTACTATATACAGTGAGTGTCGTTCAAATCATCAAATTGTTACTCTTGGTAGTGGAAAAAAACTCAGACATGCTTTATTTTAAAGAACAAGGATGTGATAATAATTTTTTAAAAATTAACTAAAATCATGAAAAAAAACAGGTTAGTAACTTCGTTTTTCTATCTTACCTCGGAGACCCAACCTCATTCAAAAGAACGGCTCCTTAAACGGTAGACTAACACAAGCATCTGGTGGACACATTACAAGACAATTTATATTTAAGGAATTTGGGGTCATTAACTGGGTTTCCCTTCATGTTTTTCCTATCTGAAATGCTTCAAAAGTTTTAGCTTATTTGAGACTTTCAAGATAAACCCTATGATCTTCGTAAGAATTCCGATGCCATGTTGAATATGATTTTTTACCTTAAATCCTCGAGTTACCAGCCAGGTTATGGATCGAACCATGTCTTCTGCGTAACTTCTAAAATTTCTACGAAAATATTAATAATACTATTTAGGAGCATCATGAGAAGAATACAGCCAGCACAGGAGAAATTTGAAACATGTCTGAAATAGGGAAGTTGTTACACATAACGAGTAGATTAATCATTAATTTGTTTCTAAAGTATGGTACTTTGCATCAGCGTTTGCAAAGTAATTATCATACTAATGAATTTCATTATCCAAAAAGTAGTGATCAAGAAGTCTTCATTTTCTGATCAGAAGAATCTAATTAAAAATAAGACTGCAGCCCATACTTTTTCTCCTCGGAAAGGCACCGAGTGTCCCATTCTGCTCTCAATGCACATCAATACAAAATATTCCCTCGTGTAGTCATCGTTATTTAGAGTTGTCTAAAGCAAAAGATGCTCCATCTGTAAATGGGATGTTTGTTCTTGCTCCGAAATTGTTAGCAAAATAGAATCCAACAAAGAGGGATAGCCTTGTCTGTCAATGCCTAGGAATTTTAAGCAGAACACCGGTGCTGTAGCCCCTAATGGTCTTTTGACTTGTATAAAGGGACTCGAAGAAAACAGCATTTCACTTTAAATGAAGAAAGTCGTACTGACAGCCAGAAATTAAATTAAAGATGAATAAAAATGGGAAAGAATATTGGATAAAGCATCTTTTTGTGCAACGTGATGCACCATTAAGCTTTCTATGCTGCTTTTTCTTTCTTTATTCTCACCATAGCATCTTTAACTCTGCAAAATTTCCAAAACGGTTTGTTTTTGCTTCCTTTCCTTCCCATTAGCTTTGCTGCAGAAACCAGAGGGAAGGGAGTAGCTGTCGTCACTAAGTGATGCAGCTCAAATAAAGTAACCTGGACTGCCATCCCTTGAAAGATAAAGGTCTCTGGACTGGAGACTGAAGGGTAATGTGGAATTGTGGATGGTTTAATTTTTCAGTTGGACAATTTTATAAAGCCAATAAAGCCTAAATAATCTAGGATAGTGAACATGCACTAAGTCACCTTGTTTTAAAATCTTAAAAGATTATCTTTGTCCTTTCAAGTGGGGTGGCAATCACCTTGCATTTATGCTTTATAAACGAAACACAAGCCTTCCCCATTACACTTCACCCAGTACAACTTGTAGCATTGCAGCTGTTATTAATAATTCTTTCTCTTTACCTTTCCCTCCAAAATCAAGATTCTTTTGCTGCTCAAAGCAAACCAGAAAGGTACTGGCTAAGCTGTTGGTGGAGTTGTAGATGCTCTGAAGTCAAGCCTCAGCAAGAGAAGGATCCATTTCAGGTACTGAATGTACACGAGCACCAAAGGTATTTCAACTTCTGTAAGTCTTACAGACTAAGTTAATAGGAGACAGTCCTGTGCATCAATACGCTAACAGCAAGCTTTGCTGCTGTAAGGAATTTCTTTGGAAAAAAACATTGGCAAAGGGTGCCTTCGATTTTGCACCAATGAATCCAATAGCTGCTCCTGACCACAAAGATGACTTCAAATTGAAGAACACAAAGCCTCAGCTTGGGGAACGTTGGCCTCATGGAGGACTACGCGGTGGAGGCGGGTGGATTAGCAGTGAAAGAGCAACAAGCACGTATGATCTTGTTGAGCAGATGTTTTATCTGTATGTCCGAGTTGTGAAAGCCAAAGATCTTCCCACACACCCAGTAACTGGAAGCTTCGACCCCTACATAGAAGTTAAAGTTGGGAATTATAAAGGAAAAACACAGCATTTTGAGAAGAAAACCAACCCTGAATGGAACCTGGTTTTCGCATTCTCAAAGGAGAAAATTCAGTCTTCAGTGGTTGAAGTATTCCTCAGAGATAGAGAGATGGTGTTGAGAGATGATTACGTAGGAAAGGTGGTCTTTGACATGCATGAAGTGCCTACAAGGGTTCCACCAGACAGCCCTTTGGCACCTCAGTGGTATAGATTAGAGGGTCGCAGTGGAGATAGAAAGGTGAGAGGAGAGGTGATGCTTGCAGTTTGGATGGGTACACAGGCTGATGAAGCTTTTCCAGAGTCCTGGCACTCAGATGCTACTTCGGTTCATGGGGAGGGTGTTTTCAATATCCGATCAAAGGTTTATGTTTCGCCAAAACTGTGGTATCTCAGAGTTAATGTGATTGAAGCTCAGGATGTAGAATCGCTTGACAGAAGTCAATTGCCACAGGTTTTCGTGAAAGCTCAAGTTGGAAACCAGATACTCAAAACCAAGCTATGTCCAACCAGAACAACAAACCCTATGTGGAATGAAGATCTGATCTTTGTCGCAGCAGAGCCATTTGAAGAGCAGTTGATACTTACTGTCGAAAATAAAGCAAGCCCTGCGAAAGATGAAGTCATGGGGAGAGCAAATTTGCCGCTCCATATCTTCGAGAGGCGCTTGGACCACCGGCCAGTTCACTCCAAGTGGTTCAACCTTGAAAAATTTGGGTTTGGTGCTCTAGAGGGAGACAAGAGGCACGAGCTCAAATTTTCAACCAGGATTCATCTCAGGGTTTGCCTCGAGGGTGCTTATCATGTACTTGACGAATCAACAATGTACATAAGTGACCAACGACCAACAGCTAGGCAGCTCTGGAAGCAGCCCATTGGAATCCTTGAAGTCGGCATCCTGAGTGCGCAAGGGCTTCTTCCAATGAAAACGAAGGATGGCAGAGGAACTACTGATGCTTATTGTGTAGCCAAGTATGGGCTGAAGTGGGTACGGACCAGAACGATCATTGAAAACTTCAATCCTAAGTGGAATGAGCAGTATACATGGGAGGTGTATGACCCTTGCACGGTGATCACCTTGGGAGTTTTTGACAACTGCCACTTGGGAGGAACTGAAAACCCGGCAACTGGTGGTGGAGCACGAAATGACATGAGAATTGGAAAGGTAAGAATTCGACTATCTACCTTGGAAACAGATAGAATATACACACACTCCTATCCACTTCTAGTCCTACAACCATCTGGGCTGAAAAAGATGGGAGAACTCCAGTTAGCAGTTCGATTCACTTGCCTATCACTAGCAAATATGATTTACCTCTATGGGCAACCCTTGTTGCCAAAAATGCATTATTTGCATCCTTTTACTGTAAATCAGCTAGACAGTTTGAGATATCAGGCCATGAATATTGTAGCAGTAAGGCTTGGCAGAGCTGAGCCACCACTAAGGAAAGAGACTGTGGAGTATATGTTGGATGTGGATTCTCACATGTGGAGCATGAGAAGGAGCAAAGCTAACTTCTTCCGAATTGTCTCGCTGTTTTCTGGGGTGATCTCAATGAGCAAGTGGCTTGGTGAAGTGTGTAAATGGAAGAATCCGGTGACAACAGTCCTAGTTCACGTTTTATTTTTCATATTGATATGCTACCCAGAACTGATTCTACCAACTATTTTCCTATATATGTTTTTGATTGGATTATGGAATTACCGGTTCCGCGCAAGGCACCCTCCTCACATGGATACCAAACTTTCGTGGGCAGAAGCAGTTCACCCAGATGAACTGGATGAAGAGTTTGACACATTTCCCACATCAAAGCAACAGGACGTAGCGCGAATGAGGTACGACAGACTTAGAAGTGTTGCAGGAAGGATCCAGACTGTGGTGGGAGATATGGCAACACAAGGGGAACGTTTTCAAGCTCTGCTCAGCTGGAGAGACCCAAGAGCAACCAGCCTCTACATAATTTTCTGCCTTATTGCAGCCGTCGTGCTCTACATAACACCTTTTAAAATAATTACCTTGGGTACAGGCTTATTCTGGCTGCGACATCCAAGGTTTCGAAGCAAGCAACCATCAGTTCCCAGCAATTTCTTCAGGAGATTGCCATCACGAGCTGATAGCATGCTTTGAACAAAAAGAAAGGGCTCGTCTCATGTTCTGTTTTCAAGTTTCAGTTATGTTGTTGACAATGTTTCCTAATAGAAGTTTATGGGATTTTCTGGTATCTCTCATTTTTCTTCTTCCTGCTAGAATCCTAACCTGTGTTTTGCTTTCAAGAAAATTATGTAATAAAGCAGTTTCGGTTTAAAGTTTAAACAGGTGACACAAACATAAAATTGATTAGATTTACCATTGCATAGGGCAGACATACCATAACGATGGTCTAGATGTAGAATGTAATTTCATAAAAAGCAATCACAAGTTAATAACTTGATTGAACAAATTCAATAACAAATCTGAATAAAACTCTAGAGGAACCTGAAAAAACATTAAACAAGTAGGCTGGGCCATAAACGATGCTGATGGAAAACCAAACTACCAAAGACTGTTAACATGCAAAATCTTGGATTCTTTGCCATAACTATCACAGATCATACAGCCAATGGTAATCAAAATCTTGAAGAAAAAAATGAATAGTATGAGATAAGTACATCGTTTTCCCTAGAAGACAAGCTCATGAGTTTCGTGCCTGAGTTGACAGAGAATCTTGCACCCAATGTAGGACTTCAAATCCGCAACGCCTTCCATGGCCTCATCACAGGGGCATCCACAGCTTTCTGATCTTCCTTCTTCTCAGCTGGGAAGATGTTCTTGACCTACAGTTGGTTGCGAAATACACACAACCAGAAGTGGATTCATTGACCAAACAAGATCATCTTGACATAGAAAAATTAATTTTTGGATACAATCAATAAACCAAAATCAAAAAATGTCTTACAACGAAAAACAAAAACCCATTTTCTGATAACCTACATACAACTCGCTTTCACATAAGCCTCCCTTCTTATAACATCAACACTGTCCCCGGTGTAATACTCTCCCTAAGACACATTAATAAATTAAGACAAAAAATTAAATAAAGAAGCCACAAAACAGAGAAGGGAAAAAAAAAAAAAAATTCTTGCCATTTTTTACCCCAGCTTGGTGGGTTTAGGCTTTCGCTTGTTAAGAAGCGGCTTCTTGACATCATCAGCTGGGTAAAACTTCGGTGGCTTCTTGACATCATTATTTTAGAAACACCAAATAAAAATTTAAAATCTTAAGTATTTGATTATCTTTAAGAAAATTACTAAATAGTTATTCTTTTTATTCTATATATTTTTATTTATTTTATTTTAAAGGTTAATTGTGATTGTTACTAACAAAAGGTTTTATTTTTATAAACATATAATATAAATAAAATTTATTTAAATAAAATATAAAAAATAAAGATAATTTACAATAATTTCTTTGACAGAATATAAGATTTAAAAAAAATTAAAAGATTGATTATTATTTAAAAAAATAGGTGAACTAAACCATTTAAAAACAAAGAGAGTATTAATTAAAATTTAAATAAAAGAATTAATTAAATTTTCTTTGTTAGAAAAAGAAAATAAAATAGCCAGCCCACGTGTCTGGCAAT
>Ga0325411_1001822_pt1 | contig 23836 bp, 8 predicted proteins | sample PopdelMetagenome_13_FD_206181 | JGI IMG/M metagenome (GOLD analysis project Ga0325411, IMG submission 206181) | Populus deltoides microbial communities from Bellville, Georgia, United States - Xylem-PdIQD-R4 | ecosystem: Host-associated > Plants > Phyllosphere > Stem > Wood/Secondary xylem... | reverse complement strand
TAATATGTGATAATAATATTAAAATTTATTACAATGTTAATTAAAAATTAAGTAGGTAAATTGATATAAATATATATATTAATACATTTTATTATGTAACACGGGCAGTTCTTCAAATCTTTTTATTCAATCATGTAGCAATAAAAAAATTTCATAATTCATGCATTTCTTATATATATATATATATATTCTCCCGACAATATTGGGGTCAAAAACATGGAAATGGAACCCTCACCACTATTTTCTCTCTTATCTGTCATTTTCTGGCATGGCTCTCTCTCTCTCTCTCTCTCTCTCCTGTCGTAAACTCAATGTTGTTATTTACTCACGCTTCAAATTTCTTTTTAATTTAAATATTATATAGGACATATATATTGCATGCTTTTCTTCTTACAACCGAATAACCCTTGAAAGCTTTTGAAGACGGGCTTCCTGTTTAGCTCCTTTCAGACGAAAATGCTTCGACGTACGTACGTTGTCGCTATTTGCTTATTCTTTTCTTGCTTGTCACGATTTACCTTGTGTAAAAGAAAAGGTAACAAAACAAACTAACTTGTGATAAAATGAAGACAACATTTTTCCCATTATTAACAGGGACAGTTTAATTTTTAATGTCTTTTGTTAATAAACTATAACTCAATTAGTGTCAATATATATCCCTTCTCCATCCAAAAAAGTTTCAAGTTCGAACCTCTAATTATTTGTAAGAAGAAATCAAACTGTTCTTCCATTTAACGCATTCATTCATCACATGAAAGGATCAAGGGTCATGGGCTTGTTCGTGTTTGATATTTCATGTGGGAAGTTCAGTATCGATCATTCTCTACAAAACAATGGATGGAGTAACGTTTAATTCTAGTCTCTAGCTTTAATATATCTTATAGTATGTTTGAAGAAAGCATGATGATAGAGAGGACAGGTAATCTTTTACATTTGTCTGTATCGACCGATCTTTGATATGATTGTGATATTGGCTCATCTGCCCTGCATCTCCCGATACCTGGAGATGGCCATAGTAATTCGGATATCAGAACAAAAGAGTACTCACCACATGCATACTCGTGGCTGAGGAATTCACAGCACTATACTCCATGTGTGTGGACGTTTGCCGCACATCTCCCTCGACATCGATTTTCGATGAAGCAAGACTTCACGTTTTACACGGGACAAAGCAAAGGATCCTATGTGCAAGTAATTAAATTGGTTTTAACTTTTTTATTTGTTTTCTAGAAATCATTAATTATTATAAATTTTAGAGTTATTATAAATTTATATAATCATTAACTTCATGATCTAACACAAGAAATTAATTATTAAAATGCATGTAAACTGATCTATACACCCACAACTAACAAAAAAAATAAAAATAAAAATAAAAAGAATTTATTAAATTGATCTCCTCCATTCCTAGGAAGTCACCTTGAGTTTGTAAGAAATTAATTTCTTATCAATGTACTGTGGATTGTTAAGACTCTATCAGAGAATAATTCTGTTTTAATGTGTAAAATTTAATCGAAAAATATCCTTATACCTTCAATTATATATATATATATATATATATATATAATAGCCATCTCATGTACTTGAAGGTTATTGTCATGTAACCTCGTATAGTGTCATTTTCATATATTTATTTCCACGATTATGGTTAAGAGTTTGTTTGTTGTCATTACAAGAGTAGGGAGATGCATTCTTCTCTCATAGTCACTTTTTACCTTTTTAATAATAATAATAATAATAATAATAATAGAAAGAACTTCTAAATAATGTCTATTTTATGTGTTTGTTATTTAGGTGTGATGTTAATTTTTTTTTACAAAAAAAATCAGGAAAAATAAAAAATATTAATTTTATATTTTTTCAAATAAGATATTTTTAAAAAATAAAAAATGAAAAGCTATTACACACTCAAATTGGACTCAATAGTTGATGTGGGCTCCAACAATGGAAGGACAGCCGAGTGATTGAATTGGACCCCATAGAGACAGTAGTTTACATCTATGTGGTCCACACAGAATGATTCTATCTGCACAAGAAAACCCATTTACTTTATCGCTACACAACAAAGACTACCTGTACTTGAGTTTGTTTGTCAAAGACGGGGCAAGAATTTAGCTGGGCCCATGAATAATTGGCTCCGTCTGATGAGTCTATGAATTAATATTTTGCATCAGCACCGCTCATTTGAGGCCAGAGTTTGTAGATTTGATCAGTTGTGGGCCCTTCTCAGCTGTATAATGAGGTGGTAGTTTAGATGAGTTGTCACATCTATTATGGGATCGTACCAGGTACAGTAACTGAGAAAATTGCAATGCTGCCCTCTCTTCCTTCCTTTCTAGTTATTTTGCTCCCCGTTACCTTTTGGTGGTACGGTCGTAACATCGTAACGAAGATTTAGGTAATGATGGGTATTATGTAGGTGGTTAGTTTTTGAAATTTTTTTTTAATATATTAAAATAATTCTTTTAATTTTTAGAATTTATTTTTGATATCTATATATTAAAAAAATTAAAAATTTTAATTTTTTTAAGTATTCCTGCAAAAACAAAGATTATTTAAATCTTATTTGTTTTAATTTTCAGAGGCGTTTTTAAAAAAAATTAAAAATTTTATATTTCTTTTACTTTAAATTAATTTTTTTTATTTTTTAGATCATTTTAATATACCGATATTAAAAATAATTTTTTTAAAAAAATATTATTTTAATGAATTTCAAAGCAAAATTGTTTTTTATAGAGCAATTACAATCACATTTTTAAACCCCCTCTTAATGTGTTCTACGTAGTTTTTGATGTTATCGTATAGAAAAGGTAAATTTTAAAAAATATTTTTAGTTATGATTTTTAAAATATAAGTTTGAATAAATATATATCTACTTAAAATTTTAGTTAAAATTGTTATAAGATTAATTCTTGTTTGCAAAATAAATAAAAATATAAGATTTTATAAATAAAAATGTATTATTTTAACCTTTATAAAACCAAAATTTTAAACAGAATTATAAGTCAATGCAAAAACCGAAACTATTTAATTAATCAACTAATTAATTCTATAGTTATTAAATAGTTAAACAAAAAAACAAAAACTAACATAACAACAAACTGTCATAGAGAGGAAAAATATCGCAGGAGAGGGTGGAAAAACAGAGGCTAGCCTTTAGACTTTATTCGAACCACATCTTTTTTCTGTCCTTTAATAGTAGATGCGATAAAAATGTTTTTTTAATATATTAAAATAATATTTTTTTAATTTTAAAATAATTATTTTAATAATAGTATATTAAAACAATTTAAAAATAAAAAATAAAAAAAATTATTCTATTCTTATTACATATTTCATAGAACTCATTTAAAAGCATGGTAGGAGCCTTGAGTTCATCTCAAAAGTCAAAAATCTCATGTTAAAATTAGTTTTTAAAATATATTTAGGAATACGGTGTAGATTTTATTTCTAAAAATTTTAAATATTTTTTAAAAAAATTTAATATGATTTATATGTTTTGGATTATTTTGATATGTCGATGTCAAAAATAATTTTTAAAAAATAAATAAAATCATTAATATGTATTTTAATTTGAAAAATTATTTAAAAAATAATTACTCTTTTTATTCTCCTAGGCCCCATAAATAATAATATATTTTTTAATTTATTCGCTTGTACTATGCGGGATAAGAGTATTCTGAATTAAACCCATCATTTGATGTTTGGAGTTACGTGGGATTGATTAATTATTAATACTATTAAAAAAAAAAAAACTCACATGTGATGGATACTAGAGGATGAATAATTCTTTTTTTATTCATAATAAAAAAACAAAATAAGGTCGTGCAATTTATAGTTTGGTAATCATCGTCTTTTTTTTTATAAGCTATACCTAGTTTCGCAATTATTCCTTTCTTGATGAGCCACGCGGTGCCTCTTTCTGTGGGCTGTGAATTACATGATGAGTCACAGTCAGGCATGTCCTTTCTGCAACATCAATCCATGGTTATTTAAAATTTGTGGCCCCTGGTTTTACATTTCCGGTGGCTTTTACAAAATGTTATATCTTGCAATTCAAGCAATACCACACATGTCTTTGTCTTATTGAAAGAACAATGATACCCTTTATTTATCCTGTTGACAGCAGGATTCGAATACCGGTGGTTTTTATTTATAGATATATTAATATTTGATAGAGTGTGGTAATAATTGTTTTTTAAATAAATTTTAATAATAAAATATATATTAATAATATGTTTTTATTTTTTAAAAATTATTTTTGATACTAACACATTAAAATGATTCGAAATATATAAATTATATTAAATTTTAACAAAAAAAATTTAAATTTTTTAGAAACATGATTTGCACCGCGTTACCAAATAATTTCTAAGAAAATATCTTTTTATTTTTTATAATTTATTAAAAAAATTGAAGAGTCTTTGAAAACATGGTTGTAGCTTAAAAACAAACATTTTCTAAGAAAAAAAAGTTAAAAAAAGGAAGATAAGATAAGATTTAAAGAAACAAGAACGAACATGTGGGAAGTTTTCATTGGGTAAACTATTTTAAAATGAGTAAAGCAAAAAGGTTTTTGGCAGCAAGCTACTCAATTAGCTTGCCAACTACAAAAGCACAAGTTTTCTTGACTTGGGGCAAAGTTAATGATGTTTTCCGAGAACGCTTTAGGGCTCGGACCCATTGGCTGCCTTTCTTTTTGGTCCCTTGATCAACGACTCCATTCTTTTCCTCGAATTCTTAATGATCAACATGACGACAAATTGATCTCAGGGGAACACAACACAATCTCCTCGTTTTCTCCACATTTGGGATTTGCTTTATTCTTGTCTACTTTTTTGTCAACACCCGTTAGATTTCCCTTCCACCACACTACCTAGTGCACCTCTTAACGCGTCTGAGGGTGGCAATTTTCACAGAGCCATCAATCACCTACGCATGATGCATTGTGAGTGCTATCTGCGAAAGAACATACGGACGCTGGATGATCGATCAATGGCGGGGTTCAGGAAAATGGGCCAGCAAGGGCTTGGTTTTGCCACCCATCCTATATGGCTATCGCCAGTTCTCTACCTGGAATCGGGAACATTCAAGTTTCAATGATCATGGGCTGTGATGATTTCGTAAATCAGATGTGCATAAGAATTTCTCAAAAATCAAACCAATTTAGCACGCACAGCTTCGCTTTTTTATAGAAAGAATTACATGTACCCTATAGTCATCCAACTTTTCAATGGAGAAATCATAAAATCTGAAGAGCATCATAATTCTTCCTGCTAAAAAGAAATACTAGTTACTCCTAGAGAGTATCTTAAGATTTTCTGTCGCAAACTACATCATATATACACCAAAAAGTAATTCTCTTGAACTGCTATATGATCACTGTCATTTAAACTCATGGTAAAAGAGTATACCAGAGCCCAGAGATGGAGTCACGATGGTCAATAAAGAGCCCAGCGCCATGAGGAACCATGTCACCGAGCACCATACGGGCACAAAGTCCTCTTTGTTCTTGATATTGTTGACGCCTATACGGCATGGGATAAATATTTCACTGCGCCATTAATGGTGGGTAGAGCCAGGCATGCAAAAATATTACAGCGGAACTAGTAAGAAAGGCGATGATGTATGGTAGTAACATGTATAGCAACAAGCAATGCTGCTCACAGACTGCATTCTTACTAAACTGAACTGGGAGGTAAAAGAAAAACGAAAACAAGAACATTTTCCCTTGTTAATTGAAACAACAAAAAATCTATAAAAAAGTATCTGTACAATTGATTCCAATCAACTTGATCTCTGCAAATCAAAACAATAGTAATGGCCCTTGATGTATATTTGATCACAAGATTGCCAAGTGCTGACCGGAAACAGAGTGACAAGCGAGTGTACAGGCCAATCTTATTGCCTGTCCAAAACTCCTTCCTACCACTACCGCAGCCAAAGCTAAACTACAAGTTCACAACTAGCAAAAAAATACTTGCATCTGTTGATACTGTCAGCGTACAGGAAAAAAGAAATAAAGTAAAGCATGTACTGATGTACTGGCTCTCAAGGCGCATTTCTCTAGCTAGAGTTTCGCCTCGATGAAGCTGAAAAAGAATAGCAGGTGGTATCAATGATCTCCTTCACATCCTCAGACGATCAGAATTTGTCATGTTCATAACTCGCTTTATTGGATATCTCGATTTATTAGTGTGCATAAATTAAGAAATACCTGAACTAAAATGAGTTAGGACTTTAGAAGGCAACCGTATAGGTATAACCAGAAGAACATTACGTTCAGGGAACATCAATCACTTGGAACGGACTGAAGGACAGGCAACAATGATAAGTTCACCAGACACAATGATCCCTCTCTTGAATTAAGAAGCCAAAAAAGTTCCTTTTAGATTGCTTGCCTTGACATCACAGGGAAAAAAAGAGAGAAGGTAGAATGGTATCAAACCACCCTGCAAGTTAAAGCGCCTGTGCACAGAAAATGACGATGTAAATGCAAGGATTGGGAGGTCAGGACGAGAACAGGAGAGAAGAGATGCCATCTGCCCATTTTCCATATAAAACCAAAAATGCATCGTCTTCCAATTTGGGGGTATCTGAAATTCCAAAAAAGATTGCCTTGTTATCAACAAAGAGAAAAATTTCAACGGTTTAGCATGACTCGCAGGAACAAATACATACAGGAAAAAAAAAATCCTGGAAGATCTCTATGTAGCACCAATGAGATCAACGATGAGTTGTAGAAACAGGACTTTAAGATGAGAAAACTGATGTTAATGTCTTCTCGTGACATCGACCCCTGGGAAAATATCCTTTTATAACCGGATTTTTTTTTATAAAAAAAATGGCACAATTTGTCAAAAAATTTGGAAGGATGATATAGATTGAAAGTCATATTTGATAAATAGAATAGTTTGGACACGACTGTGTATATAAATATCAATTTTATACATAATTATTATTTCAGTAACGGTTATTTAATCCTGTTTCAAAAAGCATGTTGCAAATTAATTGATTGATTAATTAATCTTAATAAAAACTAACTTAAAATTTTATGAACATCTAATAAAAGAAAATTAAAATTCAATGGCAAAAACATAATAAAAATCTAATAATTACATGATAAGAGTCAAGATATAATTATAAAAAAAACAAAAAAGATAAGGTGTTGTAACAAGAAAGAAAAATAAAAAATAAAAAATATGTCAGTAGAGATACTGGGAATTTGACACATTAGGTGCAATTAAAAAATTTTAATGGGATAATTATTACTATATTTTGAGAGATTATCAAAGAAGATTGTGATTAATTCTAAATTAATTGTGAATAAAACTTATATCCAATTACGATATTGTTTGGTGGTCCTAAATTAATTGTGGTGGTTTTTTAATGTGTAGTTAAAATTATTTAATTGTGATTTTTCTAATAATATCAAGTATGTCAAAAACTAAGCTTTGATATATTCATAATGACCCATTCTTTATTTTTTTTTATTGCTTATTATTTTTTTTTCATGTCAAATCAGTTTTTCTCTCGAGCAATTAAATTTTAAATCTCATATCTTGATCTTTGAATATTTATAAAATAAAATTTAGGTTAATTTTTGTAAGTGTTAATTAATTTGTAGGCAATATGAATTTTGAAACAATTGTGTTCATATTTGCTATTTTTTTATTACGTGTTATTTTCCCAAAATTTTTATTAATCCATGTAAGAATGACAAGAGACCCTAAATATAACCCTGCAAATTAAATGCAAAATCTGGCCATACCCAATTTACGGGAATGAAAGCATGCCCAATTTGGCAGCTGAACTGCATCTCTGTTCTGATATACCAACAGGTGAGATAACTAGAGGTTCCATGGAGTTTCTCCTCCTTCCACCACCTCACAATTCTCAAAACCAACACTTCTTACCCCAGCTAATGCCTTCTAAGGAAATTGAACCATGGCTGACCCATCAGAAAGCACAAATTATCCATTCGCCCGCTGTCAAACTGCTTCAGATGCACCAGCAACTTCAGCTCTAGTTGGTATAGGATCGGCCATGGATTCAAACAGCTGGGGTGTGACAACAACAGGCTTATTTTGCTATCTGAGCAGAAAAATCTTCTTTTGTTCTGACGGGACCTGTTCTAATGGAATCTGTGCAGCTAAATCTCTTCTGGCTACCATGGCTCCATCTGATACGTGAATGATTTCTTCCAAATTCTTCCAAGAGTCAATGCTCTCCATATTTGCTTCGACTGCAACATCCCCTCAGTAATAAACCAAGATACACATCATGGTTGCAAATAAAGCATGTTCAATAACCAAAATTTAATATTTTGACCATTTCGATTGGGAAAAAAATGACATCTTTGCTTTCAAAATAAAATTCCAGCATGGCCATTTTGTTCCTAGAGTCGTGTTTCCAATGCCATTCTGCACTAGAGCAGATATAAATTTGTGCGTTGAAGAATTCCTGTACATGGAAAGGTTCCAGAAACGAATGTTAGTATGAAAAGTAGCTGACATGCATGCATCCATATTCCAGTTTAACGAAGAAAAATTCAGTATTTCACCATCATAACGTAGTTTCTTCCGAATAGCAACTTCGCAGGATTGAAATCTGAGATATGTCTGCAGATCCATTTCTAAAGTGATGCTTTCAATACCTTTTATAAGATGAATATCATATGCCAGGCTTTATGAACATCGCATGCTAAGCTTGCTGGTGCTTTAGGATTTTTTACGGGAATGGGCTTTAAGAGCTCTGAACCAAAAAAATTTTCATAGTGGGTTTGGGCTCAGCCTGCACAAGCCCACCTCTCAAGAGGTTTGGGTTCGGTTAAACCCTTGGAACCCACCAACTCAAGCCCATGAGAGCTCGAGGGTAGGTTTAGGAGCGAAGGAAGCAGAGAGCTCTATTGTTGACTGAATAATACAGCAGAGCAGTGGGCTTCCACTTTACGAGGTCACGCTACAGCAGAAGGTAAAAATATTAAAAAATAAATATTTTAAATATCAATTAATCAAAACAATTTAAAATTAAAAAAAATTATTTTAAAAGAAAAAAAAAAAATTCAGAAACGCTTTTTAAACAGGAAAACAAACATCCTCCAAGGGTAAAACCCAAAGAACAGAATTAGAAAGGGAAACAAAGCCAAAAATTTCGAAATCGAAAATTTGGGGAATTATTTCCCACCAAAAGAAGCCGCCCCTTGGGTTTTTACACATTCAAATTCCCTCCTTCCTTGTTAAATTTATTATAATCCTCAACACCAAACGCTAGCCACTTATTTTCAGTCAATCTCTACAGTTCCCTCTCCTCTCCTCTCCAGATTCAAAGCTCCTCAGGTCTCTCTCTCTCTCTCTAACTCTCTGATTTTTTTTCTTTTTCTTTCTAAATTGGAATTTTGGGTCTTCCATATTTTCTTTACTCTACTCCTTTACGTTCAAATTCTTTTGAATTCTCTTAAGTTCTAAGAGTATTTTTACTGGATTTTGCTTAGATATTCCAAATTCCAAATTTCTCGTTTTTCCTAAAAAGTCCAGCCCAGATCTCTTTCTTTCTCTCTCTCAACTACAAATCTCTGTCAGTTGCTCTCATTTCTGGGGGTTACCTATATCTTTACTCTGATTTTGCTAATAATTTCGAACTATGTTTTGCTAACAGCCTCTTAGAGGCACAGCCTTTTACAAATTTTCTTCAGCTTTGTAATTTTTTGTGCCTTTTGTTTTATTTGTTAGCTATTATCAATCTGAGAATTTGAATTGTTTAAAAGAAAGGTGAAAGATGGCTGGGAAAGGAGGAAAAGGGCTTCTGGCAACGAAAACAACTGCAGCGGCTAACAAGGACAAAGATAAGGACAAGGACAAGAAGAGGCCCGTCTCTCGCTCTTCTCGTGCTGGCATTCAGGTAAAATATATGCCCAATCAAATTAATTTTCGTGCGTTCATTTATCATTGCTAATTTCACTGATTCTAGCAGTAAATCAAAGGTCATTGCTTTGATAGTTTTTATTACATGTTACAGCTTGTTTGGGATTGTCATGTCTTGCAAAAACTGTCTTATAATTGCCAGTATTTGTTCCTTTTCTTCCTGGTTTTGTACGAAAACGGCTGTGATTTTCAGGAAGTGGGTCTTCTTCTGCTTAAATAGAATCCCAATTTTAGGCATATGAAATTACAAACACACATTTTGAAGAAATAATTAGGTGTTGTTAACGAAATGAAACGTGTAATTTTAAAGATCCTTAAGCTTGCCAGTGTGTGTTAATATAGGTTTTAGTATCTGACTTGAGCTAATCAGAAGAATGGTAGTCCATCTTGTTTTAAAATTTATTTAAAGTATTTTTGTTTTGGGTAGAAAGAACAGATATGGTCATTACTTTAGTTTATAGAGTAAGATTTTGGTTATCTGCATATATTCTGTTAAAGAAGTTTTTTATTTCTATCACAGTGGCATTTGTTCAAGACTGTTATGATTTATTGACGATGTTTGGATTCATTTGACATGGTTTTCTTATGTCTATGATCGATGGGTGTAGTTTCCTGTGGGTCGTATCCACCGGCATCTAAAGCAAAGGATCTCAGCTCACGGGCGAGTTGGGGCCACCGCTGCTGTCTACTTGGCTTCAATCCTTGAATATCTGACAGCAGAGGTTCTTGAGCTTGCTGGAAATGCTAGCAAGGATCTGAAAGTGAAAAGAATCACACCAAGGCATCTTCAGCTGGCCATTAGAGGAGATGAGGAGCTGGATACCCTCATCAAGGGAACCATTGCTGGTGGTGGTGTCATCCCTCACATTCACAAGTCTCTCATCAACAAAACCACCAAAGAATAAAGTTTTTGGCATCTGATCTCAAGTTGCTTTCAGCTGGACAATCATGTGTTAATTTGGTGACTGTATCTGGGTGTAGGTCAAGGTTAAATTAGACTTGTTTGGTATTAATGTTGTGCTTGCGTTTGTGTAGGACATCTTGGTTAAGTACATATCGTTTGACTTCTAGATTTGTCCTCTAGAACTAGTTCCTTCGTTTAGAATAGGAATGTTGTTTGTTGGATCCGTACCTTAAATTTCTTAGCATCCTCTTGACTGTGCTTCTAAATGTTGTGTTTTATAATTATGCTACTAAAAACTGAAAGGTGATGAAGGTAAATTCCTCTTTAACTTATCATGAATAGAAAAAAGTATTCTGTGATGGGTTAGCCTCTTTCTGGCATGAAGATTATGCCAGTTATTGCTCTGTTGCATCCCAGTTAAATACTCCAGGCAATTCACTACTTACCAGGAACAAGGTCGTTAAACGATGCATTGTGAACTAGCATCCGTGAATAATTTATGATATCGATTAGAAAGGTTGGATTGATTTTACAAATTGTATAGTATTATTAAACGAAAACATGCAACTGGTTGTCCTAAAATCACTGTGTAGCATACGGTCATTAAAAATGTAAATCAGATAGCCTTATCCTGCAATACAAGTTTCCTCTCTTTCCATAAGAAAGACGAGTTAAACAAGGATCAAATCGAAAAGAAGCATAATATTGGAACTGCTGGAAGCACATTCCTGTAGTGGTATAGCGGTACCCTCTAGGTCCTTCTGCTGGGAACTTAATCCCAAGGCTTACTCATGAATCTGGTTTGCCTACAACCGCAAGTGTCAGATGTGATTTGTAATGTGGATTGGGAGTGGCCTCCAGCTGCATCTGACGAGATGGGTGCAATTCAATATGCAATTTGTGGTGCTATTGTCCGAGGTGTAGAGAACGATGATCACGTTTCTTGCAAGCTCATCTAAAGGGCGGTATTGCAGAGAGGTTTTTGGATTATTTCAGAGAAGGGAAACGTGGTAGATTGGTTCGATTTAATCCAAGGTCCTATGCATGTGCGCCCAGATATAGTTTTTGAGAAGGCCACCCACCAAGCCGAGACAGGTTAAAATAGCAGGGTTATTGATGCCGCTTGTGCGGTATGTAACCAAAAAATGTGAGGACAGAGATCACATGTTCTTCACTTGCCTGGCTATGGAGGATGGATGAGAGACTATTTTGCAAAACATTTTGGGTCAATGAAGTCGGGCATGCTAAACAATTTCTGCCGAAGAAGAGCTTTATGTCAGCTGTGTTGAGGCTGACGTTATGGCAGGAAAGTAGCCGAAGGACTCGTGCTGCTAGCGAGCAGAGATTTGACAAAAATTCAATGTAAGAAAAATTGAACGTATCGAGCTTGTCAATTTTAGACGGCGATCAAAGATGTCAGAATGCATAATTCTCATTTCTCAAAGAGTAATTATAATTTAGCCCTGTCAATTTTACGATATTATGAGTTAGTCCCTTGATTAAAGCTGAATTTTTTTTTTTTTTACAAGTTTCTAAATTGCTCTTTTTAAATGCATTTTAAATACTTTATGTAGTAGGTGAGAATGCAAATTTTAATTAGAAATAAAATACATTCTAGAGAAATAATAATCAAGTTACAAACAAGTAGGAAAATAAAGGGAGTCGATATTAATTTTTTAAAACAAAGGGGTTAGAAAATTATTTTACTTAAATAACAGGTATTCAACAATAATTACTCTTACAAATGATCATTCTTCCCGGGGCAACATATTTCCACAGCTTCATATGGGCTCACTTGCGATAGGTTACCCATGAGCTTTTATCAGCCCAACACACCTAGACTCTCTCCGTCTTTTTCACGTGAGAGTGGCTCGAACAGGCTCCTTGATAATACACTTAAGCATGGAACACATGCAAGAACTGACTTTTTGACGAGGTTTGCTGAAAATCCCACTGAGATAAGATTCTTTCTGAGATTGATTGATGGACTGAAAGTTGAGAAGACTGAACTTGGACAGGTTAAGTAAGCGTTCATGTAGGAGAAATAAATTTTTAAAAGAGTGTTGTGTGTTAATGAGTGTTGTATGCTTGCTTATAGAATTTAAAGAAAATGATTGTAGTGAGAAATATATCTGGTAAGATCAGAGGGAAGAAGATAGCAAGGTTGAAGATGATTCATCTCGAGATCATATAGCTTTAAACGTTTATATGGTGTCCAAACAAAGGGAATACTTGTTAATATACTTGAAAACTATAATCTTGAACTGCATGGAAACAGGTGCTAGAAATGATAACATGTATATGCGAAAGCTGTTAAAATTATGAATTTCACGAGCTGTGTACTATTGACGATGACTATAAAAGTGATCTCAGAGAGATACGTGCCTTCATTTAATACATGTATATCTTGTCATGGTTCTAAGCGAGTAGATCAAATTTGACACAAGTGGAATGTACTCGAAGGTTGGTGTAGTTTGCTGTGTGGTTCCATCTTGACTTTTTGAGAGATCATAGCTAGCCTTCTACCGAAAGTTTAACGATGGGTGCCGTGAGTCTATTGGGTTAACAAGGACTTCTTGGAAGTTGAACCATCTTTCTTGGATCCAATATAGAAATGGATCACATGGTGTGTCTAGACGCGGAAAAAGGTGACTCGTGCTGAAGTCTTGAATGATTATAGAGCTTTGAATTTGTAAGTCTTGAATGATTATAGAGCTTTGAATGATTATAGAGCTTTGAATTTGTAAGTCTTGAATGATTATAGAGCTTTGAATTCAGGGTCATCACCTTTTTACACAATTTTTAGATGAAAACCAATTACTTTTGGACGAGAAAGAAAATCTTGAGGCTCAAAGAGTAACGAAAAGTACTGATTTTAGTAGCATAAATTGATCAATGATCAACATGATGCATTAAAATTATCTTTAATAGTCTACAACATCGATCACCTCCATTCATCTCGAAATTTGGAGGAATACATCATGCTAGCAGCCCCCAATGTTGTCATGCAATACCGAGAACTGACTTCATCAGGAAAAACTACTTTGTGGCTACTAAAAGTGGCATGGCAGCTCAGGAAAGTTGTGTTTTCCAGGAAAACGACATTCTGATTCTGAAAATGATCAGGGATCCATAACCTATATACGCCTTAATGACTCACAGTTTCGTTTGTTCATGTATTGTCTGTATAATTTTTAGATTTTTGAGATGACTGATTTGGAAATCTTCTTTTCTAAGTTTATCATTATAAAAATGCTTGACAAACTGTTGATGAGCAAGCATATATATTTGTACCATCAGCAGCCTCCTCCATAACCAGTTATTCGATCTTTATCCAATCTTGGTCTGTGGAGGTTGGTATATTAATTTATGTTATTCTACACTCTGGTGGGATCCAAATCCAAATCCAAATACATGATCGTGCCCTCTTACATCCTCAATCGTCAGTTGATAGTGAGATGGTCTCGATTAAGTTAGACATCAAATAAATATTAAATGGTGGCTCAGCGGTGGAGCCTGACACAAAATTTAATTTGGAGGGGCTAAACTTACTATAACCTTGCACGGTATAATGTTAATAACGCATAAAAAAAGAGTCCCAAGTCCTAACTCAGTGTCTAACCAAAATCAGCACTCATGCTTGTCCCGCGGGCAGGAGCTCTCACATTCTTAACATGAACCAAAATAACAGACACCGGTTTGCATTTCTTTCTGAAATCTCTATACTTTTTTTTTAAAAAAAAGAGGTTTTCTAAGCTACCGTGTAATACTTGCTCACGGGATTCTCATGTTCGTTTTCCATTCACCACGAATTTCTTTCTGACATGGTCATAAACCACAGGTTTCAAAGAGATCCAAACATCTCTGGCTCTGGTCTAAAGTTTTATGAACCTAGTCCAATGAGGATACGTACTCAATTTACCTTAAGAAAAAATAAAAGCATAATTTGCAACTTCCCAATGAAAGATTCTTTGGATTGTGTTTTGTTTGATCCATGATGTCTTGATGTGATGCAAGTTGAATGAAAGACAGGGTGCTTCCACAAGAACCTACGCTGATCACTCAATAAGGTGACGATAATCAATGCACCGAGTAAACGTCCACTTGTACTTACCATTAGTACTATATATATATATATATATATATATATGCTAGTGTGAACAAGAAATGCAATAACACAAATTAAGGTTGCAAGATTCCAAAAAACCTGAAACAAAAACTACAGGATCTTCTTAACTAGGAGTTTTGTTTAAAATGGTATCTACGTATGCTCTCTTTGTTGTCATACGCTCCACTTCTGCCAAAAACTAGATCCGAAGATACAATTCAAAGTCTAGGCCCTTTAACCTCTCTTTCTCTTTCTGATCAACCAGAGACATGGAAGCAGGGATTCTTTGGCAAACTAGAAGTCCTACTCCATCCCTGCCGCGACAGCCGCGTGGTTGTAAGATCAAGTATCACTCTCCTGCTATTCTTGCAGTTCTTACAAGAGCACCGGATAATAACATGACTGGAGTAACAGAGAAAAGGAAAGCTTCAAATCGGACAGACAAGTTAGCAGGACTTACGAAAAAGACTATCTATAATGATAGCTGGTTTGCCGAGCTAGCGATAAACTATCTATCACAGCAATTTCAAGATGCAACAGGTTTAGTTAATATCTAATATTGATTATTCATGGGCTTTTCTTCATTTCCTTTTCGAGGATAGAAAATCAGACCATGAGAACATGTGCAGGGTTAAGAAACAGCAAGAGAGGTTATGAGAGCTTGGCGCAGACAGCTACAGATACATGGCAGAAATTCAGTCCAATTCAACAACACGGGCTTGTGCTTCAATCTCTTAATCGAGCCATCCCCAGACTGATCTTGAACATGGCAAGTTCGATATTTTCCTTCCTGGTTTTACCTTCGTGTAAGAGTAATAATTATTCTGGTTTTCATGCACACATACTATAGAGAAATGCATGGAAACTCCTAGGCCTTCCAAATTCTCATCTTTATTTCTTTGAGAACAAGTTGAATAGAGTGAATTATAGTGGAACCATGTGCCAAAATAAAGCATTCTGACTGGATTTTTTAGCTGTTGCGCATGTATTATGATCCATCCTTTTCATCTTCTTTGCATAATTTATCAAAAGAAGATAACATTTCCTCTAATTCCTTCAATCCCTCATGTAGAATTGATTCGGAATTGTTTGAGACAGACACTCAAGAGTCACTACAAGACGGTTTGTTTGGAGATTACAAATTAAAAGCAAAAAATATTTTTAGATTATATGGAAATCTTAAATAATTTTTCTACTAATCTATGTCATGTGAGGTGTAATTCCTAAATTCTTCACAGCATGCTCCAATATTATAATGAATCAGCGTTGATGTTTCGATTTGTGGCAGATAAAGATAATGCTACCAGAGTCCACGTTTAAAAGAGAATTCTTTGCGGCCTTCACAACCTTGTTCTTTGCTTGGCTAGTCGGACCCAGCGAGGTAAGGAATTTTGTTTATGTTGTTGTAATGATTGTCTTTTAAAATATATTTTATTTGTAAAGATATTGAAAAGATATTTTTTAAAATTTATATTTAATATAAGCACTTCATAATAATATTAAAATATTAAAAAAATTAATTAAAAATAAAAACAAATAAGAACATTTTAAAAAACACTTTTAAGATTTAAAAACAAACATGATTTGTTGCTTTTACATGTGATTTAACATTACTCCAAAAATTAAAGCTTTCAATTTGTTTTCTGAACTATAGTTGTGGGCATGCTTGCTTTGTTTGTTTGTTTGTTTTTTTATGGTCTGAAACCCGAGGGGTGTGATCTGGGAGGTTAGTGGGCCTAGGATCCTTTGCCTTGGGGAAAACCCATGCCAGTAGCAGAACAAAGCCAGTAAGGAATAGTTTGGCATTGCATACTGAAAATTGAGTATCAAGTCCACCCGGAAAAATATAAAACCTTTGAATAATGGAGAATTAGCCTCCCCCGGACATGGCTTTCCTTCAACTAGGAGAAAAATTAACTCGCACGTTGTGACTCCTAATTTCATTTTCCATCCGAGAAATTATGCGGTAGTCTGGATTTACAATTTAATTCCCTAAGTTGTAATTTCATATTAAAAGAAAATTAGTGCTCCATACAAAATTAATGCATTTAACCTCCAAGTAACTAATGAAAAGAAAAACAGTTGATTTATTAAATATAAGAGTTAAAACCACATTTTTAAGAGTGCATTTAGCATGGCTTTTGAATTATGATTCATAGTTGAAGAATTATTTTCATACATAACTTGTGATAAAAAATAACTTTAAATAGAAATATGTTTAGTAAAAATCACTCAAAGCAATTTTCTTTTAATAAGGAATATAGTGCAAGTTATAATTTATAAGTTAAAAATTAAAAATTTCTTCTGATTAGATCAAAATTTTAAATTAAATTTGTAATAAAATTTAAATAAAATCAAAAGTTATTTCTAACCAAATATACTTACACCTTTTTTTAAGTTAAAGATTAAAAATAACTTAATTTATGAAAGTAATACTAAGCATTATTTAAAATCGTAATTCGTAAATAAAAAATTATTTTTTAAAATAATTAGTCTGATTATATGTTCAACATTATCTAAGCTTCCCAAAACAAAAATATATTGAATATGTTGTCAAAATCCTAAACGTAAAGGTCGGGCTATTCATTCAATATTCACATTTCCATTTAAATTCATCTATACTGAATCTGTTTACTCATATTTGTTCTCTCTTGTGCTCGGTTTGATATTTTTCTTTGACCCAAAATTCCTCTCAATAGCTAGCTCTACGTTAGGTCATGACAATCATTGATGTCCACAATTATGGGAACATTTTGCAGATTAATCACTCAATAAAGCACAAGCACACACCCCCACAAAGCATTTTGCGAATTAAGATATTTCTATTAAACTGTGATTATACCCTAACGAGAGTGATTTCATGGATTTTACAAAACAAGGTGCGGGAATCCGAGTTCAACGGAAAAAAGGAAAAGAATGCAGTCCACATAAAAAAGTGCAGGTAAAATAACTTCCCTGCAATTCCAAACTAAATTATTATAACCTACGGGGGTCCCACTATCCCATACATGTCACCAGCCTATGACACTTTACTTGGTAAATCAATCTGCTCCAATAAGTTTGATGCTTCAAGGCTCTCTCCTTCTCCATTTCCATCATGACCATCATAATGGCAATAATCATCATTAAAGTTTTTATTGCACTTGGTATCTTAGCCATCAATCCTACACCTTGCAGGTTTTTAGAGGAGACAAACTGTGTTGGGATGTGTACCAATCTGTGTAAGATTCCGAGTCAAACATTTATCAAGCACTCCCTTGGAATGCCAGTTGACATGGTTCCTAGTAAGTATTCTCTTTCAGCAACTATATGCATGGCCACACAGGCATAAGAACCAAATCACTGTATGTGGCACAATCATAAGAGACGGCATTTGAGGGCAAAAAGAAAGAAAGGACAAACACAGAACACTACTGCATAAGAAATCAATACTCAAATTTTGTTTTGCACTGCAAAGGGCGTATAATGTGCAGAACATTGGAATAGAAAGTTGCCAATAGAACAACGATTTTTCTATTTTTCCTCTAATGGCAATTGAAAAGGAACAAAATAAAAAGGGATATACTTCAAGGAGCAATAGTACCTGCACTAGAGAATGTGGAAGCCATGCTCATCATGTCAATGGAGGGCCCCAAGGGGGGCCCAAGCATAACCACTAAGGGTGCAAAACTGCAAGTAAACCCATCCAATCTAAGGTGTGAATTTCAGCATATAGAAGAATACTGCTAATATATCAAGTCAAAATTACCTGAATTAGTGAACATTAATTAAAAACATATGATTCCATGATTGGTGCCACCAGGTCGTCCAAATTCAATACAATCCGCTAATTTTCACCTGTTTCCCATGAAACCAATCATGATCCTTAACCTGCTCCCATATATCATGACAACAAGCACCTAAGTTGAACGTTAGTCACATTCCCACGTGCCAATCATTAGCTGAGTGCAGGGCCACCACTGTTAAAATTTTGCAATCAACACACGATGATTTAAATGAAGGGGATCTGTCTACTGCAGCTAAGTTACTAATGGTTTGCTGTCTGATTTTGTAGATTTTGATGATATGAGCTGTGAGATGATATTTGGTCAGGAGCCTCCGGCAATAACTGAAGATCCAGCATTCAAACAGCCATGCTATAAACTATGTAATAATTCAAGTCACCCTCACATAAGCACATGCTCGTGCATCCTTAATTCCACCTTATGTTTTGGCTTAATGAACAAAACAAACACATCCAATCTGGCAGCAGATTGGCCATATGTGGATCAGAAGAACTTTTGAGTGTTCTAAAAGGCAGTCTACTAATTGAGAACAATAATATCAAAGTTCAGAAAATAAAAAAGGAAAGTCGTTTCACACTCACACAATCCTTGTGTGTTTTGCAGGTAAAGCAAACCGAAAGCACATTATGAAATGCTCAAGTTAACACAAGGAAGGAGGAGTTCGTTTTACAATATGAACCTTTTGTCCTGACAACTAATTGAGAGATATTTCTTTCATACTGTATACAATCCAGAAGTTCATGACCACTTGTACTAAGTCACAATATTGTTATGATTTTTTACTTATTCAATATACCACTGAAGAAATGAGAGACAACTTGTTCAGCACTGGTAAAGAAACGGTAATATTGTATCTACTGTAGTTTTGCTCTGTTTCTTCAAGAATTTTCATGCAGTCCTTGGAGGTATATAATTGTTGGCCTATAACTAGGGTGATTTAGATTTCACAGTGCTATGGCAGTAAATACAAAAATATGATGATTAACCATACATTGAACTACGCAAATGTGTAACTTACCTTATTGAAAAGGTCTGATAAATTTCTTTTTTTTTTTGGCCAATTTATGATAGATGTCACAGGGCCCAAGAACTCAAACCCAGGATGGCTTTGGGTAGAAATGATACTCTACTAGTCATGACTCCAAGATAATTCCATGGTATTTTTTTTCCTTTTCTGGACATCAGTAATGGATGCCAGTCATAAATGGAACTTGCTGCTACAACAAGCAACTCAGATGTTGTGGTGTCAATGGGGAAGGAATATTTGTGGATTTGGATGAAACTCACTAATAATGGTCACACATATCTGAGACAAGAATGTTTGAAAAATTGAAGAGCTGGTAGCAAATCATGATTACCTCTAATATAAATGCTTGCATCATATACTAAACATGAAAGGTCATTCAAAATCAAAGAGGCTATTAGCATCAACTCTCTTTTCACCCCCTTCATTCAGATGAAACCATCATGTTGGGCACCATTTAAATGAAGCCAAACACCAAGGTCACAGTTTTGATTAGACAGATCCTCAACAGATTGATAAAATGTTAAAACATTGTTCCTCCCCTCTAAATAGAATTACCACCACGCTGATTTCATCACAACATTTGGTGAGGCTTGGACTAGGTGCTAAACCCCAACTTTCTTAATCATGCTCATAGCAAAGCCAATTAACCTTTTATTATGAAAAGTGCTTTGACCAAGGATTTATTGTAGGGTTTAGAATCAGCAGGGTGGACCAAGATTGTTTCCCACCTTTTATGCTCTGTCAAATGATCAAACTAAAGATTTTTCTGCTGTCTTTTCTGTCTTGTTGAGAGAGTGACTGACTACTGCCACCCATTATAAAAAATTTAGCTGAAAGTGGATACCCTTCATGATAATCTCTTTGCAAGTGTTCAAATATGAGACTCAGTGGAGAGACAGGGTACACCTGGGGCCAACCTTGAAAGAGGTATCATTTCATTCTACAAAGACTGTGTTTGGATCTAAACATTAGGCACAATGGAAAACGAGTAGAGAAGCATCACAAATTTAAAAGGATAAAGAAGGACGAATACCTGGGCGATGTTGGCAATAGCAAGAATTTCATCACCATGCCTCTTCTTGCCAAAACTTCACGACCATGGACAGAGGTTTTATGTCACCTCGATATCTTATCAACCTAAACAAAGCTGCCAAAAACTAAACGAAACTAAGAATCCATAAAATGCCAAAAACTAAACGAAACTAAGAATCCATAGAATTGAAGTAAAGCACACAAGTCCAATATTTTCTTCTACTTCAGACATTGGTGGAGCAGGACTTCCACCTTCAACATCCAATCCACAAACAAAAGGGGTCCAAAACAGTGAGTTCCACAGTGTTGCACAACATAATTGCACTCAATTATAGCTTACATCTGTATCTACTAGGCATAATTAATTGATTGATTTCAAGTCTTTGGAGTGTGATTATGGAGTAAAAGCATCAGAAAATGAGGCCAAATATCATTCAAAACAGCATAATTTTCAGCCCATGAAATCGTGAAAAGAAAATTCAGTTTCAGTAAATAATCTTAACGCTGAGCTACGTCAGTAATCAAAGGCCAAGCCAAGCTAACGAAAATAATCACAAAAAGGATTAAAAAAACAGACAAGCAACCAAAAACATATACAAGAAAACGAGAAGGTACCATTCATTGCGGCACGAATGAGCAAAGAGAGCTCAAATGAAGGAACTTGGAGATCCGATTTTGATATTTGTAGCAAAAACCGTTCCTGAATGATCATCGTTGTACAAGATTCTTAAGTAGAATCGGCACTGTGATTTCCTTGGATCAGCGTATCATGTCATGTGCCTTCATTGATCTGTTCAGTTCCAATTTCCAAACAAACAGGCTCTGACTGGAGAGAAATTGTCATCGCTCTTTTAGATAGGGCTTCTAATCGTGGGCTTGCGTGGGCCCGATTATATTGCTTGAGCGAGTGGCTTCGTATGGGCTTGGTATGGGTTGGGGTTTTGGGCTAATGGTTAAACGCCAGGTAGCTAATAGAAAATTTAATAAAAAATATTTGATACTCTAATGGTTGTTTTCTAAAATATTTTTTATTTAAAAATTTATTAAAATAATATTTTTTTTATTTTTAAATATTTATTTTTAATATTAGTATATCAAAATGATACAAAAACAACAAAAAAAATTAATTTGAAACAAAATGTTTTATATATTTTTAAAAACACGTTCAACCACAAAAACAAACACCATTTTATAAGTTTCAACGCTCCTATTGCTTGAATTTCTCAACGTTTAAGCTACTAGACAAAGGTAGGTTTCTACACCTGCACCTACCCCAACACATATAATTAAGTTAGCAGGAACTCTGAGGAGTGTGGCTCAACTGGTCATGCTATGAGTTTACTCTTTAGAGATCACCAGTTCGAGTGTTATAAATTTCAGAGTCACTAGAGATTTATATGATTGTTAACTTCAAAAACTCGGTGAATTAGTTAAAGTGCGTGTAAGTTAGCCGAACAACCGTGATTAAAAAAAAAAAGGGAGGGTGAGTAAAAAACCATCTCCAATAAAAAATGGGAAAAACACCGTTTACTGTGATTCTTGGCAAGGGTTGTAAGCAAGGATTGTCGTTTGTGAAAGAGCACTTGCTAGCTAATAAAGCAGGACATCATTCTCATTTATTACGAGAATAATGTTTGTCTGTAGCTCTAAGAAAAAATCAGTGTGTTACACAGTTCAAGAGTAGAGTAAATTGCAAGTTGTAAAAGAGATAGCGATAAAAATAAATAAATAAATAAAAGTTCCACAGAATTTATCTGTGCATCCTTTTTTCCCAATAAAGACCGTACGTCTGCAAACAAGAGATGATACGCATCCATCGTTGATCAAAGAAAAACGTTAGCTGCCATTCACCACATCCTGAGTGCCGGGGCCATAATTGTTTTCCCTTCGGTTAAGAGCTCCAGTGCCCTAAAGTATCCAATCATATTTGAACTCCACGTGTATATATCCTTGAGCTTTAGCTTGGCAAATAAGACTCCGGCAATGCCCAGTGAGATTGTCATATGCAGAGGCCCCATAGAGGTGACAAAGAAAGCCAGTCACTGTACGGATTAAGACAAGATCGAAGACTTCTTTTGCAGTCTTAAGTTCATGAAACTAATCAACTGCGTGCTACCCCAGAACACATGTACCTCTCAAATTAACGTCAAGTCCATAGCAGTCGCATGTGCACATGCCGGTGCACCACTGGCATCTTTCAACGTATAAATGGATAAGCTTGTGCACAATTTGGATGACAGGGACCCCAATTTTCCCATGTTTAGAGATTCACGGTCATAGCTTCTTCTTGCTATCGCAGATTTCTACTTAGAAGGGGCGGAATAAAGGAAAGGTGGCAAAAAAAATGAAGCCCCTGGTTACGTAGGAATACCCATTAATGTCTGCAAGTGAGAGGAGAAAGTGGTCTGGACAAATAACGAAGAGGGACCAGCCAACTGGGGCATATGGGCCACCAGGCCTGTAATGGAAAAGTGATATGGAAGAAGGGATCAAGGCCCACAACTAAAGAGGGCAGCGTGTTGAGGTGCCTATCGCTTTATAACCCCACACTGCATTTGTATCTTTGCTTTCATCGACTGGACAACAAGTCTACACATTACTGGCATTTTGGAGGGAAAAAAAAGTAATAAAAAGCAAAAATATACGATAAAAAGAAGCTTTGACATGTTGATTCCTTCGCGCTCAGTTTCGGGGAGTTTAAAAATGTAATAGTAATTTTTTTTTAAAAATACATCCAAATAATATATATTTTTATTTTTTATAATTTATTTTTTACATTAACATATTAAAATAATAAAATATATATATATATATATAAATAATTTCAAAAACAATATTGTATTTTAACCGACGTGTGCTTTGACGGCAACCCCAAACAAAAGTGACAAATTACTATTGAAAGTAAATGATGATATCATAGGAATTTTCTAATCTGCAAGATGGTCTTGGAAATGCAATGCATTTAATGTAGGCATGCCTTGTCCTTATAGTTGGTGGGGATAAATGTGGATGAACTAGCCCAACCGTTCAAGATATGCTTGGCTCTTGTCGTCCGTC
>Ga0325411_1001818_pt1 | contig 23846 bp, 20 predicted proteins | sample PopdelMetagenome_13_FD_206181 | JGI IMG/M metagenome (GOLD analysis project Ga0325411, IMG submission 206181) | Populus deltoides microbial communities from Bellville, Georgia, United States - Xylem-PdIQD-R4 | ecosystem: Host-associated > Plants > Phyllosphere > Stem > Wood/Secondary xylem... | reverse complement strand
ACGGAAACTCGCCTTCCTTCTTCCCTTTAAAAAAATTCCCAAAAATGGCAACCCCGAACGCCAAAACCACTGCACCAAAACCCACCACCGCCGTGAAACTCGACGACACGGAGGAGCTCAAGGTGGTCTTTGACCAATTCGACGCAAACGGTGACGGCAAGATCTCAACTTCGGAGCTCGGGGAAGTGCTGAAATCCACGGGGTCTACCTACACCACGGAGGATCTCCGTCGCGTGATGGAGGATGTCGACACCAATAAGGACGGACACATTGATTTGGCAGAGTTTGCGCAGCTTTGTCGATCGCCCTCCACTGCGTCCGCCGCCTCTGAGCTGAGGGACGCGTTTGATCTGTATGATCAGAACGGTGATGGGCTGATCTCAACGGCGGAGCTGCACCAGGTGCTGAGCCGGTTGGGGATGAAGTGTAAGGTGGGCGAGTGCGTGAAGATGATTAAGAACGTTGACTCTGATGGTGATGGGAGTGTTAATTTTGAGGAGTTTCAGAAGATGATGGCCGCTAATATGGGTTCCTAGATCTTTATTTTCGACGGTGACGATTGATTTGATCAATGGATGATGCTGCCGCCGGTGGGGTATAAATTTAGAGGGATAGATATACGTAGTTATTTAATGCTTGTATGGGTTCATAAAAAAAACCACATCTTTATCTATTCCAAACAGACCCTAAGCTATTTTAGCGTGGGATTTTGGGCCATGTCGCTAACTGGGTATTATGTGGTTGGTATTTTGTCTTTGTTGTTAGTACCCAGCTTTGTCTTTGTTGATTGTTGTCGAATGTTCAAGATAAAGTTTCGGATATTTATATGATCATTTCTTACATCTTAATATCAAAAGCACAATAATAAATGAGTTGATAAAACCCCTCTTGAGAAAATTGTTGATGTTTTTGAACTGTATGTCATGAGAATCTTTGAAGTGGACATTTCAGTGTTCGTGAAAATTCTAGAATTTTCCTTGGTAAAGTAGGCTAGAAGGGTTTCGAAGGAGTTGTAGCAAAAAAACAGGTTTTACATGTGTTCGGATAAAGTAGTGATGAGTGGTGATAAACGAGGAGCAAAAACTTGAAAGAAAGAAAGGTAATGGTACATGTCGGAAGGTTGATGATAAATATTAACTCTTTTATTCAAAAGCATAAAATATAGTTGAGACATAATTTTTTTAAATTATTTGGGATTTCTTTTTGTTTATTCAGTTGTATTTTTTTCCCATAAAGTATTGAAGATATTCTATAAAGATCAATCTTCCTATCTAACTTTTTAGAGCATGGCATTCCTCAACAACATCATGATTATGATTATGGTGAAAGTAAAAGAATTTATTAGGATTTATTATGTTCGAGATGTGAACCTTATGATCAAAAGGAAATTATGTTGCAGCCCATTAAGAATCCTTATAGAACTAGGATATTTCCAAAACAAGCTGTCATATTCTTGTAGGAAAATGATCGTTGACAAATAGGAAGTCCTTCCCGAACTTCGATTCACTAAAAGTTTATCCCAACATAGACAAATACCTCTAGAATCTTCTGGTAAAGTTTCAGCTCGATCCAACCGTTAGATTTGGAGTTATGCTTAATGGTATAAAACAAGATGGTAGGAAATTTTACGCCAAAATCTGAATCTAACCTTGTTTGAATTGTATCAATTCGTGTCACTCTTTTGTATCTTAAGTTTTAGAATGTTTGTGATGTTTTAGATGTGCTCTCTAGGATCTGTAAAGCCGTCGTAGTTGTCCAAGTTGATCTTTGCAGAGACACATTTTTTGAAGAGGTGAATGACAAAGAGAATAGTCTATCATATGGTGGAAGTAGTGTTCATTTTTAGGAGGTCATGCAGTAACTAATCTCGTCTCGGGTCTGGTTTTTTTTTGTCGGGGAGTATACAAGTCAGAGTTAGAGGAGGATTAATGGAGATAACTATGAATGTGGCAAGGACATGTTGAGGAGTGCTTTTTTAGTGAGAGTGGGCCATTTAAATAGTTAGGGTATCATGCATACTCCACACATCATTCTGTCTTGTTCTTTTAAGGAAATAGAGTTATCTTTATGTATTTGATATACTTATATTATTCTATCTTTTTAGTACCTTATTCTTTGTGTTTTATGCAAGATCTATGTCTTACTACGTAACTTATTTTATGCTTAATAGTGTTATGAACACATAACATGTAAAATGGATCTAAATGAAGCATTTTTAATACAATTTCAAAGACTAGAAATAGCATATTAGGATGAGTCATAGGAGCTAAGAAGTGTAAATTCTAATTGCATAAGAAATCCAATATGAACATGGAATCCTAGAGGGATTAGGATTAATTAGAGAAAATATGTTAGATTGGACCACTGTGTACTCTTTGAACCATAACTGAAGCTCTATATGGCATTTTTTGTATTAAAATTAGGATAAAAACTAGAAATCTCAAGTTTTCCATCCATATATGGTATGCTTAGTAACTCTTTAAGAAAATAAAGAACGATATCTTTGAAAATAGGCTTTAAAGTTGCCAATAGACTAGCACAAGTCTATTCAACCTTTCTATGTTGGGATGATGACATGTCAGCTCATTAATAACATGGCAAGGATCCCACATGACTAGGAAACCTCTCTAAAATATCAAATTCAATGCACAAGTCATTAGAATCAGGTTATTATAAGAAAACCTTAAAGTAATCTGATTAGGAATTAGTTATGAACTAGAAAACTTCTTCACCTTCTCAAATCCATAAAATCAATCTTAACCTCTAAAAAAAGGATCATATTTAGAACAAAGAAGAAGATAACGAGGTATCTATTTTTTTTTTCATTTTTTAAAATGTGTTTTTCTTTTCTGAATTTATGACAAACTTAGTTCTCAATTTTAAAATCAGGGTTTGTGTTTAAAATCATTCTATATCTAATTGTGATACATGTATATTTTATGTTTTCTATGATTAAATTTAATGATTGATGACTGAGATTTTATACGGTGCATAGCTAATGTTTTTGGGTTTAAATCTATTTCTAGTGATTAATTTATGATGAATTCATGACTAATTAACTTGAGTAGCAGAAGTATTTAACTTTCAAACCCATGTTTGATTATTTATTACTTGAAAAACATAAGTCTTCATTAAATTAACTCCTCATACATGTTTAATTATCATAAATCAATTGCACCTATCTTAATTTTAATGCTAACGTGTAATTAAATGTTGCATGCTTAATAAAAGTTATAATTTGATCAGGGTTAATTAATGCATGTATGTTACTTTAACTAAAAAGCAAGTATAAGTAGAAAAACTTGTTTTTCATAGTTGATTTACTTATGATCATAAATTATATTAGAAAATATATATAATTCAATGATTGATGTTAAATTATCCTTAAGAAACACTTCCTTTAAAATTGATGTTAAAACCTTTTCTCTATATATTTTACGTTATGTCAATTTATCTCTTAATTTTCAAAATTGATTTCTTTTGTTTTCCTGACTTTCTAAGATGTTTTTGTTAGTTTAGATCATAAAAAAACTCATCTTTTACTTATCAATTAAAGTATGTTTAGTGCAATTTTACTTGATTTGCTTTAATTTAAATTTAAATAGCTTGTCTTGATTGAGTAATTAAGTTCTAATACTTATATTTTTGTGGTATGATACCTTTATTTTGTATACTACAAATCATTGATTTTAAGGGTTTAAATTTGCATGACTTCAACACTCATCAGTATTTGGTGCACGTAATGGAGTTGCGTGTTGTATTTCTAATAGACGAGTGCAAAGTTGTTCTTGAATGGCTTGATCAAAATTATTGAGCAATTGGAGTTGATGGGAGAGTTGTTAGAGACTATAAGGGTTAGAGTTTCTACGGTGGAGAGATTAATTATTCTATTCTTTACTATAGTTTTATTAGCCATGGAAAATACTTTTGATGAGGAGTGAAAGGAAATGAACTAGCTTTTGTTTAATTTATCATAGATAGCGCCATTGATGAGGTCAAAAAAAATTTTAGACATAATTGGGCTTTTCATGGCTACCTTTTAGGTTAATGGAGTGACTAGGCTTGGCGAGTCCATGAGCTTTTTATAAAATAAGTCATGTATTGAGACATGTGATCCTCTAATGCTTAAGTTAGCAAGTGTAGGAGAAATATAGTGTGTGTGTGTGAAGAGAAATGTATGAATAAAAAATTTATGTGTGCAGCATAGAAAAGATTGTCTTGGTATGTATTTCTAATACTTATCTCTTGTATGATCAAGAACTGACTCTGACTTTTTATTGCCCAAAACTTGTATGTTGCATCGCCAAGGCTTTGTGCATCATAATATGGCCTTACATCTATATGGCTAAGGATGGGCTTGCTTTCTTACTTGTTGACTGAGTATATTTATATACCCTATCATTGAACTTACTATATGGAGAAAGAAAATATTTTAATAAAATCTTGATTTATTGGGTGTTGTGTTATATTTTTTATTGGTGGAGATGTTGGTAAGAATATTTTATTTGATGTGCCATACTTACAATTAGTGGAGAGTTGATGACCTTAGCTAATGACAGTGTCTTTGGCTAAAAAAAAAAGGTGTTTGCATGGAAAAAATGCATAGAAAGTTTGTGTGTGCAATTCTTGAAATCTTAAAAAAAAAAATACAAAGATGTGTGTGAGGATGATGATATTATTAACACTAATAGAAAATTAGTAAATAATGACAAAAATATTGATAAAAAAATATTCTATAAACAATTTCCAATAAAAATAGCAATAAAAAATTTACATCAATAATTTCTTATGTAAATAGCAATATAATATATTCCATTATCGCTATTTTTTATAGGATTTTTAATAAAATAGAGAAAATAAAATGATAAAAATTGTGTCAACAATTCCCTGCAAAATCTAACATATAAATATTTTTTGTAAATGATTTTAAATATTATTAACAAGAAAACAAATTTTGTATTGATGATATCATATCTTATCTCTTGTTTATTCATTTCCTGCATCCTTTTTTTTTAAAAAAAGGAGGGTTTCAGATGCATGTGACACAAAAATATTAAAAATGATTGTGTTACTTAAGTTTATAATTGTTTTTCTTTTCATCTCTATCAATTAGGTGCATGAATGGTATATACTTTAGATTTTGTTTAACACTTCAATGTCAAGATTATCCTTGAATTTATCTGAACTTACAAGAAATAGTATATGCTTTACAGATGACATGTTTAGTTGTCACTATGAAAGAATATCTGGAGGCTCTCGTATAGGTGTATGACTTGAATAGCAAAAGAATCGAGTCATTGGTAAGCTACAAATGTGATTCTAATCTTGTTTGGCCACCACCAATTTGGCTTATTCCTTTTCCATACTAGATTGGGCGAGACATTGTTGTATTTGTTTTCATTTATTATGATGCTTTTATGTCTAAATCAAATAAGCATATTATTATTATTATTATTATTATTATTATTATTATTATTATTATTTTCCTTTCTTGTTTGATGATCAACAATTCAGATCTATCAACAAGCAGTATAATTGTTGAAAACTTGACGATGAAAAGTTTAATCTTTTAAAGAAAGCCAAAGGTTTTATGTCTTTAAAGGATCAATTAAAGAAGTAAACACATCACCTTAGCAATAAATATAAGAGAAAATTGAATGTTGATTTTGCGTTTAATACTAATAACAATGTTTATAGTTTTAATGGTAGTAGCTATACAACAAAAGCTCTTTGTTCTAGAATTTAAAAGTCATGAGAGATGAGTAGCTATGTTCTTTCCATGGTTACTTTGGTGTGTTGTTCTGCTTGAGCCATAGTATCCAATTTACTTATATAACCCAGCTCACTCTAAACTTAAAAAACATAGACCTACTAGCTTTAATATTATAGTAAACTATAGATTTGCCGAGTGATTTGGTCAACATGCACAACATATTGGTGGTCAGTGCTTTCGATTCTTTCAACTTGATATTTTCATTTGTAGAATTTGAATTGTAATCGGCTTATCCTTTCTTTCAAACAATAATTGTATGATGAATTCTTTCTTTCTAGGATAAGATTCAGAGCTGCAGTCTACTATGATTCAAACGATGGAGGCGGATGAGTTAGAAAAGCATAAACATAATAGTACTAGAACGGAAGCTCTATCCTTATTATTGGAATTCAGAATCAATAACAATTAAAGTTAGATTTTTGGATCATATCTTAGCGATTAAGTCAGATTGTAATTACTATAATTTAGTCCTAAAGTTTAGATGTTAGTTTGTCAATTAACTTCTTTTAGACGAGACCTTTTCCTATATAAGCCATGTAAATAAGTTGTACAAAGCATAATGAACAAATAAGAGTAATTATAGTTCTTTCTCTTCATTATTAGTTCCTTTGTTTTCTTTATGGTATCAGAACAAAGGTCTAGTGCCTAATATTGTTCATTGTTTTTGCTTCCGCCAATATCATCATGACTGAAACTTCATTAGAAAAGCAGATAATGAATTTTTATGATCCCTATTACATTCATCCCTCATATCACACCAGTCATGCTATCGTCACTCAATTCCTGGAAAGTGACAACCACGCAACATGGAGTCATGCCATGATGATGTCTCTGGAAGCCAAAAATAAGCTTGGCTTCACTGATGGCATAATCAAAGCACCTTCAAAGAAGGACCCTAAATATAGAGCTTGGAGAAGATGCAATTAGATTGTGAAATCATGGATACTCAATTCTATCAACCTATCCCTAACTAATAACATAATCTTCTCTAACACAACTACTAATGTCTGGGCAGATTTTAGTGAACGATTCTCACAAAGGAATCTTTTATGTATCTTTAAACTCAAGCAAAGGATTGTTGAGCATCGTCAACAATAACATACCATAGCAACTTACTATACGACACCCAAGTCTTTTTAGACCGAGCTTGAATCATACAACTATTCGTCTTTATATAACTGTGCAAAATTAAAGCAGATTGCTGAAAGAGAAGAACATGAGCGGATCCTTCAATTCCTCATGGGCTTGAATAACACATACTCTGCTATTCATGGATAAATTATGTTGATGTAGCCACTTCCCAACATCAAAACAAATCTACTCACTTCTGCTTTAAAAAAAAAAGCAGTGACAACTTGCTGATGCTCATGATAACCTTATTCATGCCATAAATGTGAAGAAAAACACAAGGAACACAGAGAATAGGCAACCTACAAGGTTACAAAATAGCAAAGGCAAATTTTTATATTGTACACATTGTGAGGGCAAGACACATATAGTTGATCGTTGCTATTATATCATTGAATTTTTGCCAGGGCACAAGTTTCATGGTAGAGATGTCAAGCTACCAAACTAGAACAAATGATTTCCAGCCAATAATACCCACATCATGATCAAACCCAACACTACAGCAAATGGACTTCAAACCATACTTTAGTTCATAGAAGAAAAGTACAATCAAATAAAGGCATTATTCGGTAAAAATCAGTTTTGTGAAAATATGACAGGTAAACATAGTTCCAAATGTTGTAAAGCTTGTACATTAATAACAGTGTAAGTGATCATAAATCCTCTTCTTCTTATTTTTTGTCTCAAACACCATACTATGATATTGTTCATTTACCTAATGGCTCGCACATAGACACTTTATCAATTGGTTTTGTACAAGTTAATCCATATTTATACATCAATAATGTCCTCTGCATATCACCATTTCAAGTTAATCTGCTCTCAGTCAGTAAACTTACTTGTGATTTAAATTATATCATCACTTTCCATTCTAACTTTTGTATCTTACAGAACCTGAGCACAATGAAGATGATTGGACTCGAGAAGGAGCATAATGGCCTATACTACCTGTCCAAGCACATAACCATCAAGCCACCATTAGAAATTTGAGCCAACGCCATCTTCACCATTCCAAATTTATGGCATTACTATCTAGGACACCCTTCTACTGCACCATTTCAATTTTTATCTAAGACAATTCCTAATTTTTCTTTTCATCCTAATATGCATTATAAAATCTGCTTAATGGTAAAACAAACTAGACTACCTTTCAATTTGAGTTCCATTTCATCACATGCACCTTTTGATCTTATAGATTGTGACATCTAAGGTCCCCATTGCACTCATTCACATTCTGGTGCCCGCTATTTTTTTAACAATTGTAAATGATTTCTCACATTGCACTTGGATACAGCTTATAAAATTTAAATCTGAACACAAACTTTACTAAAATCCTTCATTGCATTTGTCAAAACACAATTCCAATGTGATGTTAACCAAGTTATAATGGATAATAGAAGGGAGCGAGTTTACTTTTATGTGACCTCTCTTTAATAACTTGGGAATTCTTTTCAACACTCTTGTCTAACAACACCACAATAGAATGAAATCATAGAGCGCAAATATCATCATCTTTTAAATGTTGCTCGTGCTCTATGATTCCAAGCTCATATATTGCTTAAGTTTTGAGGAGAAATCATTCTCACTGCAGCCTATATAATAAACCGATTACCAACACCCGTTCTTTCCAAACACTCACTAAATGAAAAGCTTTATAATACCACACCTAACTACCATCACGTGAAGGTTTTTGGTTATCTTTGTTATGCCACCAACATTACACCCTCCCACAAATTTGATTCTAGGACACGCGGATGTGTTTTGTGGGTTATCCTCTAGGATAAAAGGCATACCATCTTTATGATCTCTCCACCCAAACCTTTTTCTCTAATCACGATGTCATATTTCATAAATCTATATTTCCACTCTCTACTCAACCTTCAAATACATAAACTAGTCAGTCAGACCCCTCAATACTACCATTACCTTTACTAGATGTCATTTACCCACATACACTACCCACTTTCTTACACCTATCAGATGCCCTACCTACCATGCTGCCAATACATTCCTCACACGGTATTACAGCAACCTTTCTCACGCCTTCTCTTTCCCCAAACCACATCATACGATCATTCTCCCTTAGGGAATTACCATCTCCTACATCTATACATAATACCATTAAGACACCTTTATCATCAATAAAGTCTATGTCACCTATCATTCCATGTTGTAGACACCATGATCGCCACTAACTACCACATCTTCAAGATTACCACTGTTTCAATGCCATCATGCTTTCTCTTGGATCATCATCTTCTCATTGAGGTACCCTTCACCCTTTTATCTAATTTTGTTTCTTATGTCATATATCTCTCTCACCGTAGTTTTATTACAAGTCTTTCTGCCCATACGAACCAATATCATTTGCACAAGCTGAATCTGATCCTCGATAGAGGGATGCTATGCAAGTTGAATTAACAGCCCTTGAATAGAACCATACATGGACTTTATCTCTCTTGCCGGCAGGAAAATGAGCCAGTAGAAGCAAATGCATAAATAAGCTTAAACACCATTATGATGGCACGATTGATCGATTCAAAGCTCGCCTAGTCGCCAAGGGTTACACGTAAATGGAGGTATTGATTATATAGACAGCTTCTCACCTGTAACCAAATTAGTAGCCCTCAAATGCTTACTTAATGTTGCTGCAGTCTGTAAATAGCCCTTGCACCAACTCGACATCCAGAATGTCTTCTTTTATGATGATTTGGATAAAGAGGTTTATATGCAACCTCCCCCTAGCCTTCTTCGACAGAGGGCGAATATGGTGTGTCAACTTTAGAAGTCCATATATGGCTTAAAGTAAGCATCATGTTGGTTCTCTAAATTTTCAACAACCATCAAAAGAGCTGGATTTCAATAATCCTAAGCAAACTATTCCTTATTTACTAAGGTATGAGGTGTCGTTTTTACAACAGTATTACTTTATGTTGATGATATGATCATCACAGGAAATGACAATGCCACAGTTGAAGAGCTTAAGAGATTCCTTCACAATAATTTTCGGATCAAGGACTTGGGCCATCTTAAGTGTTTTCTTGGAATTGAAGTTGCTTACTCCAAGCAAAGTATTGTTATTTCCCAACATAAATGCACTCTAGATACATTTAAGGATACATGTATGATTAGGGCAAAACCAACTAAAATTCCAATGGAATAAAACCAATGACTCACCCCTTCAGATGGTGAACTACTCAAAGATCCATCACAATATAAATGCCTCGTTGGTCGTCTTCTATAACTCACCATTATAAGTCAAGACATCACTTTCTCAGTCCACGTTCTTAGCCAATTTATGCAGCATCCAAGGAAAACCCACCTAGATACAGCTCACCGTGTTCTGCGTTACTTAAAGCAAGCATCGGGCTAAGGCATTTTATTGCCATCATATAGGAAGCTGTAATTGAAAAGGTATTGTGATGTTGATTGGGCAAGTTGCCCAACAACCAGACGATAGGTTACTGGCTTCTATGTTTTTCTTGAAGGAGCACCCATATCTTGGAAAAGCAAGAATAATCGATTATGTCACGTTCTTCAGCAAAATTATAATACAAATCCATGGCATCACTTACTTGTGAATTAGTTTGGCTCAAACACCTTTTACATGACCTGCAGGTGACACACTTGCAGTCAGCCCTTTTATATTGTGGCAACCAAGTTGCTCTACACATCACAACCAACCCTATATTTCATTAAATACACAGAACACATTGAGATTCACTAATACACTGTGTGTGAGAAAATACAATTAGGCTTAATCAAGACAATTCATGTTACATTTAAGGATACATGTATGATTAGGGCAAAACCAACTAAAATTCCAATGGAATAAAACCAATGACTCACCCCTTCAGATGGTGAACTACTCAAAGATCCATCACAATATAAATGCCTCGTTGGTCGTCTTCTATAACTCACCATTATAAGTCAAGACATCACTTTCTCAGTCCACGTTCTTAGCCAATTTATGCAGCATCCAAGGAAAACCCACCTAGATACAGCTCACCGTGTTCTGCGTTACTTAAAGCAAGCATCGGGCTAAGGCATTTTATTGCCATCATATAGGAAGCTGTAATTGAAAAGGTATTGTGATGTTGATTGGGCAAGTTGCCCAACAACCAGACGATAGGTTACTGGCTTCTATGTTTTTCTTGAAGGAGCACCCATATCTTGGAAAAGCAAGAATAATCGATTATGTCACGTTCTTCAGCAAAATTATAATACAAATCCATGGCATCACTTACTTGTGAATTAGTTTGGCTCAAACACCTTTTACATGACCTGCAGGTGACACACTTGCAGTCAGCCCTTTTATATTGTGGCAACCAAGTTGCTCTACACATCACAACCAACCCTATATTTCATTAAATACACAGAACACATTGAGATTCACTAATACACTGTGTGTGAGAAAATACAATTAGGCTTAATCAAGACAATTCATGTTTCTTTAGCTCGGGAGATAGCAAATATATTCACAAAGCCATTTGATCGCTTATTATTTCATACACTACTTCGCAAGCTAGGAACTTTGGACATCTATGCTTCAGCTTGAGGAGGCTTGTTGGAATTTCAGAATCAACAACAATTAAAACTTAATTTGTGGATCGTATCTTAGTGATTGATTGAGTCAGATTGTAATTACTATAACTTAGTCCTAAACTTTAGGTGCTAGTATGTCAATTTACTTTTTTTAGACGAGACATTTTTCTATATTAGCCATGTAAATGAGTTGTATAAGAGTACTATGGTTCTTTCTCTTCATTATTAGTTCCGTTGTTTTCTCTACCTAACTTGGCTAAACTCAAGGTACATTAGCTAGACCATGATAGTCTACTCTGTGAGAATTACCTGCAGCCATTCTGTTTTTTTTTTTTATTATTATTATTATTTTTTATTATTATTATTATAGCTCTATATTATAAAATGGAATATATATGATGTTCGGTATTTTTTTTCAATCATAATTCAGGGGGGGGAAAGGGAAATGTTTTGAAATATTGTAACAGAAACTGAGTGCACTCTCCGGATCACGATCATTTAAGCTGGTGCAATGGAAACTCTCTCAACCTCAACAATATACTCAAGAGTAGCAAATGGTGGAATCTGCACACCGGTGCCTAAATCTGCACCATTCTCTCTAAAACCTAAATTAGGAGGGACTATAACTCTCCTTTTGCCTCCATCCTTCATTGATCTCAGTACATAGTCTACCCCTTCACACATTCCCTTGCTATAAGGCCTTGACCCCATTACTAAAGCCAATGGTTTCCTGTCACCGCCAAATGTGTCCACAAACACTTCTCCACTGCCTTCAATTTTCCCCTTGAGATCAATCACCACTAAGTCCCCTGTCTTTGGAGAAGCCCCGCCACCTACTCTCAACTCATAGTACCTGTTATAATAACAAGTGCAATGAGTTTCAGGACAAGAACATATGTCACGGGGGTCTCATGGAGTTTGGAAACAATTACCTTATGCCATTAGGTAATGCTACCTCTTCCTCTTTATCAACATTTCTGTACAAGACTGAATCTTGTTAGTAGCAGCATGGTTTTAAGACTGATACAAATGGTGGGGCTTTCTAATCATTAAGGAATCTTGGCAGTATATTTCAGCTAGCCATGAGCCATCCAATTCATTCGATGGTTACTAGAGTTACTGCACTGTACATGGACAAGTAAAAATGACACCCACTGCATGTCATCGTGTCAAATCTTTCAAAGTGGTGCTGGTATCAAAACTGTTTAGAATTAATGGTGGCAGAGTTTTCTTTTTAGATGGTAATCACAAGCAATATTTCTGAAAATGTTGTGCCTATAATGTTCTGATTTCCCCAATTCTCAAAGCACTAAAATTACCCTGCTTGCTGGATTCATGTTGCTAAATAAATACCCACTGTAATTTAGTGTACTTGTACTTGCTGCATTCTGTCATCCAACATTCAGAATCTGAAAGCCCCCAGTTCATTATGGTCACAATGGAGGTTTTCAATTACAATTTCTAACATCAAGCCAGTAAGGGGGTTAATGCTTATCCATTTCTCAGTGAAATTCAAACAATTCTGCAAGACTACAACTCAATGAACATTTAATTTAATTTATGTACCTCTAATAATTTTGAACTCATCGCTGGACAGTCGAGGAAAGCAATATGAATAAGGTCAGCATCAAAGAGAAATAACGTGATGGATTGATCGAAAAGTTATGGTACAGACCTTGTATTTGCTTCTTGTTGGGAGACTTCGATGCGGGTCTTGATTTGTTCTGAAACCACACCAACTGCAAGAAAGGCTGCCCATGCTAGGCCAGCACCAAGGCCGAACCGCCTAGTTAATGTGGAAGCTATCCAGTCAGTGGTTTCAACTTTGGTAGCAGAATTGCCAGCAGGTTTAGCAGGCTTCTGCTGTTGCACTCTAACCGAGGCTGGTAGCTGCGGTTGCTCAGATGAACTGCTGCTTAGCTGTGGAGATGGATTTGGCTGCGAGGGTGGGATAGGTGGGGTGGGAGGCGGAGGTGTTTGTGATGACGAAGAAAAGTTAGTTCTTGTTAACGGATGGGAAAGAAATGGTGGAGACCCAAAGAAGGTAGCCATCTTTTAGGCTACAAGATTGTTTCTTGGTTAAGATATTGAGATGGAAGAAAAAAGGGGATTCTTTGAGAGTATAAATATTTGGTCCTACCCTATCCTTTTATGTGATAGCATTTAAATGGTGGATCTCTCTCTCTTTCATTCCTACCATTTATTTATAAAATATTTTAAAAAAAATTAAATTTATTTTATTTTTTATTTACTTCAAATTAATTTTTTTATATAAAATATTATTTTAATATATTTTCAAAAAAATAATATTTTATAAAACAACAGTAAACACACCAAACATCCAGAGAGCTCAAAGAAATCCCAGCCTTCTCTTTCACTTTTGCATGCCTGCTCTCATTTTTCAATTTGTCTCCTGAAGCTCCATTCACAAGTCTTTCGAATCATGAAACATTTAGAACTCCATTTTTCTGTAATCACAATCTTTCAGAAAATTAAATGGATTGAGGTAATATTCACACACCCAAAAACCAATTCCTTCATGATCAACAGCATCACACTAGTTATTGCCTCCTGAAAGAAGCGCCTGTAATTCATGGCTGGTTATGATCCCATGCTTTAAACCAGTCCCATTCCATCCAAATATCCAGAAACTAGAGAAAATTAACAACAGCAGTTGCAAGTTACAAATTAGAAATGGAAAAATGATTAGTATCATTTAAGGCCGTCAATCAATCCCTCCAATTCTTTCCTCCCGAACCTCCTTCCACCTGAATCAGCTTCCTTACACCTTGTCCGAGAAGCTGAGTCTTCTCCGAGAACCCGACTGAGATGATATCTTGCAGCTGTCCCTTCAACAATCACATGTTCATAACATTTAATCAGAACTGCCTGATGCCACATCCTTGATATCAAATCAAACCTTCCTTCATAATCTCAAAACCAGTCCTCCGGGAAGAATCCATCAATCCAACGCCATTACCAACGCCATTACCAACGCCACTACCAACGCCGCCACCTCATCCAATGCCCGCCAAAGAAGGAACTACATCGGCATGTACCTCTCGAGCTCGAAAAACCATGGAAACACAATCGCAGCCATATAAAAAGCTTAAAAAGAAAATACCGATCATAAATCCGAGGAACAAACAACAAACCAATCCCATGACTTTCAGCATTTCTTACAGACCATCTCAAACAGAAAAACCAAGTTAGCTTCTTAACCCAACTTTAGCCCCAACCCAGACAACCTCTGAAATGCAAGAATCATGTCTTCCTAACAAATCATTAGCCACAACAACAAAAACAATCCCTGAAATACAAGAATATAAGACGGTAATCCTACGATCGTTAGGAGATAATAACCAGGCACAAAAAGGAACCGCAAATTCATATCCTGCTGCGAAAACCCATTTTCCTCATCATCTCCTCCTTTGCTCATCATCATCTTCAAAACCTAAAGCATTCTTCTCGGCATCAAATTCAATTCCAGAATGTATGATTTCAGGGAGCTTAACTCCATCATCAAATTCAATGTTTTGGAGAATGACGGAACTACCATTGGAAGCGAGAGTGAAGAGGGAGGAAGAGTCAGCATTGTCTTTCCCAGTAAAGGGGTCGTCACGGTCGAAGATGGGGCGGAGGGGATGAAGGCGACGGTAGTTGCGGTCAGCCAGGTCGAGGCGGGAGAAAAAGGAATCGAGGGGAGCGTCGCGGGTGAGATTGCGGGTCCCGTTTTCGATCAAAGTACGGAAAGTGAAGAGCCAAAGAGAGAGAAGGATTAAGGTGAAGAAATTGGTATTGAAGGTTGCAGTGGTTTGTTTGATAATCTGCATGGTAGAGCGTAGATTGTTGATGCTGAGGCGGGTTTCACCAGCCATGATGAAATCAATGAAAAGTATAGCAAAAGGTTTCGAGGGAGTTGGGGTTTTAAGAAAAAATAGAAAAAGAAACGATGGTAGGGTTAGGGCTAGGGCGTTAGCGTTTGAGATAATTTTGTGTTGTTTTTGTGATGATGAGAAGGGATGGCAATGAAGAGGCTTATTAAACAGTATCGCTTTCGTTGCAGGGAGGCGCAAATCCAGAATGTGGTGTTTGGGAGGGCAGAAATGTAACATTTTCGATTTGCGGTGGCATTGCTTTAGAACTTAATTGAGAAGTCTCCAGAAAAAAGGTGAAATTTGGAAGTTTCGTGCCCTTTGGGGGTTACCAGCATCAGGAAATAGCTTTCCTTTCCAACAGTGCATCTTGCCGCCACCACCTCCTTAACCTCGGCAAATACCCATGTTTTCTACCTGTGAAAAAGGGTGAGGTTAGTCCCCAAGTTTTGCATGGGACCCAATGAGTTAGAGCATTGCCCTTTGCTGTCTGCTCTTCGCAGCCGCACAAAGCTGACGACATTTTAGATCTTGCCTCAGTTTCCATGGCTAAAAAAAAATGGTTTACAACTATGCTGTTGCTTTCTCCAGTTCATATGTGGAAATTTTTACAAAGAAATATACAACCTTGAGAACGGCTGAACAAGAGAATAAAACAAGAAAGGGAAAACAGAAAAAGAACCACAAACATCTCAAATCAAAGCACATGTCTGGTCTTCGACCAATCTCTCTCTCGTTCTTGTCCCAAGCAGTCTGCGATTTGCCTCCATATTTAGGCAATCCAATGAAGTTAATGCTCAGTTTTGGCACCAACTTGCTCTGCTAACCTGCCTGGTCTTCAGCTCCTTGCGACAGCTGACCCTTCTAATGCCCACTTCTCAACGGTGCATTTGGTCTAGGCACTTGTGGACCAGTTATAGGCTTCTGCAATAGCTTCAGCGCAGCCATGATTTCTGCAAATGTTGGCCTCAATCTTGGATCTCTACAGTTTCGAGGAATGTCTAACGTCAATTTTATGTTGATTCACTTCACTAAACGGATAAAGAACACATTTAAAGTAAAATTACATGCACTGACATGATACATAGCAGCATAAATTTGATCTATATGATATGCTCACAAGCTCCAACATGTAACTAGCTGTGTTACTTTCACAAAAACATGGTAGTGATAACATCTACTCTTTCACATGCATTGATTGAATTAATTCCTTTGGAGATACCAGTGGCAAGTCGGTGATCAAAATGCAATCTCTACAGATGAGGTCGCTGCTTCAGACACAAGGGCCCAGACTCGACACCTGATAATTTCTAAGAGATGTTTTACTTCTTTTTTTAAGGTTCAAATATGAAAGAGAGGGAGAATGGGCCTTTAAAAATCGTTACAATATGTTCAGTGAAGCCACCAGTTTCATTAGCATTAGTACAGCTTCCATAGGTAGAAACTGTTTATACTCTAGCTTAACTCAACCAGAAATATAAAGCAATGAATGTTTCCAAACTATGGTATCAAACTAAGATGAAGAAATCAGGTATATCTAAAACAGAGAAGATAAAAGGACCCGAATACTCACGTCTGCCAGCACTTCCTAATTATATCTGCAATTGCAGGATCCATATCATTTGGAATGTCAAGACTGCGATGTTGAAATCCAACCGCACCAACAACTTGCATTGGGTTCATTCCACCCCATGGTTGTTGCAAAGTAGAGAGCTCCCATAAAATAACACCGAAACTATAAACATCACACCTGCATGTTGATTCTTGCATCAATATAATCATAAAATGAAAAGTTTCTGAGGTTTCTGAAAGAATATTAGAAATATCCGCATACTTTTCGTCTGAAGGTTCATTTCTTAGCACTTCTGGGGCCATCCACTCTGCCTAAAGAGTCATATAAGAGGAATTTAAATTTTTACTAATAATTCTAATAAGAAAACACCAACAAGATGATTATTCAAGGAAATAAGAAACCAGATTACAAACTAAATATTGGTATATGTAAATGACATAGCAGATGAGCTTTTTTATATTAGAAAAAATTTGACCCGGCTCACGACATAGCGTGGACCACCTTCTAGTGCAAACTAGCCAATCACCCACTGTTGCACGGGTGGTACATTTTTTTTTTTTTCATTTTTTATGAAAGTATGCATTTATGTAAAATATAACAAATAATAATCATTTCTAAAGCAACATAATATTTATCAAAACTAATGTTATAATATTTCCTAAAATTTGGTAAGATTTTATTATATTGATCATATAGTACACAATCTTATAGAAATTCATATGATTACTTCTTTTTATTTATCCATCTTTTTGCATTGTTAAATTTAAATTTATTAATTTATATTTTTGTGTCTTTTCATTTATGGTATTTTCATCTCTTTTTGATGGAATTTTATTATGTTGATCATATACATTGTATCCTTACTCATTAAGTAGTTTACATGCACTCTAAAAAACACAAATGTTTTTGGCAATTAATATACTTGTATCTTTTTTTTAAATTTGTTGAATTTAAATTTATTATTTCATGTTTTTGTGTACTCTTCATCTATGACATTTTCATATTTTTAGTAATATTTTATTATGTTGATGAGATTGAAAGTAAAAGTAATTTACATGAAACAAATCAAACATTAAGTAAAATAGATTCATCCTAGTTAGCAATCCATTTGTCAATCCGGCATTCCAAATGATTTCAATTGGAATTGCTTCTACTCTACTAGTATACTAATTACGCAGCTTGAATGGTGGTAATTTCTATGTAAAAAAATGATTTGAGATAGTAATAGTAAAACCACATGCCTTTGTATGATGCTCAAATAGCCTTCTTGGTTATGGTATAGAGTGTTTGGTATCCTGTGTTTTTTCTTCCTTTGCAAGAATTTCTTTTTCTCTTAGCTTTGTTACAGGTTCCCATGTTGTACCAGCACTAATGTATCTTAAAGGATAATCTCCTATATTTAATGTCATAAATTCAAGTAATTTGTTTGCACAACGTATGTTAGATTCATGTGTGTTTTTATGATTACTCATTAATTATGGATAATTGTAGTATAAACAATAGACTAGATTCAATGCAATCTTGTGAATGCAAAATGACTTTTTATAATAATGGCCATGTCCCTAAGAAACATTAAAACAAAAAAAGCAAACAACAATCATCCCCCATAATTTTTTTTTAAATCATAAATAAAAACTCAAAAATCACAAAATCATGAACCATGATTAGGTGAGCACATGGCAGTACTTAATTCTCCTTGTGTTGATGTGATGAGTGTGCTAAGATCAAAAAACTAGAATTCTAGATATATTATTATTCCTAACACATTTTTATATATTGGTACAAATTCTTAAATATAATAAATATCATTGTTAGTGAACAATCAAATATAATCATTATAATGTTATAATTTAAGATAAATCCATGTGATGCATGGGGAAAATGCTAGTACTTGCTTGTGCACATAGGCATACATACATAAATACATACTGCATAGCTACGAGAAAGAAAGGTGCAGCTTATCTGGCACAGCTTACCGTTCCTGCTGTTGATCTTGAAGATAGAAATGTGCTGTTCTTTATCCTCGATAACCCAAAATCACATACCTAGATAAGAAAAGGAAAAGGAATTTAGAGTCATGCTGGGTGAAACTTGGGAGATAATAAATGCATGGAAGATATTTCAAATGTTTTTTTCAAAGATCTTGGTGAAAGGATAGACACCTTCACTACCCAGTTTTTATCAACCAGAAGATTTGGGGACTTCAAATCACGGTGTACTATCATTGGGGTGCAGCTGTGTAAATAATTCATTCCCCGAGCCTGAAATGGTTCAATTATGCAAAAGAGAGAATCTCCAATGAATTCAACAGGATCAAAAAGATTTATGCTATCTGGTATTTGAATATATGTACATATATAAAGATTAACAAAATCATACAGCATCAAGAGCCATCCTCAAACGCCTACGATCATCCAACTGATTGTTAGGCCGGTGAAGTAATCTATACAAACTACCTCTGCAAAACATTGGAATGCTTCAATACACCCTTTAACATGAATATTTGGTATAGAAAAACTACAACTCTAACTCAAAGGCAAGGGCATCACAACAGTTGTTGAAAGCTAGCCAATAAACTATGATACAGATTACAAGAAAAACATTACCATGAGTTCGACTAAGAAAACAGAATAAAGAAAAATAAAATGAAAGTTCTGGTGACAAATTAACACGTTTGATGAGCCAATACAACAGTGTACGTGCCTTAAACTATCTGATCCAATACAAAATCTTCTGATGAAACCATTTCAGTTGTTACAAAAGCATAGAGTATTAGCATCTCCTTTCCATCTTGCTACAATCTCATTTTTCATCGGAACTTGCACATTATCTTATAGGAAAATGAACTGTACAAGTACTTGAGCATCATACAAATTTCATTCTAAACCCAAATTGAGCAGAACAGGTCAAGAAGTCCATAGAAGTAAGATTAGTCATGCATCGTGCACCTGAATAAACCATATCATGTTTTTATAAGGCTCATATTATACCACATAAATGGACTCTTGGGAGGGAGAATTTGGAGACAGTCCTACCCTTCATCATGTTTGCAAGAAAATGATTGTTCTCATAGGACCAAACAATGGCCCCTCAGAAAGTTCCATTAGCAGTTAATAAAAAACAATATTTAATTGCAGATGATATAATATGAGAAACAATTAAGAGCATGGAAGTTATGGAGCACCAAAATACCTAGGAATAAACTCTGTAACAATTGAAAGATTAGGGGCACGAGTTACTGCTCCCATGAAGAGAACCACATTGGGATGCCTGACTCTCTTCATGATTCGAACCTAACAATTCAAACCACAGGCAGATATGCTAAATTAAACATTTCCTTTGCATATTTTAAGCAAATCCTGGTAAGAAGTATGAAAAGATTTTGCTAACATGTAAAGAGAGAAAGAAATGGCCAGGTGCAAGACATAACACTGCTAAACCTTAAACTTTAAAAACAACTCAACAAAAATTCTGAACAGAAAGGTGCAGTTAAATCATGCAAACTTATAAGTGTCTAACCTTGAAAATTTAAAATGCCAAACAAATTCTTAATTTGCAAACATGGACCCTTTTTTTGTAATTGCAAAGATGAATTTGAAGCAGCCAACATTAGAATAGAATTTTTCATGATCAATAAATTGGCTACAGAAGCAAAGCATTTCACCATATATGCCTACCAAAATCCCCTCTTTGCACGCATATGAAGGACCAATTCCTGGAAATCATTTCATCTACTCCAGCCAAGATATATTTTATGCAATGACTACAGTGTCCATGATGCGCTAGCATACTGAACAAAGCATTGAAATCCTTTGAAGAAAGTTTTCACTGGTTTAGCTGTTAGCAGGTTAAGGTATACCAAAGATCTCAGATTAGAAGGCTAATGATTGGAACAAATGATCTGTTGCCAAAGTATTGGAGCCAAAAGAAAAAAATTTAAAAGAGAGTACTATAACCGTATCATGATTTGCAATTTCAATGTGGCATCTAGGAGACCATCCCATAATGTGTGAATTTTCTGTGAATGTGTTTATATACCTATAGCATCAACTTAACGAACCCAATTATCAAGTTGCTGGAACATGTACCCAATACTAGCATAGTTATTTCTTCAGCCTGTCCTTGTTTCTGCAGATTGGCTACAGAGCATGAAAATCACAATACCATCAATTGACACGACTGCTGACCTAAATCATCTACAGTAAGAGATACCTGGGATGCAGCATTATATCATGCAATAAAGAGACATAACGTGCATGGTCACCCAGATATATTCTAACAGTATAGAAATTACCACAAGGTTAAGACATCTTCAACTGCAAGCATTATAAAAATATTCAACTAAGCTTTGCTTTCGAGGATATCAAATGAGAGAATTACTAAGACAACAGCAAGAACAGAGTGGGCTTATACCTCACTTCTGAATTCTGCAAGAGATTCACCCGTAATATCTTGGTCTAGGAACCTCTTCACAGCAACTTCCTATGTAATACACGAGTAGAAACAAATTTATGTTCATGAATAAGCATTGAGATAGAGTATTTATGATCGTTAGCAGATATTCTGTTTAGTAGGCACAATCACACAATCCCAGCTGTCACACTTCACTATAACTTTTTCTCTTGGCAAAACTTGCTACCTTGGATTCCCTTTCCCAAAACTGATGAGAATCTTATAAGGATTTAAGAGGACCTGATTTCCTAACATGAGAAACAATTAAAGAGTATACATAACCTCGTAGAATTATATACCAATTGGGTAAAACCTTCATATCTAGGTCTTTTAGATTGTTGGTCCCAATTTTAAATATTTCAAATTGCAGCTGTTATTGTTGGGGGAGAGGGTTAGCTAATAGAAAAGAAATGGAGAAAAAGAATCTTCAAATTCAACTGTAATCGTTCTGGCATTCATTCCATATATCATTCCAAAAACAACAAGCCATTTATTGTCTTTCTAGCACATCCATGCAAAACAGAGATAGCAAACAAGCTTCTGCTTTCAGGTCAACTTGAAAATACTCACAGTTCCATGCCAGTCTCCACGATATACCTCTCCATATGATCCTGCAACACAAAGCATGCACCAAAAGCAATCAGAGGAAACCTAAATGAGAGTGAAGTAATCAAGATTGACAATAGATATGAAGCCATGAAAATAATGGCATGTGCACATGGCAGTACCAAGTCCAATTCGTTCACCCAAGGTCATTTCCTCCCATGGAATCTCACACTCTGCAACATCATCCAGTCCAGCATCAGATTTTGAGCGATCATTGACAGCCAATCTGTCGGATATTCTCTCGCCTTCTGAATTGACAACTAAAGCTTTGTGTTCTCGGCCGCCACTGCCACGGCCTCCACTGCCACGGCCCCCACTTCCCTTGTCCCCACTACCGTGTGGCTCATAACCAGCACTATCTGCATCTCCATCACTTCGTGCACCCTGCTCATATTGCTTGTTGACAGCTGCAGTGGTTGCCATCACTGCTGCAGCAGTGGCAGTGGCAGCAGCTGCTACAGGTAGTTCAAGGTTTGAGTCAGTACTTGATTTTGCTGCAGCAACAACCATAGAAGATGCAACAACAGCAGCAGCAGCAGCTGCTGCAGCAGCTACAGGAACCTTTTTTACATATTTCACAGGAGTAACTTCAGACTGCAATGATATGGGTAGTCCAGTGATCTCCTTTGTATCAAAAGGATGTTTGACCCCTAAACCTTCCACAGGTTTAGATTGCTCAGGTTGATTACCAGGAGAACTGGATTTATATGGCAGTTCATTAGGAGGCAGTAGAGGAAAAAATCGAGCAGGAACAAGATCATCTTGATCCTTCACATATCGGATTTCAGTCCTCTGTTTGTGACCATCCTTGTCTTCTGTTGGGGACGTGGCCTCAGCAGTAGACGCATTTAACTGTTCAGCATAAATCTCGGTAAACAAATTAGGAGGGGCAACAACACCACTTTCAAGTAACACATCATGAAGTTTCTGGGCTAACTGTGGATTCTCTTTTGCAGCATCTATCATATATTGTGAAACATCTTTCACTTTCATTCTACGCACGGAAGGAGAACTAACACCTTCAGTCCAAGAAGGAGAGCGTGCATGTGCAGAAGGGTAAATAGGTCTGCCAGGAAGTTCCCGCCCTGGCACCTTCTCAGCAATGGAAATTTTTCCAAAATCATTCAAGGAAATTGTAGATTCTTCTTCACCTTTGCTCGGCTTAGTTAAACTAGCACCCTCATGAGAGTCACCTCTGACATCAGACTGGTTCCCTAAAGCAGCAATATTTCTCGTTCTGAATCTCTTTTCCAATGTCCCTACTTCTGAATGTTCTTCAAATGAACTTGTGTGTCCACTACTAGAAGAAGCTATACGATAAGAGTCAATGTCTCTAGAAAAAGGGCTGGAAGAAAAGAATGAATCATCATATTCTATATGTGATCCAGCTGCATCAGAAGGAATAAGCGTGCCGGGATCCGCAGTTAGATCAACAATGTATTCCCTGAAATTTGCAACATCTATCACCTTAATAAACACTTTTTAAGCATTTCAATCGTTTCATACAACATATTACAAAATTTTAGAGGCAATTTACTACTGTGCACTGTAATTACCAGCAAAGAATGAGCTAAGCCCTAAACAATCCAATAGAATTTATTTAACTTCAGTACTGAAAGGAAAATAAAATAAACTACTGTGCACTGTAATTACCTTCCATCATCGATCTTTACAAAGTTCATAGCCACATCATCAGAACCGGTGTACAGATGCCCTTTTACCAACCGACATGGTATACCAACACTATCAGCCAAAACCTACACAATCATATATAGCAAAAGGTAGAGATGAGAGGCAATTAATAAGATACCAGGACTTCCAAACTGTACAAACCATCTCATAAAAAACAATTGATGAAATATGGCAAATTCAAAGCTCATAATTATGAAAAAAA
>Ga0325411_1001815_pt1 | contig 23867 bp, 12 predicted proteins | sample PopdelMetagenome_13_FD_206181 | JGI IMG/M metagenome (GOLD analysis project Ga0325411, IMG submission 206181) | Populus deltoides microbial communities from Bellville, Georgia, United States - Xylem-PdIQD-R4 | ecosystem: Host-associated > Plants > Phyllosphere > Stem > Wood/Secondary xylem... | reverse complement strand
CGATTATCTCCTTCCACATAATCTTTCAATTATGGAACTCCTCAAGTTGCTCCATCTTTGATCTCCTTTCTAGCCTCTCTATTTGGTTTCCATTCTCGAACTCTAATGTAGTCTCGTATTGTTTTTCATCATCCATCCCCACCTTTAGGACTTATCTAATTATATACTTATAGCCTTAATGTTACCATGAACAATAACTCCGCTAGATCATCTTGTCTTTTATATGTCATATTATATACTACTATACATATTCATTGTATGACTCTTCATCCATGTCATCCCAAACACTATCCTATCTTATATCTTTCATTACCCAAGGTTGCTCTATATTTTTTATCTGAACCTACTTGTTATACTAGGGCTAAATGGCATCCCGAGTAAAATTTAGGAATGGTTATGGAAAATTGATTGGTCTACAATCACACCTAGTCTTTGGTTATTTTTTAATCCCTCTATGTATGTTATTGGCTAAGGCTAAAGGAAATCCCCTAATACTCTATTTACAAATTACTAAGATTCAAATTGTTAATATTTACCATTCAATTTGACACCTTTTTTTATAAGTTTTATAAAAAATAAATACAAAAGTAAAAAAAAGTTATTTAAAGTTAACTAACTATTACTAAAAATAAAAATACTAAACAAAGGAGCAGTGCCAACTACAGGCCAAGATACCAAAAGTGGAAAATTTAGATTGAGAGGCATAGTGCTAATACCAAAAGTAATGAACCATATACCTACTATAGGCCAAGAACGTAAGAAGAAATGTAAAGAATGAGAGTTGTTAAAACTAACATATTAGAAGATCAGTCAGCCAAAAGAACCATGAGCAGTTACGATGTTATAAGTTTCTTCCTCTTGACCAAATCTATAACCTTCATTAGTGGATTCATTTTATGTGGTTTCCTTGATCAAATTAGAGGTTACCAACGAACCATGCATAACATTGAATAAGGAGTTGTTGCATAAACTTATTATGCCTAACATGGAAATGGGTCTATAAGGATGTAATGTTCAACTTAGAATACAATCATAAAGTTAAAAGTACCAAATAATCCTAGAGGCACCCCATCTAAAAAACTTTCTTAACCTATTAGGTAAATAAAAAAAACAACAATAGTTGTCATAATAGGAGCTGAATATGCAACAACAATCCAAGGAATATAAGATTAAATAGAAAGTCAATAGGTCTCCTAAATGCTACAAGGCCAATTAATAGCCATAAGAATATCTGACACATGAGTGTCCTTTATTGGTCCAAATAAAGTTGGTTTACTTGAATTTAGGTTAGCATGATAAATGAAGAATGTTTTTTAGATTGTCTGTTGTCAGGTCGTGGTCAACTTTGAGCCCAATTTCTCATCTCTTTATTACATAGAAAAATGATCTTATCCTATATGGTTTTCAAGTTTAGAATGTCATATTTTTAGATTGTCTAGCCATGAATGCATTGAAGTTTTCTACAAAGATTTATGTCAGTTTTAATTTTAGTTCTTCCTAGGTGTTTATTTACACTTTCTAGAGTAAAAAAAATGAGTTATTGTTATTTATTGATTAGAATTCTACCAAATTCATTTATTAGGTCTTATTTATGTTATTTTGGTGTTTCCTAAACTTGGAGGGAAGTTCCAAGTATATAATTATGAATTAGACCATAAAATAGAATCCATTGGCAAATTTTAAATTAAAGTCTTTTAACTTAGCGGATTCACATCTATTAAGTTATGCATCTCATTTCTGAGTGGACTTATTTCCTTGACTTTGTATCTTTAAAGTGATTATTTAAAATCTATCTTTAGAGAAGTGAGTTGTTTGCATTTGTATCTTTTCAATTCAAAACATTAGAGTGGTGAGCGAAAAACACTTTCTTTTATATGAGTGATCTTTGCTTTTGGATTTTCATACCATTATGGTATCAAGTTGGTATTAGAGAATTAGTCTAACAACCATGGTTGTTTAAGAGGAATATTCGTATTCTTGAAACAAATGAAATGAGAAGGCAAATCCAGCAACTCCGAGAGCGTCTTGAACTATATGAGAATTGAGATGATAATGACAACGATACTAAAATTGGTTATTCTAGTAACAATAAGGCTGATGTTAATCATTTGCATCATGAACCTCACCATGAATTAGTTACTGACAATTATTCATCCCAGCACCAAAGAATAATAAAATAGAAGACTTTATAAAAAAATCTGATATGAGAGTTGATATTCTTAAATTTAAAGAGAAAATACAACCTAATGAGTTCATTGATTAGCTTCAAACCATAAAGAGGATTTTCGATTTCAAACAGTTTCTTGGAGATAGAAAAGTGAAGTTGGTAGCTCTAAAACTTAGAAAGTATGTTTTCTTATGGTAGGGAAATTTTAAGAAGTAAAGAGCTCGTGAGACCAGAAGCAAAACCAAGTCTTAGGAGAAGATAAAAATGGAGCTTAAGAGGAGATACTTACCTTAACATTATATACAAGAGACTTTTTTCAAGTTTAATAACTTGTCTTAAGTTTAATAACCTAAGACAATTTGGTCTAACCATGAAAGAGTATACAATGAAGTTAAACCTGAAGAGCAAACAATAACCTGATACTTAGGTGGGTTAAAGGAAGAAATTTCTAATATGGTTTGGTTGCATCCTTATTAGAAAGACTGAATAGAAATCAATATCTAAAGAGGTTTCTTCCAATCGGGGTAGTACTTCATTATCTAAAGGAGTTTCAGCAGCAAAACTTTTCATTGTTAATGCTCTTAAGAAAGGTAGTGTAAGAACTAGTTCTAAAACAGCAAGTTCTTCAAACATTTATTCAAAGAAGTGTTTCAAGTGTCAAGGGTGTTGCACCCTCGCGAGCGGAGCGCGGCGTCGCGGCGATCCTCGATTGGTTTCGGGGTCTTTTGTTTTATTGTGAATAAGGGAGTCGCCACCTAGTATTTTGATCACTAGGAACCCTAACTGGTCTTTCAGAGATTCTAAGGCAAGGGACTAGTTGCGTAAAGGGAAGGTATTAGCACCCCTAGTACGCCCTACCTAGGGTAAGCTGCTTGGTGTTTGGTTTCTTTATAATTGTTATGGTGTTAGTGTTTTCTAATCCCATCAGTTTTCCTAGGTTTGATTCAAACTAAATTTATAGAAATCCAAGGAGATTCCATGTGCTTTAAAAGCTCATTTTTCTCTTAGTATTTCAAGAGTCGTAAATCGCAAGGAGGAGAGACAAAAATTTAGAAATCTAAGGAAATTCAGAGCACTTTAAAAGCATATTTTTGCCTTAGTGTTTCATACTCTCACGACTCGTAAACCGTGGAGTAAAAAAATTGAAATGTCCTCGATTATAATTAAGGCTTCTTTCAAGGATGTGTGATGACTTATTATTCCTAGAAAAATATTTTGGATATTAACCACTTGGGGTTTCTTTATCCAAACATTAACAGCGAATAATAACAAGTTATTCCCAATAATATTTTGGATATTCATCCCTTTGGGATTTCTTTATCCAAACATTAACGGTGAATAATAACAAGTTATTCCCAATAATATTTTGGATATTCATCTCTTTAGGATTTCTTTATCCAAACATTAACGGTGAATAATAACAAGTTATTCCCAATAATATTTTGGATATTCATCCCTTTGGGATTTCTTTATCCAAACATTAACGGTGAATAATAACAAGTTATTCCCAATAATATTTTGGATATTCATCCCTTTGAGATTTCTTTATCCAAACATTAACGGTGAATAATAGATGACTTCCTCCAAAAAAATAAGATTTTTGTATTTTTTGGAATATTGGCCAATACCCTTTGGAGTTTTACAAACATGTTGTAAAATCCAGAAATGCAAGAAAATAATTTTTTGTTGTGTTTAAGAAATCCATGCGAAAACACATTTTCGAAACTTCCAATATTTTTTTTATATAAAAAGAACGTTCAAAACATGTTAGAGTATTGGCCGTATGCAGCACACAATAAAACATTTTTTTATATTTTTTTATCATAACGCAAACATCACGAAAAATATTCACCTGTTCTAAAATTCGCAAGAAGCTTAAAACAATTAATCTCAAATAAACAAGGTTCAGCACCCCAATTTAAAACACAAGTCAGTGTGCACAAAACATATAAAAAAACAAAGTCCTGAAGCTAACAAAAATTACAACATGAACCGTGACCCCCCTGCAAACTCAAAAAAAAAAACAAAGATGGCTCTTCAAACCCAACCCGGTTACTGGCCCAAACCAGTAACCGGTTTGGCTACTGTTGCATGCGTATGCATGCTACAGTGGCTAGATAATTAAATTTGCAAAAGTGACAAGAGTGCAGGGCGCTTACCTGATAGCTAACGGGCAAAGATGATGCTGCAGTTTCTTGCGCACAACCGGTCATCACTGATTCTGAAGACAATGACGACCGCTGGTAACTGGTGTTGGTCTCTGTCTATCTCTTCTTGCCGACGCTTTCTCTGGAGACGGCGAAGACGATGATGAAGGTGTGATGTGCTAGCGAAATGGATGTTCTTCCCTCTATGTTTTCTTGCTCCTTCTCTGTTTTCTTGTGAGCTGCTGCTTCGACTAATACCTATGAAAGAAAACGTTGCACCGCTGGAGGAGAAGAAAACTGGAGACGGAAACGAAGGGATGAAGGCGATGGAGAGGGCGTGCTGGTTGGTCCCTCTGTGTTTTCTTCTGTTTATGTTCTTTCCTTCTGCTCGTCCCTGTTGTGCTCTTCTTCGTCCGTTTGTTTCTATGATTTTCTTTCCCGTGCTTCCCCTGTTTCTCCCTCTGTATTTTCTGTTCATCCTTCCTCTCACTCGCGTCCGTCTTGTCTCTACTGAGAAGAAATGCATGGTTGCTGTTGCTATGGCTGGCATGCTCACGGTAAGAGAGTGAGGGCTGGTGCTTACGGGTGCTCTCAGTGAGAAGGAGATTAGTTCGGGAGGAGATGGTGGTCATGGTTTGGGGAAGATGGTGTGGGTGTACATGGGATGCTGGTTTGAGTAACAACCGGGGCTGCTGAGGGAGGCTGGGATGATTGGAGATGACGGGTCCGGCTAAAAATGGGGAGGTGAGTAGCGACTTCTGTGAAGATAAATTTAGGTTTAGGGTTTTGTATTACCCTTAATTTTTTTTTGTCTTCAAATTGCTCCCTTGTGAATTTTCTTCCCCCTTTGCATATGGCTGGAGGTTTACTTATATAGAAAATCTCTACACGTGCTATTTAAGAAAATATTGCAATAATTATTGTAGAGATTGTCTTCTATAACCAGCACCAACAAATCCTTTAGATATGGTATTTTATATTGCAATGATTATTTTCCATAACTAGCACGAATCAAATCATATATCTATGGTATTTTATTTTGCAGTAATTATATATGATTCAATAATTATCTCCTTGACATATTGCTTCCTTGATATTAGTCATGATGCTCTATGTTATCGCCACATGTAAACCCTTATTTTTTATTTCTATTTTTATTTTTTTATTTTTTTATTTTTGAAAAATTATTAAAACATGGGTCAAAAATTGAGTAGCAACAAAGGGTATGGGCAGATAGCTTCTAATTTTCCAAGCTGCAAAATTATTGTTATTATAGAGGAAAAGATAGTTAGTAAAGAGGACTTGTCGAATGAATCATATCAAGAAGGTGAAGTGACTTATGTTGATCAAGGTGAATTACTCATCGTTTAGAAAAGTTTGGGTGTTGTCCATGATAAGAGTGAAGATTGGGTTTATTGCAACATCTTTTTCACCTATTGTATTGCAAATAGGAAAGTTTATGATGTAATCATTGATAATGGTGCTTACGCCAATGTTGTATCTATTGATATGATGAACAAGTTACAACATAAGATTGAAGCACACATTTAATCTTACAAATTGAGGTGGCTAGAGAAGAAGCATATAAGGAAGGTGATAAATAGATGGGTTTTTTTTTCATTTTTCATTGGAAAAAGGTATTCAAATCAAATATGGTGTGATGTAATACCTATGGATGCATGTTTTTGTTGCTTGGTAATCCATGGCAATATGATAGGAAAGTTCAGCTTAATGGTTTTAAGAATACTTATCGCTTTGTAAAAGATGGTGTAAAGGTTATTTTAAGTAGCATATTTAATGTGGTTCATCAGGTTGTTTAGAGGCTCATGCTTTAAATTAAATCATAAATGCACCTCAACCGAAGGTACTGCAAACAAGAAGTCTAGTTTCATCTTCGAGATTCCCTGACTGTAAGGCATCCTAAGGAGCGTGAAGGATTTGAAGCTGAGTAGCCCGATAGCACAGGCAAATTGATTTGTTCAATTCGGCCTATCTTTTTGTGATTTAATAAGTAAAATAAAAGGCTATAACCTCTTCCTGCTCTTCCCAAGCAGTAAGAACAAGAGGGGATCTTGCTGATTCTGATTAACTTGCAAAAAACAGGGAAAACTAAATCATATCTTCCTCTTAATTAAGGGCTCGATAAGCATAAGCCTTTTCTATTAGTCCTAGAACTCCTTACAGAACAGTTGTTATTGTGGCCCTTCCAAACTGGGACTTATTTCCAAACATTCTAAAGAGGTGAAAATATTTTTTATTACTTATAACAAAATGGAAAAACATTTCAATGATGTGAATTTGGTTTATGCTCTTATTGGTTTTTAGGAAAATGCTGAAACAAATTATTTTCCTCTAGAAGTTTAGCTTTTTCTTGATGAAATTTTTGATGTAGCTCTTAAAGAGATACCACATGGCCTCCCTCTAATGTGGGATATTCAACTTTGTATTGACTTTATTCTCGGTGCTATAATTCCAAACAAGATAGCCTATTGAATGAGTCCAATCGAGCATGCAGAGTACCAAAGCAAGTTGATGAGTTGATTTTGAAATGTTTGGTAAATGAAAGTAAAAGTTCATGTGTTGTACTTGCTCTTCTTGTTTCGAAGAAGGATGTATCATGGAGAATGTGTATTGATAGTCGGGCGATGAACAAAATCATTATTGGCTACCAATTTTTTATTCCTCGACTAGATGACGTGAAAATTATGAATGATATGTTAAAACCTTTTATTGACATATTTATTATTGTTTACTTTAATGATATTCTTGTTTATAACAAGGATAAAAAGGAGCATCGTAATCACTTGCAAGAAGTATTTCAAACTTTGAAGAGTCAGAAGTTCTATGCTAATTTGAAGAAGTGTGAATTCTTTACTAGTAGTTTTGTGTTTTTGGGTTTTGTCGCTTTCAACGAAGGAATGAAGATGGATCTTAAGAAGATTAAAACAATTCTTAGTTGGCCACATCCTTAAACTCTTCATGATATTTGGAGTTTTCATGGCTTAACATCCTTTTATCAGTATTTTATAAAAGATTCCAGTACCATTATTGCTCTAATAATTAAATGCTTGAAAAGAGGTAATTTTAAGTAGACTAATAAGATCGAAAAGAGTTTTGAAGTTATAAAGCAAAAGGTGATCAGTACGCCTATTATTTCTTTACCAAATTTTTAAAAGTTTTTTAAGTTAAATGTGATGCTTTCAATGTTGGCATTGGTGTTGTTCTTGGTCAAGATAGGAAACTTATTGCTTTATATAGTGAGAAACTTAATGATTCGATAAAGAATTATATGTTATTGTTCATGCTTTGGACCATTGGTGTTAATATTTGCTTCCACAACCTTTTGTGCTATATTATAATTATTTAGCTTTGGAGTTTCTTAATAGCAAGCATAAGGTTAGCCGAAGACATGCTTTTTAGGTTGAATTTATATAAACTTTTAGTTTTTCTATGAAATACAAATCTAGAACTTATAATGTTATTACTAATGCTTTGAGTTAAATATACTTATTATTGACTAAATTAAAAGTGAAAGTGACGGGTTTTGAAGTGTTGAAAGATCTTACAAGTATGATGGTGACTTCGGCAAGAAATAGGCTGATTGTGAAAATGGTGTTTCCAAACATTTTGTTGTGCTAAGGGGTTATCTTTTTAAATGAAACCGATTATGTATTCCTCAAGATTTTTTGATGGAATCCATTATCTTTGAAGCTCATAGTGGCGGGCTTGGTGGGTATTTTGGGAGAGACGAAACACTTGGTGTTATTTAAGATCATTTTTTTTTACTGAAAATGGAGAGAGATGTCATAAGGTTTATATAATATTTTAGGACATGCCACATTACCTAATCACATAATTAAAATTCAAGTTTATACACTTCACTTCCAATATCAAAAGCCCCTTAGGAAGAAGTCACCATGAATTTTATGTTTGGTTTGCCAATAAGACATAGATTCAATTATGATTGTGGTTGATTGTTTCTCTAAAATGGTGAATTTTATTCCTTGTAGAGAACACTTAATGCTACTAATATTATTGATCTATGTTTTAAAGAGATTGTAAAACTCCATGGCATTCCAAAGACAATCACTTCATTCCAGGATTCAAATTTCATAAGTCATTTTTGACGTACACTTTAGAGAAAGCTAGAAACTCATCTTCAATTCAGTACAACTGATCATCCATAAACTATTGGGTAAATTAAAGTTGTCAATCATGGTATAGGAAGTCTTTTGAGAAGTTTGATGAAGAAGAATATTCGAGATTGAGATTTGGTATTTCCACAAGCTAAATTTGCTTACAACCATTCTATTTGTCAAATTACAAGTTGTAGTCCTTTTCAAGTTGTGTATGGTCAATTGGACTTAATTCCTCTTCCAACAAGTTTATATTTCAGCAGTGATGTCGAAGAAAGAGTCAAACAACTTAAAAAGTTACATGAACAAGTATATATAGTTTAAAGAAAGTGATTTGGTTTGGGTAATCTTGGCAAAGAAAGGTTCCCCACAAGGTAAATTTTCTAAGCTCAAACCAATGGCTGATGGTCCATTTAAAGTTCTGAAGTGAATTGGTGAAAATGATTGCAAAATTGAGTTACCCACTCACTTAGATATTTCAGAAACTTTTAGCATGGCTGATTTATCTTCTTCCTACGGTGATAATTCAATATATGACTCAAGGGTTTTAGGCTGGGTTACTTGAATTTAGGTTAGCATTATAAACAGAGTATGGTTATTAGGTTGTTTGTTGTCAACATATGGTCACCTTTTAGCCCAAGTTTTCATCTCTTTATTGCATGGGAAAATGTGTCTATCTTATGTGGTTTTCAAGTTCATAATATCATCTTTCTAGATTGTCTATCCATGCATGTATTGGAGCTTTCTACAAAGAGTTATATCAGTTTTAATTTTAGTGTTTCCTATATATATGTTTGCACTTTTTAGAGTAAAAAACGAGTTATTGAAATTTATTGTCTAGGATTCTACCAAATTCATTTATTAGGTCTTATTTATGTTATTTTGGTGTTCTATAAACTTGGAGGAATATTTCTAGTATATAATTATGATTCAGACCATGTATTAGAGTCTTTTGGAAAATTTTGAATTAAAGTCTTTTGACTTGGTTGATTGACATTTATCAAGTTTTATATCTCATTTATGAGTGGTAGACTTATTTCCTTAACTCTATATCTCTAAAATGGTAATTTGATATGTATATATAGAGTGGTGGGTTGTTTACATCTGTATCTTCTCTATTCGAAACCTTAAAGTAGTGAGCGAAAAACATTTTTTTATGTACATGACCTTTGATTTAGGATTCTCATACCATCACATTATCAATATCAATAATATTAGGGTATTGACTTCAACAAAACCTTCAATTTAGTTTTCAAATCGGCTATAGTTTAGATATTTTTTGTTATCTTTGTTTTTCAAAACTGATCTATTGATCAACTAGATGTTCATAATGTGTTTCTTAATGGTTATCTTGACACAGATGTTTACATATAATAACATCCAAATTTTGTTAATCCTTACTTTCTTTCCTATGTATGCAAACTTCACATGTTTGTCTATGAACTTGAACAAGTACTATATACAAAGTTTGATCGGTTTCACCAATTCTTATTGGGTCTCAGCTTTCATGGATATGAAACTAACACTTTCCCATTTATATATAGATCTTTGACTATTTGCATTTATAATGAGGTTTATATTAATAATATCGTTGTCACAGGTAATTATCTTTCTTATGTGATCCATTTGGTTGCTCGTCTCAGAGTAGAATTCTCTATTCAAGACTTAGGCCATCTAAATTACTTTCTTAGTATTAAGGTACAATATGCATTGCATGGGTTTCTATTCTCCTAGTCTCGCCATGCCTCTAATATTACGCATGAGGCTAGCATGTTCCAATATATGTTAGTTTATACGCCAGTAACTATTAGTTCTTATCTTTCTACTACATTGATAGTGATTCTACTTATTTTGACCCTAGTGTGTTTGGTATTGTGGTAGCTTTTATGGTTGTGGTTTAAAAAAAGTTATTTTATAAAAAGTATTTTCGGTTGAGGTTGGTTTGGTATTTATATATATGTTTGGTTAAAACTGTAGTTGAAATTAAGGTAGAACAAAAAACTAATTTAATATGTTTGGTTAAGAATGCTTTTCAAATTGAGGTTATAAAATAATTTCAAAAAATATATATTTATATTGATGGTTTTTAATTTAAATATTGTAGATTTAATTACTGCTATTACATCAAGAAATAAATAATACTTTATTTAAAATATTTTTTATTGTTCTATTAAACTATCTACAACTCCATCACGTATGAAATACATCCAACAAGGACTACAGTTTTCTTGGTTTCTTAAGCGCGCAAAACATCAGGTAAAATATCATCAGGAATAAAATTGAGATTGCGATCAAATTCTGCAAATACTATGTCATTAGATGATCTCCGTCTAATTTATGTAGTGTCATTGAATAATATTCAACACTAATTTTTTGAATAAAACAAAATTAAAAATAAAAATAAAAATACTTTTTTTATTTTACTGGGCCGGACCCGGTTCAATGCATTTAGCTTTGAATTTGACCGGGTTCGGTCGAAACAGTGGAGGGTGACTCTACTGTTCACATGTACAGTGGAGTCACCCTCCACTGTTCACTCAAGTGAAGAGTGGAGAGTGATGCGCACTCCACAAAAAGCAGCTCAGCGCTGCTTCCTTTTACCCTGCATTACAAACGCAGGTTTCAATGGGTCCCATGAACAGGAAACTGTATTTTTTTCATTACCAAACATGTTGCGCGTGCATTTTAAGCAAAACACAAACACAACCTCTTAAACAAACGGCCCCTTAATATCATTAGGTGGTTAGAACTCTTCGATAATTTACTTTTACATTCATATATTTATTTTGCTATTTTTCAAAACCTATTTTAACCCTATTTTCCAATATATTTTCAAACAAAATTGAAAAAAAAGAGGTTATTTCAATGCAATTAAATCAATTTATGGTCATGTCATTATTTTTAACACTTTATTTTATTTTATTTTGTGCAAAAAAATTAAAAATATAATATAAAAAAAAAGTTGGGAGCAAAATGATGTTTATGAGAAAAAGGAGGCAGGATAATGGAAGATTAAATAATACAATACAAGATCAAATAAAAAAGAAAAATTCAAATACTCAAAATAAAAAAGGACCATCATTTATAAAATAGAGATTAAAAAGATTATAGTTGATTTAAACTACATGGAAATGTGTAATGAAGATATTTGAAGAATCTCCAATAATGAATCTCATTGAAGTCAAGAAGGAAGTAATAGATCTTGCATGGTTAAAGAATTGAGGAAAAATGATCTTTGACAATAAAATTTTCAAGACTTAAGATTTTTATTCAATAAGAAAAAAAATATAAAAGATCTTCCAATATTTTATATTAATTTATTGATATTATTTTTCATTTTAAAAGGGTTCTTGACAATATAAATTAAGACTAAAACAACCAAAAAAATCAAAAGAAAAGAAAAAAATAAATCCTTTTTGCCCTAGAAAACCAAATCTACAATCCATTTCTCTTTTTTTTTTCTTGCTGGAATTCAACAACACACTACAAACCTATCCTAATAGGCTAATACCACCATACATACCATTGTTACTATCATCCTCACTAATCAACCCACCAATCTCTTCTCTCTATTTGAGGCCCTCTCACCTATGCTAAAAAAGATAACATCACTTGCTGTCAATCAACACCTAGAATCTTTTTTATTGGCGAACACAACCTTCTCTCTCGCCTACCCACTATTATTTATTTTTCTCATCTAAACCATGACAAATACCATCAACAACCACATGACCTCTTACCAGGGGCAGAATCAAGGGGAGGTAAGCAGGGGCCCGGGCCCTTGCAAAGAAAAAATATGATGATTGATTTTCTAGGTTAGTTTTTTATTGCTTAGTAATAGTGTGAGAAAATGTAATATTTAAATAGGTGGGCCCTTCTAATAGTAAATATATTTGTTGTACATTGACTTTAAAACTATCTACATGGAAAGAAAAAATATATAGTTATAAACAACTTTTTTAACTTAATGGATTTTGTCGTTCTCTTGCTGCAGCCCTAATATAAAAGGTAAAATACAGAAATAAGAATATAAATTGCAAATAGAAAGATTGAAGCAGAGCGCCACCAATTAATTCTTCTTTCATCAAATAAAACAAAGTAATTGAGCATTGCTAACCCCAAACTTACAATTTATTTTGTCTTGTTTTGGGATGTTTGTTAAGAATTTGATGAAATTTTTTTATAATTCTATTATTTTTGTCTTTTTGCTCGGATCTGCTAGTTTTACCAAATTTGTTATGAATTCACAATTGATATGATAATCAATTATTTCTATTATATGAAAGAACGACAAGCACAATTAAAATAAATATGTAAGAATCATTCTTTATTATTTTTTACTTTATTTCAAAGTTTATCAAACATAAATAATGCTTCGCTTTATCTAATGTTTCTTATATAATTTGTATGTTTATATTTGATATGTATAAAAACCAACAAAATTAAAGTGATAGATATATTATGAAGATGAAATTAACTTCATCGCTTTGACTCAATTTGGTATTGCTCAAAACCTTTTACCTTTTGCAAAGGTCATTATATGTTTGTATTTTTTTTATAACTCATATACAATAAATTAAAAAAATATTATATTTTGTTATATTAATTTTGACCTCCCTTAACAAATAATCCTAGATCTGCCCCTGCCTCTCACCAAATCCATCCAATATAGCCGTATCAAATTAATAACACAAGATACAAATCAAAAATTTATTTTCTACATTTTTTCTAGTAGGTTATGTTGGCTTGTGTAATCCCTGAGTCATCATCTATACATTTGGTTAACTTGCCAGTGTTTGAATTTCAATTGTCACTACTGCCTAGGCCAGTTTCGACCATGTTTCAAGGTAACAACATCTTTTCATTCCCTTTTTAATTTAATTTAACATGTTTTGGCATGATTTTCCATAAATATTTGAAGTGTGGGGATTCATATCGTTATATGGCAACCTAGAGGTATAAAGCCAATGTAGATTTATTTTTGAGGTGCGATAAGGTCTGTGATCAATATTCGCGTTCAAGTTAAAAAGAACAAGAATAAATGACTTATCATAAATATACCATTTTGGTCTCGATGTGATGAATATATTTTTTTTATTTACTTGATGTTGTTTTTGACAATGTTATTAAGGTAATGAATGTTTTAAAGGTTGTATTTTAATCATCTTTTTATCTGTTAAGTGATCCAGGATGGTAAGACCTCATTGTCGAGTCTTATCCCTTTGGTGTTGCTTTTTGAATAATAAAATATATTAATATTTGAATTATTTTTCATGTCTTCTTATATTTTAATATGGATGTCTTTTTTAAATAATTTATTCTATTATTGATTTGTATTACTTTGGTAGTGTCAATTAACCTATAAATTTTAAGACTTCAATTATGTCTTTTTTTTCTTGAATATTGCATTAAGAATAAATAAGTTGATTCTTTATATAAATTTTGATTGATGTTTGTAATTTATTTGTGTTTTTGCTTTAGGATACTCCTCTTTCATACAACAAATTATTTATATTTTTTAGTTGTTTTATTCAAAATTGACCCATGAATTGTAAGGTTATAATTATGTTATTTTCCTTAAATGTCACATCAAGGGGTAAATAGGTCAATTCTATATGTAAATATCCATGATTGATGTGTGAATTTATTTTTATGCTCTAGCTTTTGGATACCTCTCTTGACATGACAACTGAATTTGGGACAGATCGATGTGATCTCACCAAACCCTTTATAAGTGAGTGGCAACCTTCAGACCTATTTTTAATATAACCAAAAAAGATTGGTCAAAGCCCAATCAACCATCATCATCCTTTCAAGTTTAACAATTGTGTTTCAAAAGTGAGGATTGGGCCCTATTATTAGGTCTACATCTCAAATCATTGTCTGAGGTCTTATTAGTCTTTTATCTTAATAATGAATGCATCTATACTAGTTTAGGTAAACTCTTAACATGCAAAAGCAATAGATATCTTGTATAATTAAGAAAATATATGAAGAAGCTTACCTATAGGAAGGATGTATATGATGATTGTTATCTTTATTATTACATAACCAACCACTTATCTAAAACCTTTAAAAACTAGTTAAGGTTTTCTAATTATCATAAAACTAGGTGACAATTTTTTTTCTTCTTATTTAATTCCTGTCTATCCTATCATCTCGTTAAGATGTCTCCTAGGAAACTATTAATAAGGTTTTTCAGATCATGCATGCACCATCAAATGACTATAATGTTTGTTAGTTTATACATGCTTGCATGTTCATGGTACATGTCATTTTGGATTATCTTTTGTTGTTTCTTTTGATCTCTTACTGCATAGCTTTGATGACCCTTCCTAGGCTAGTAATGTTGGTGATGAAAAGTTCATAGGTACTTATGCTATCTATCCTAGTCATGATATTATCTATTAGAAGTATACTAAGCAAAAAATGATTGTTTGATCTTTTATAGATGTTGAATATAAGATTATTTCTAATCCTATTACTGACCTACAATTTCTCTTCTCTTTATTATCTGAACTTAGTTATCCATTATCTTCTCATCCTATCCTATAGTGTGACAATCTTAGAGCCAATTATGTCATGGCTAATATGGATTTTCATTCATGCATAAAATATGTTGAAATTGATTTTGATTTTATTCATAAAATGGTTTCAAAAGATAAATTATAGGTTCAACTTATTGTCATTGATGGTCACATAGTGGATGTTTTTACCAAACCATTGAGCTTTATCTATTTTGTCATTTTCTATTCGAAGTTTATTGTGTGTTCTTGCTCACAATTAACTTGTAAGGGCATATGTGAGCCCAACTCTAACAATGAGGCTCAAGAGACTTCCTAATCTTAAAATGAGATATATTTTCATGTTTTGTATGTTACCTATTCTAGTTTGAGACATACTTCTTATGCTTATATTTTTCCTATTTGTACTAAGGTTAGCAAGTGTACACGGGCGCGCAGGCGCGCGCGCGCTCTTCACCTTCTTTCCTTTCTCTTCTTCTTTCCATTCACTTGATCTCATAGTTACTAATCCATCAATTTTATTTTTATTGATAACACTAAATTGATTTATGTAATTTTAGGGAAACTATAGAACAAAAACTTGATTCTCATTATTTTTTAATTACTTGTTAAGTTTTTAATTTAAAGGCATTTTTGGTACTTAAGATTTAGAATTTTGCCAATAATATACAAGAAAACTAAATAAAATAAAATTAATCATTATAAATTGAGTGAGAATAACAATCAATGAAGTGAAGCATGATCTGTTTCTAATACGTTACCTACAAAAACCGTAATTAATTCGTTGTTTGATATGATGCTACTAGCTTGAATGTTTCTCTTATTAATTCCATTTTTCAACCTTTAAAGCATGTCAAATTATTCAAATTCCTTTGAGCTTAAGACTATTTTCAAACATATTAATTTATCTTAAGGGGTCACTTTAGTATGCTAAAAACCTATTGTACTTTCAAGATCGATATAAAATGGCTAAGAATGTGATCCAAATTCCAACAACCACCTTATCTAGCTACAAGAACTCTTAAGGATGAACCAAGTAGTTCTAGGTTTTTCGATCAAAAAATTGTATCCTGCCAACATCCTGATGAAGGTTAGATAAAGATGAACTCAAATGCTTTATTTTCCAAAACCATGAAGGACAAGTAATGGCTAGCACTCATAATTTTATTGAGGTCAAGGATTGGTGATTTTTTAGGGAAGCTAGAGCCTTAATTTGTTTACTTTAACTAACCATCAATTTTAGTTTTTATAACATGTTGTTTAGTGTTGGAAGAAGGATGAGTGTAGTATAAGATTAAAAACAGTAATGCAAAGTCAAAAACTCAAGAACAAAAAGAAGATTGAGAGAAAGGTATGTTTTTATTAAGTGTTTCTCTCTAAACTCTCTTAGTTATTCTCAATCTTTTATACTACTTAATAATGTTGAATTATAAACCTTTTTTTATAGGCATAAAGTCCTAAATAATCAAGAAATTAAACTAATATATGAAAATCCTAATCTGAACAGGAATTGTATTTTTCCTATTGAACTTGTCGACCAATTTATTTAATCCAACCAATCGATCGGTTCCCAACTAGTTTAATCCAATCAATAAATCGGTTCCTCTGTTCTTCAGAAAAATCAGAAAATAAGTTTAATTTTCAACACCCTTTTTTAAACTTGTTTCTTCATAACTTCCAGCATATCTCTCATTTTGATAAAAATATCATTTTTGAGTGGCTTTGTGAAGATATTTGTGACTTGATCTTGTGTCTTCACATACTTAACTTCAACTTCCTTATTTGTAATACAATCTCTTAGGTAATGAAATCTTATGTCAATGTGCTTACTTATATCATGAAAAAAGTGGATTTTTAGCTAAGACAATGGTTGATGAGTTGTCCACATAAATCTCCATAGGCTTCTCTTATGGCATTCACAATTCTTTCAATAATCTTTGCTATATGGAATGACAAACACATGATGTAATAGCTATATATTCAGCTTCATATATTGACAAAGTGATTATAGATTGCTTCTTTGAACTCCATGTGAATGTTGTCTCCCATGTAGAAAACAAAACTTGTAGTGTTCTTTCTATCATCCATATCTCCAGCCCAATCATTATCACTATAACCCACAAGTTCAAAGCTATTAAAATAACCATAGAGCAAGTCAAAATCAATAGTACCTTTGACATATGAAATAATTCGCTTCAAATCTTTAAAGTGCGTCATGGTTGGTGACTCCATAAATTTACTCACAAGTCCTACTCTAAAAAAAATATCCACATGAGTGCATGTCAGATATCTCAAACTCCCAACTAAGATTTGAATGTTATAGAGTTTATCTTCTCTTTTTCATCATTCTTCGACATCTTTACTCCACACTCAACCGTAGTATTTATTCTTGCACAATTCTCTATCTTAAACTTCTTGAGAACTTCCCTTAATTCACAAAGATTCCATTTTCTCCTTGTTTCACCTCAATCTCTAAGTAACAGGACATAAGATCAATATTCATCATCTCAAACTCCTTAATCATTGTTTTCTTGAAGTCTCCAAACATCTTTGAATTATTTCTTATAAAGATCAAGTCATCCACATACAAACATACAATAAAAGTATCACTATTCTCTTTCATCTTTACATAGATAGCATATTCATGGGGGAATTTAACAAATTCATTCTTTAAGAAATATTCATCAATGCGACTATATCAAGCCCTTTTGACATGCTTTGATCTATACAATACTTTATTCAACTTTAATACCTTATTTTTATGTCCCTTCACTTCATATCCCACAGGTTGCTCATTGTAGACCTCTTCTTAAAGAAAACCATTAAGGCTGATTTGACATCTATTTGATAGATTTTCCATCTATGTTAGGTAACAGTGGCAATAATTAATCAAATGGTCTCCAATCAAGCAACCGAAGAAAATATTTCACCATAATCAATCCTATGCTTTTGACTACAGCCTTTTGTCACTAACTCTACTTTGTACCTCTCCACATCTCCTTTAGTATTCTTTTTTTCTTTGTAAATCTACTTGAAATCTATTGGCTTTTTTCTATTTAGTCTAGGAACCAATTTTCATATGTCATTCTTCTCAATTGATGCAATCTCCTTATCCATAACAATTCTCCATTTTGCATCTTTTATTGCTTCTTTAATCATTATAAGATCACATCTAGCAAGATGATAATATAGTGTTACATCATCAATATGATTAGTTACCTCATATAAGTTATCAAGTCTCCTCATCTTTGTTAGTGGACTTAGTGGAATGCCACTACTTGAGCTTCCACTTGAAGAAGATGAAGAAAAAGAATGAGGATAAAGAAGAGAAGTTGAGCTCATTAAGGTTTATAGAGGTGTAACTATAAGTTCTTGATGATTTTCATATCTTTCCTCCTCTTCATCAAAAATCAATAAGAAGTTATATTTCTCATCATTATCTACCTTTTAATCATTTGTTCCTTCTTCATTGAACTCAACATCTCTACTAATCACCATATTTCCTTCATGAGGGTTAAAAAGCTTGTATCATTTGGATTTTTATTCATAGCCCACAAAGATCATATTTTAGCTCTAATCATCTAGCTTGGTTTTTACTTGATCATCTACATGCACATAGTCAATGCTTCCAAAAACTTTCAAGTGAGAAACACTTGGCTTTCTTCCACTTCATGCTTTTTATGGAATCATGTCATTCAAGCCTTTAATAGGACACCTACTTAACAAGTAGATATTATAATTTATAACTTTGACCTAAAACTCTCTAGGCATCTTCTTGGTTTTGAGCATGTTTCTTACCATATTGAGGATGTTTTTATTCTCTCTCCACCATGTCATTTTATTGTGGGTATCTAGACACCGTTAGGAGTCTTTTTATACCATGATCTTCACAAAACTTATTAAAATCATTAGAACAAAATTCACCCCTTATCCATCCTAAGTGATTTTTTAAAATAAGAATTTTTCTTTTCAACTAATATCTTAAACTTCTTAAAACAACTAAATACATTAGACTTTTCTTTAAAGAAGTACACCCAAGTTTTTCTACTATAATCATCAATAAAAAATAGAAAATAAAGATTTTTACCAAACAAACATGGTTTAATAGAACCACAAACATTGACATGTATTTCTTTTAGGGGTTGACTTACTATTGATGTGGACTCTTTTGGAAAACTCTTGCAAAATTGTTTTCCCATCAAGCATTCTTCATACAACTGATTTAGATATATAACAGATGGTAGACCCTTCAATATCTCCTTTTATGCCATCATCTTCAAGCTATCAAAGTTTACATAGCCAAATCTCATATGTCAAAGTTAAATCTCATCCTTCACACATGTATTTAGGCATTTAAGCACATCCATCTCTATATTTAGCAAGAACATTCTATTATTTTTCATGGCTACCTTTGCAGTCATATCTCATTTAGTGTCAAGTAACATTAAAGTACGATCTTTCATCTTAATCACATACCCCTTCTTCAATAATTATCCTAAGCTTAATATGTTATTTTTCACTGTTGGTATATAATAGATATCACCAATAAATTAATGACTTTTATTTTTTTATCTAATCAAAATCATACCTTTTTCTTTTGATGGCAACCTTTAAATGACCTGCAAATGTGTCATTACCTCTAATTTCTTTATCAAGCTCTATGAACTTGTTTTTGTCTCCACACATATGGTTGTTGGCTCCATTGTCTAAATACCATATATTCTCTTTGTTTTGCATTCTCTCATCATGTACTAGTAATAAGGTGGCATCATTCTCCTCTTCTATCACTAGATTTGCATTCTCCTCAACCTTCTTAGTTAAACTCTAGCAATCCCTAACATAATGACCTACCTTTTAATAATTATAGCATCTAACTTTTGACTTGTCAAACCTAGATTTTGGATTACCACTGTCAATGTAATTGGTAGATCGATTGACCTGATAAGGATGCCACGATCTCGTTTTCCAAATCTGCCTTTTCCTCCTCTTTCTTTGTTTTATCTACGTCCTCTACCCCTTGTGAATATCCAAAACCATCTTGTTCTAAAAAAAAGTGCTTGTGCACCAACATCCTCTTGAATCTCATTGACTCCTTTCTCATGGGCTTGTAATTTTCCCATGAAACCTTAGATTGAAAGAACATCTATATTTTGTGACTCCTCTATCGCGACCACCATATAATGAAACTTCTTTTGCAGTGAGCACATGAGCTTCTCTATCATACGTTTCTCTTTTATCTTCTCCGCATATCCTTTTATTTTGATTGTATATGTTAAATACTCTTGCAAAATATTCTAAAATATTCTCCGATTCAAGCATATGTAACTTTTCAAAGTCACCACATAGCTTTTATAGATGGTATTTCTCATATTGTCAGCTTCTTGGTTTGATTCTTGCAAAACTTTCTATGCTTATTTGACGGTGGTTGCATTAGCCACTATCTCAAAAGTGGCATCATCCAAACATTGATGGATGATTGTTAGTGCTTGTTGATCCTTTCTTTGTGTTTTTTGCACGGCCCTCTTTGAGCTGAAGTCAATGTTGCTCCATTTATAGGCTCCTCGAAACCTTTTTAATCATCTTTCATACATCTTAAGAACCTAGCCAAGATTTTACTTGAATACACAATGTTTCATAGTTATCCTTTGTCAACCTAGGAAATTAAAGCGAGAAGTTTGGATTGACCATGTTAAATAATCAAATCTAAACTATGATACCACTTGTTCAAAATCTCATCATTAATTTTAAATTTGATGATTTAGACTAAATGGAAAAAATAAGATAACGTGTTAAATTTTACTATTTTTATCATACTCTAATTCGATAATGAGTTAACTCTTATAAATGTTAGGGTATATAAAGGAAGAGGAATAGTGTGTTTTAGTATGCAAGGAGAAAACTTGACTCCTTATTACCTAGCTAGTAGATCATTGATATTATGTCTTATCAGCACATGATGGAAACCTTTTAATTCTTTTATAACCATTTCTTTAATATCTTTTTTTTAATCTCATTTGAATAGTTTGTTCCTTGTAATACTTGTTATAATGTCAAATTATTCAATAAGAAGATATATCATGCAATTCTGAATTAAGGACAAAATAATCAAGATTGCTAATTCAATTTAATTTTACAGGTATTCAAAACAATATAATTAAATTTAATTATATAGTATAGAATTTTATTTTAAATATAAAAATTATAATACGTTATTAATTGAATTTAATTTCACATGTAATTTAGTTTTAAATATGCTGTAAACTAGGGGTGGAGACAAATTGTTTGCATTTCTTTCGACGACATTCATCATTTCCCGTTTGTTTTTACAGTTGAAAAGTTTTTTATGTAAAAAATTTAATTTTTTTCTTCAAATTAATTTTTTGGTGTTTGTAGTATGTTTTGATGTGCTGAAGTCAAAAATAAATTTTAAAAAATAAAAAAATATCTATAATTTTGATGCATTTCTAAGAAAAAAAACACTTCGAAAAGCAATTGCTATCACAATACTAAATGGGCTCTTAATCTGCTTTTTTCAGCAATACAATTTTTTTTCACGTCCAAAAATTAGTTAACATGGTAGCTCATCATTTACCAAACCTTTCTAGAACTTTAAGAGAGAAGAGTATGTTAATGGAGGATGTCCCTCCTAGTATTCTTCCTTTAATGCATGCCTCAATAATATAGCTAGCAATGTTTTCATAAAAAAATGTAATGAAATCAGAATAACGCCATTTTATAATTTTATGAAGTGAAATTTATTGTTGTATCCCTTCAAGTGGCATTTGCAGCCCCTCCCAGCATTCAACAATGTCATTCTACTGTGTCGTTGAAAGCACCTATATGTCCTCTTCCTGTTGGTGGAGGGCGTGTCACTGTTGGTGGTTCAATATGGTGTTAGTGGGCCTTTCTTTCTTTTTTCTTCTTCTCTCTCTCCTTCCTAAAAAGTTACAGATTGGTCCTCTTAGTTGTTGGCATTTCAACTTGATTCCTTGATCTTTTAAATTCTAATTGTTGGTCTGGGTTTTTTTGAATAAGTTTTATTTGTTTTCATTTTCATCCTTCAATCTTAATTTACTAAATATTATATTCTCCAATGTAGTCCTTATTCTTTGGATTTCTATTTTTTTCCTTGGTCTTTTTGTAAAAGTTTTAGTGGTTTCAATTTCATCTTTGAATTCAAAATGATGGTATTATATTTTTCAATTTGGTCCTCGTTGCTTTGATTTTAAATTTTTTTCTTGACCCTTTTGTAAAAGTTATTATTCTTTTCAATTTCACTCTTTAATTACAATATTGTTTTTATTTTTATGTCAATTTTGATCCTCATTCTTTTTAATTTTTTTTGTCCCTTTACTAAATTGATCTTTTTTCAATTTCATCTTTTAATTAAATATAAATTTTATTTATATTTTAATTTTTATACTCATTCTTTGAGTTGCTACTTTTTAAAATCTTTTTGTATAATTATATATTTTTTCAATTTCATCATTCAACATTTAATTGATTGAGAATTGGAATTCATGGTTTTTCCATATCAAATACTTCAGATCTAATGACTCGGGTCATAAATTTAAAAAGTTAACACAAGTTTTTTTGTAAAAAAAAAGTGTTTTATAATGCTTTTTATTTTTTTCTGGTTATTTGAAACTCATGATTGAAATCATGGGGTGGCAGAATATCCCGAATTGACTTGACCTTGATTATCAGGGCTACAAGTTTGTCATAACCGGTTTTTTCCTATCTTTTTACCTCATTTTAGCACCTTAATATTATTTTTTGCGAACAAAAAATAGCCTAGCCCTGTAGCTAAGCGTGGGCACCAAGACTAGCTTACAATTATTATAGTAAACTTGCTAATATTACTCATGAATTTTGAATGGTTAATCAAATAAAAAAACATATTATTAAGAATATTTTTTTTTTATCTGAACACAAATATTATATTTTCATTTTTTAACATTAATTTTTTTTCATAAATGTATTGATTTAAATATGGATGATTCATAAATTTTGAAAAAAAAAGACTAATTTCAAAATATATTTACATTAAAACAAAAGAAAAAAACAACCTTATGAATTAAAGAATGTACAAGATGGCACAACAAGACTTTAATTTTAATAAAAAAAAAATTGAATTTTAAAATTTCTGATAATAATATTACCACAAAAATAAATTTTTAATTTTCCTAAATTCTTCCAAAAAAATTTAGAAACCTTGCTAAAAATCATTAAATTGATTTTTTTAGTGTGTTTGGATTATTTTATTGTGGTAATAAATAAAATAAAATCTTAAGAAAAATATTATTTTAAATTAAAAAGATACTTTTAGAAAACAATATACATTACTATATCAAACAAATATTTACGCCGTATTTGAGATTATTGTATGAGTTATTTTTTATTTGAAAATATATTAAAATAATATTTTTATTTTTTAAAATTTATTTTTAACTTTATTACATTAAAACAATAAAAAAAAAATTTTAAAAACTAATACAAGAAAAAAAATTTAAAAATGCATGCCACTGTTAAATTTACTACAAAAACACAGATGAAGCACAAAAACAAATAACTTGAAATGCTACTTAAGACCCATGTTACTGTTGGATTGGACCCTTGTCTGTCATTACAAGGAGAGGGAGAGAGAAGGGTTATTCTTGTCATTTCACGGATTTTCACTCACATTTGTACGTTGTTTTTTTTTTTTTTTTTTTTAGTGTTTAAAAAATGGCAGACCCACAGCAAAATATGATCAGGTACTTCGGTTTCAGATCGTTCTCACGTCCGAGCCTCTGACCTCTTTCCAAAAATCGTTAACAACAAACTCCCCTCCTCACCGTCCACGTGTTGGGCCAAATCCACCCGCACGTGCATAACGTCCCTGTCCGGCACT
>Ga0325411_1001814_pt1 | contig 23870 bp, 14 predicted proteins | sample PopdelMetagenome_13_FD_206181 | JGI IMG/M metagenome (GOLD analysis project Ga0325411, IMG submission 206181) | Populus deltoides microbial communities from Bellville, Georgia, United States - Xylem-PdIQD-R4 | ecosystem: Host-associated > Plants > Phyllosphere > Stem > Wood/Secondary xylem... | reverse complement strand
GTTTCGCGTCAGAACCCAAGGGTAATGGGTCCTGTATTAGGACTCAAGGTTTCTAAATATTATTATTTGTATTAAAAATATTGTTATTTTTATTATAATTAAAAGTATTTATATAAAAAAGATTATTATTTGTACTATTAATATTAAAAATAATATTATTTGTGTTATAAATATTATTATTTTTATTATAATTAATAGTATTAATATTTAAAATATTATTATTTATTTTATAATAATAATTATTATAATTAATAATAATATTATTTGTGTTATAAAAATTATTATTTGAAAACAATTATTATCAATATTAATGCTTTTTATATTTTTTTAATATTTTTTATAAGACTCGGCACTAAATCTTATATTTTTTTAATACTTTTTATAAAAATAAAAAATTGACCGATAAATCATACACCATCTAACTAGTGGCCAGTAAACTCTGTTGACTGTGTGGCATTGACCCCCCCTTGAGGCCGAGTTCCTTTTCCTTTCCATTTCTCAAGGGTTTCAGCTCTCTCTCTCGCCCCGCCCCGCCCCGCCCCGCCCCCGAGCCCCCACATTTATACCATGATCGATAATTCAATGCGTAGTTTTTGGTACAGCCCATTAGGTCATTGCCAAAGTAGTCTCTGCATTCAAAAACAAATAAAATTACAAGTCATGGCTGAAATTATTTTTTAAATTATTTTTTATTTAAAAATGTATTAAAATAATATTTTTATTTTTTAAAAAAAACAGCACATCAAATATATATATATATAATTTAAATTAAAAGTATTTTAAAAATACAACTGACCAGAAAGTCAAACATCATTTAAGTGCCAAAGTTAATGAAAATGGTCCCTACTCGCTTACAATCATGCTTTCCCTTCTTCATTTCTTTGGTAGATGTCAAGCTCCAAGCATTGTGCTGCTGCAGCAAGTCTCTTTCAGGCAGGGAATCCGAAGATGTGTCACCATAAGTGTATTTTGTACACATACAATTATGACAAAGATGCCCTAGCTAGCTACCTAGCTAATTTGGCACCAAAATTATCACTCTTTACCGCAATAGATTGCCAGTGAAGAACATTTATGTGATGGAAAGAGAGATGTGTTCAATCGTAAACTCTGTAATCATGCTCTCTCGGTGTAAAAGCAGGCCTGCAAGAGCACGCGTACTGTATAGTGTATACTATACTTAGCTACAAGGTCACAAATTACGACACGGTGACAGCGATTTAATTTTTTTTCTTGGAAGGAAAAATTGTTTGTTTGGGGAGAAGACTGAATAAGATACGAACGAATGATATATAGAAATTGAATGCAGAAAGTCTTCGTTGAAATATTAGTATATTATTGCAGGAAAAAACTGAAAAATAAATTAAATTAAAAAAATTAAATCATGAAAAAAATCGATTAATCTGATAAGAATATTTAAAAAACTAACCGGTTTGGTTCGGTTTTGATTTCATAAGCCTGAAACCAAAAAACCGAACTGAACCGAAATTAATAAAAAACCGAACAAAAAAAATCAAGCCAAATCGAAATCAAACCCATTAGAAATTACAAAAAAACCTCAAAAAACAATATAGTTTTTTGTTTTTAATATAAAATAATCGAACCGAATTGAAACTAAAACCAATCAATTGGGTTTTTGTTTTTGTTCTAAAATAACCAAACCGAATCGAAACCGATTGGTTTGAACCGGTTTCATTTTTTTTAAATTTAGTTTGGTTAATTTTTAGGTAAAAACTCAACCAAACCGAAAATAATTACCCCTACTAACTGGTATTATCATTAGTGCATTGTCATTAAACTCGATTTGTTCGGATGGATATAGAACTCGGTTGCTTGCTCTATAATCTAAGTTGGGTGTAAAAAAAATCAACTTGAAATTGGCTTAGTTTCACTTGATTAATCCAATCAAAACTTATTTGACTTTTAAATGTTTTTTAAAAGAAATAATGCTTTGACTTTTTAAATATTTATTAATATAAGTTAATTTGTTAAAGCAACAATTTAGTATAAATTAAATTAAAATAAATTATAAAATTTCATATAATTTCAATATATTAATTATAATGGGTTGCTCAGAACTCGAACGCGGAGCCCGTTCCGAATGCTTTTCTGATCTGGAAGTGGAGTTCTCATGAAAAGAATGAGACGTTGCTCTCCCTCCCGATGTCTTTCCTCACTTTGCCCCCTGGTCGAGGCGGCGGCGGGTGCGGGAGGCCTAAGAGAATCTTCTCTTAGGTCCTTTTCTTTTCCAGTAGAAAAACCTTTTCATGCAACTTTCCGGATTTTATATTTTTCACATGAACCTATTTTTGTTTTCCAATTCCCTAATATCAAATAGACTTTCTTTTTGTCTTCTATATATATATATATATATAAGATTATCTTGAGGAAGGCATAAATTACTCTTATTGCTTTCTTTCTATTTCTCCCAATGTTTCTAAAAAAAATAGGTAAATAGATATTTTTTAAAAAATATTTTTAATATTAAATTCCTTTAATTTAGAATTGTAAATTAGAGGGATTGATCTATTTACTTTTATAGTATTTTTAAATATTAAATTCTATTTGAAATTCAATTTTTTAACATTCAAAAGGGTTTTAAACATGAGATTTTATTAAAATCTATAAATCAAATTCAATTTAAAGAATTTCAATTACGAGATATTATTATTATTATTATTATTTAATTAATTTCGATTTAGAGGATTTCAAATATAATATTTACCAGTAACTTCAATAGCCGCACACATGGTAAAAAAAAAATTACTAGTTATTTGTAAAGTCGCAAGCTTGTGCTGAGGATATCAATATATATGCTTATAATTAAGAATAAATGTTCAATTGAATCTCTAATGACTCTGTGCGAAGGTTACTTAATTCTGCCCATATTTATTTTAATCTCTCAATTTGATCGTGTCTTTGATGAACCTATAGCTTTTCTCGCTGGAAATTAAATCTGCGAAGGAAATTAATTATATATATGATTTTGTGAAAGATCCGAAAAGGCTAATTAATTTTTAACCTCAAAGTAACTAATTAATTAATTCAGCAAACGAAAACCACTACGCTTTTGACTCTCAGTATATTGTCAGGGATTCGATTCTTATCATTGAAAAACTCCTCATAATGATACTGAGTGGATGTACGGCAATATAGTTGGAATTGTGTTTTGTTCCATCATAATTTATAATTATTTGGTGAAAAATTGAAACGTACATTTAGATTCTATTTGGTATTGTGATTGGTAGTTGTTGTGGTTGTGGTTTGAAAAAAATTATTTTATAAAAAGTTTTTTTAGTTAAGGTTGGTTTGAAAAAATAAGTGTTTGGTTAAAACTGTGGTTGAAATTGAGATTGAAGAAAAAATAGTTTAATGCGTTTGGTTAAGAATGCTTTTGAAATTGAGGTTATAAAATAATTTTAAAAAATATATATTAATATTGATGGTTTTAAATTTAAATATTGTAGAATTAATTACTCATATTATATCATGAAATAAATAATACTTTATATAAAGTATTTTTTATTATTCCATTAAGCTATTTGCAATTCTATCATGTATAAATTTTATCCGACAAGAATTACAGTTTTCATGACTTGCAACAAATTCATAGATATAATGTGGTGGTTGACGCGCACCAACACATTCGGTAGTTTTTTATTGTTCCATTAAAAACATAAAAAATTATAAAAATAATTAATTAAAAAAGCACACAACTCTAAATATCACAAAAACCTATTCATAATTACTACCTAATTTCAAAACATAAATCAAAGTGTTAGGTCCACCAAAATCGATTAATTTTTTTTATATATAATAAAACTAATTAATTATTAATACCTTTTTATTTTAAGAATTATTTGTTTATTCTCTATGTATTTTCTTGGAAATGAATTAAAAATTAAAAAATATTTTTTTATAAATAATACACAAAATAAATTAATTTTTTAAATAAATTTTATACAAGAAATATATCTCTTTTCCAAGACTATCATAATTTTTTTCTAAAATAGTAATATGATATTGCCATTACCATACTTATTTAATATAAAAATATCATAAGAAAGCAATGACATCAACTAATTTGGAATTTCTCCATTCAAAAGCTTCTTCTTTTTTTTTTTTCATTCTCTACTTTCCACGTTTTCTAATCAGCAACCATGGCAAAATTGATTCTGCATTCCTGTGTTTGGAACGCATATTTATGTGGTATACATGCATCAAAAAGTGTGGCCCGTTGTTAACCAAACACATTGTAATTGTTAACACAACTAAACATAGACGCAACCACGTAAACAAACAGAATCTTAAAGATAAGTCCCACTAAAAATTGAGTTTACACCACTGGTTTTGTAAAAGTAAAAAATTGCTGCTTTTCATGGCTGTCATTACCTGCTTTCCACCACTGTTCACTTAACACTTTGGAGTGAATTAATTCACTTGACACAATTAACATATGAACACTAACACTACTGTTCATTTGACTGTCCGGTCTAGTAAAAAAAATTATTTTTTTAAATGATATTTTATTTAAAAAATTAATATTTAGTTTTATTCAATGACACTATATAAATTAAAAGAAGATCCCATGATGACGTATCATTTATAAAATTTGATCACAATTCTAATTTTATTTCTAATAATATTTTACTTAATTTTGTTATATGCTCAAGAAACCATAAAAATTATAGTTCTTATTGGATAAATTTCATACGTGATGAAATTGTAGATAAGTTAATGGAACAATAAAAAATATTTGATATAAAATATTATTTATTTAATGATATAACAATGGTAGTTAAATCTATAATATTTAAATTAAAAACTATCAATATATATATATATATTAGTTATTTTATAACCTCAATTTGAAAAGCATGTTTAACCAAACATATTAAACTATTTTTTATTTAACCTCAATTTTAACCACAGTTTTAACTAAATATATATAAATATCAAACCAACTTTAATCAAAAATATTTTTTATAAAATAATTTTTTTCAATTCACAACAAAAAAAAAATTACCACAATATCAAAAAAAAATATGGGTTGCGAAAAAGTTAAAAGAGACATGATCTGTATTTTAATTGTCGTTGTTTTCAGTATTTATTTTAAGGTTTTAATGTATTGATTTTAATATTTTAGTAGCCTTTACTTTTTAATATTTTTTAAAAATATATTTTAATTAAAAAAATATTAAGTTAATGTGTGTTTAATGTTTTTTAAGATCTTAATGTATTTCTCTTGAAAATAAAAACTATTAAAAAAAATATTTTAATATATTTTTAAGTAATTTTTAAAAAAAAACATATTACTTAACAATACCAAATATATATAATCTCAAATAAAGTTAAAACTAATCCAAAAATACTCCATTAAACATAAAAAAAGAGAGGATATTTCTACATTCGTAGAACTGGGTGCCTGCAGAAGTTAAAATTAAACAGCACCGGAAAAAAAGAAAAGAAAAGAAATTTCATGAATTATTCATTTCCATTGCAATGAATGTTGGAAATTGGATTCTGAAATCTATGAAAATAATACATGTGAATAGCTAGCCAGCGGCAGCGTATCTCCGTTACATTTGCATATTTTTCTCGAGTGTCTTGTCGTATCTAATTTTATATAAATTGGACATCAGACATATAGGCAGCCCTCTTTCACGGGCTTTTTCTAGCACTATCAACCACATAATTCAAAGAGAGCTGGCCTAGCTAAATACTGACACAGAGTGGAATTTGATGGCTTTGGCAGGTTCAATTCACTGATGGAGGAGCTCTGGTACTGTAAGGGAATTTATTTCATTCACACACCTTCCTTCTATCTCAACCCCCACCATATCTTTATCTCTTTCTTTATCAGACAAGATGATATAACATAAAAAAGAACTGCCACTTGGAGTCCCGAGCAACAAATTAGGCAAAGAAAACACGCCATGGATTGTTTTGTCGGCAAGAAAAAGAGCGACCAGTGTGAGAAAGGCCTAAGAGGGCTGACAGAGAAGGTAAGGCTTTTCCAAGAGGAAATGGAAGCTATGATGTACGAGAGAGAGAAAGAGACGAGAGCTTATGAGATAGACATGATGGTTTTCGCATTTAAAGAGGCAGAGTGGAAGCAAGAGAGGAAGAAGCTCAAAGAGGAACTAAAGAGATTGAGAAAGGCAGTGGAAGAGAAAGATGAGAGGATCAGGGTAATGGAGGATAGGTCAGAAGGAGAGAAAAGTGAGAAAAATGGAGAATTCTTGGGGACTCCTAGCTTCCTGGTGGAGCAAATGAGGGAGGAGAGAGTGTGGCGCGACGAGGCCGTGGATAAGTGGAAGAAGCTTTACCTTGCCATCAAGGCCGAGCTTGATGATCTCATTCAGAGGACTCACCGTGGTGCATCTCTCTCCTCTTCCGGACTCGCACGCACGCACACTCACACACACGCACGCTTGCTCATGCACATATATTATTGCGTCGGTGTCGGTGTTTTTCGATGTCTATTAACACTGCTAGATTTTGATTTAACGATCAATTTTACAGTTTCATTTGAATCCAGTGATTTAAGAATTTATGTCAATTACCGCCATTAGACTAAAAGATTTAAATTTAACGATGGGTTTTTCTACTTTATTTAAATTAAATTTATGTCGATGCCGGCATTTTAGACAGCCTTTGCACGATTGCATGCACTGTGCAAATCTCGGAGATTCACAGACATTGACAAACCCACTAGATTCCCTTTATTTCATGCCATGTTGTCTTAAGAGTGATTCTTGAGGGGGTGAACTATATCCTCTTCCTAAGCTCACTCTACATCTAGTGCATGTCCACATACTAATTATTTGTGCTTTTATGCAATTTCTTTCAAATATTCTAGTTTTATCGTTCAATGTAGCAGAAACCTGAGAGTTAGCGCACATCATACGCTGCTAGAACTGGCATGCTCCACCAGTTCCTTTTGTCAAACATCCTAAAAAGTTGATTGGAGTTTTCCAGCAATGGGCCCAAATTTATGTTTTTGATTCTCTTGATGATAAAGTATTACTGTTTATATGTGGTGACAAGTGGCTGGCATCTTTTCACTTATAAAGTCGTTACTGTTTTAGCACGTCACTGTGATAAAACTTGTGGGACTTCCTTTTTCGAAAAAAGGAGACGAACATTTTCTTTTGCTATCCATAAACATGTGGAAACGAAATCCAAGATTACAGACCACCACGACAGGGGGTTGTACCTCTTCTTTGGTCAGTTGATCATGCTAGTATATACTAATTAAGAAACTACGACAGTACAGAGAATATAATCAATGAATGACACACTGATTTATGGCTGCAACTCTGTTTTGCAGAAGATGGATTGTACCGGAGAGCAGAGGAAGAGATGATTGAGGAGCTAAAGATGGAAGTGAAGGCCAAGGAGGGGTGTATTAAGGAGCTGAAAGCACGATTAGTTTTTGTGGAGAATGAAGAATACAGCAGGGCAAGGGAGGTCGATATTCTGCGGCAAAGCTTGAAGATCATGAGCAGTAGGAAGGCATCCAGCTTCTCTCTTAGCAAACCCAATTCAGCACTTTTGAAACAGGCTAGAAAAGCATAGCTAGCTTTGCTAGTAAAAACATATAGTCGAATATTGAAAGATTGTGTAATTTTATTAAGTCAACCCAAGCAAAGACCGACCAAACTTTGCATTAGTAAGTGTTTAAAAATATAGTAGTAATCACTTTCTGGCAAAAATATTTTTTTATTTTTTTAAAATTATTTTTCACATTGCCACATCAAAATAATTTGAAAAACATTAAAAATATATTAATTCCAAGTAAAAAAAAAAATTTTTAAATTTTTTCAAAAAATATTTTTGAAACAGGCTCTAAAACACTACCAACCATCCTCTTCAATTGGACAATGGACTTCATTTTGTTTAGGACCTCCAGCTGAGGATTAGCGTTGATGAAAAGACGATCAAAGAATTTGGAGGTAAACCAGGAAAAAAGAAGTTGCAGCTGAATAGTATTTTGATATTTAGATGCACAACATCTAATCAGATATGTTGTCATGAAAATGTGATTTGAATTTGAAATTAATCTTTGCTGTACAGGTACATTATTCCCTACCCCACCCCCGGATTAAGTCTGTCCATGTATTCTTTTGATGGGTTTCCTATAAGACTAGCAGACTGATAAATGATGCATACAGACACAATGACCGATATCTGCCGAAGAATTATTTCGGCACTGAATAAAGGAAGGAACGTACATGAATATACTTTGGCTGCTAGCGTTCAGATGTTACTGCCATCTTCGCTGGTTGGGATGCTATCTCTTCCACTGCTTTCTACCCTTTCAAGAGGCTGGTAGTTTGATCTCACGTTCTGGAAAAGTAAAACATAAACAGATGAATATCTGAGCAAGCATGGAGACTGGTGATTATGTAAAGCCTGTGGGAATACTTAACACTAGCAGTTTAATAAATGGACAAAAGACTAGAGAGTGAATCACTCCAACAATGTTATACTGAATATTTGGAGGAGGATTACAGCTATTGATTGTGTAAAAGCTTTTAGGGGCACAGATACGTGCAACTTTTAATAAGGAGAGAGAATTAATTGGCCACATTTACCACATGGAACCATCAAGGAAATCAAATATATTATTTACTCCAATCAACGGGATGAAAATAATCATTTGACAAAATGATATGTACCTCAAGCAGTGTGATGTAATAGAAATCCTCCATATGCTGCATAAGCCCACTTCCATCTCGAATTGAACGGAATATATTTATTTCAGTCTGCAGTATTTTCTCAATGAGCTCCTTCTCACCTTTCATCTGCTCAAAATAGTCACAGCCAATGCTCACTAACCATATTGGTATTTCAGACGACTATAAAAATGAGAAACCAAATGCTGCCTCCATGGAAGTTGTTTGAGAAACAACTCTTATTATTATTACCACTGTTCTAACAAGATCCTAAAACTCCTTCATCAATATTCAAAACATATATTCTTCCTCTCAACATGCCCTGGGAACCTTTTTGCTAATGAATAGTCAGTTTAGGAACCACTAGATCAATTTGGGATCCACTATCTTGCATATAGAAGGGAGTCAAGGGACCATTAATTTGGATTAAACTGCATGTACAAACTAATTAGAGAGGTAGAATTAATAGCCAAAATACTACAACTAATATATAATTTTTTGTAGGTTCTCACAGCAACCAGTTTCTCTTTGTTAATATGAGTTAGATAGATTTCGGTTTCCTACACCTTCGCATCTGGGTCAACCATACAAATGATTAAGATGTGGAGCCAAAAACTGGAGCAAGATTAAGAACAAGAAACATACAAATTCACTGACAACAACATCTGGTGTGGACTCCCCAATGAAATCACCTTGGTAGCCATCTTTCAAAAGCTCCAAATTTACCTGAAAAACACATTTTAAACTTGTATATAGCAGTACTCATAAGCTAATTCTTAAAAGAAAAATAATCAATAATGGAAACTGTCATGTGTTCGTAACATCCCTTCCATATGTAATGTCAACCACAGTCGAAGAGTTGGTATTGTACATGGACATCTTTCATATATATTTGCTTCTTTCTTTTTTTTTAAAAAAAATTAAGAACTCTACCTGTGAGTCAGTTAGAGAGTTTTGAGTCCTGGCCTTTTTTATCAGTTGTGAAGAATAACTTACAAAGGAGTATACAATAAGAGTTGAAGGACAAACTACAACTTTAATCAAATACATCAAACATGCAAATTCACTAATTCCACTTAAGCTAAATTATGAAAGTCTGATCAGATAATACAGATGGATAAGGTCATTTCAAAAACAATAACAAGAAGCTAAAGAAAAAGAAATATGAATGTAACATTTTCTTGTAATGCATAAATTCTCCAAAGAAAATAAATGTCCGCCTGAAGCAATCAAAGTGTAGGTTTCAAAGGAATGCAGTAATTCAGCTTCCCTTGCATGCCTGAAGCAATCAATGCGCAGTTTTCTAAGGAATGCCTGTTGGGCAACAGCAATGGTAAAGCTGCAGAAAGTTCTCAAGCACGCAAGGGAAATTGGGTCACTGAAAAACTCAAATTAGTATATCTGTGACAAATTTGGTGTTCTGAGATGAATTAGGTCCAATGACAGGAATTGGAATTCAACTGACAAATCTTGAATTTAAAGAGGATGCCATCTATTCCATTATGGAAGATAACAAACTATAGCATATATAAAATGCATATCCAGAGACCAGAGGTTAATTTCACAGCATGCAGCAACTGCCATATGATTTCAGGGAAAGTGTAAAAAAAAAAAAAAATTACCCACCAAAGCATCTTCTAGTTCTCCAGTTGCTAGATACACAGGTTGAGCTACATGGCAATAACCCATCAAGCGAGGAACAGTAGGTACAATGTCTCTGTGGTTCACAACCCTCCAGCTATCTTTAACTTTCTGCAAATGTAAGCATGACCAATTCAAACACTAACCATGGTTTTTTATTGTCCAAGACAAAAACAGGAGTAAAAGGACATATCTTTATAAGTACACTCTTCTTACACGCACATCATGTATCAATGTCGCATATGTATATGTTTCACACTTTCCCAAGCATCATGAACAAACAAGTATTATGTCCCAGGCCATAAGACCCAAAGGATATGAATGACACAGCCAGCAATGCATCATTTTTGCCCAGCTTAAATTCAGAAAATATAAAAGCAAGGGGAGGGATTTCAATCAGATAAGCAATTGGGTGAAAAAATTAAACACGTATGTGCATTGAGTTTAAACTGAAGCAGACTAATAACATTGAGAGAGTAAGAAACCAAGAAGAAGCAGGGCCAGTTCTCATCAATGTAACCTAGCAGATGAATGAGAAGCAATTGGGTGAAAAAATTAAACATGTATGTGCATTGAATTTAAACTGAAGCAGACTATTAATATTGAGAGAGTAAGAAACCGAGAAGTAGGGCCAGTTCTCATCAATGAGATGAGAAGGTTTTTCTTTTAAGAGCGTCCCAGAAAAACAAATAAGGGAGACATATAAATTGACGAGCCTCATCAATTAAGGCTATAGATATCAAGTCAAGAAAAACACAGTAAGAATAGTGACTGAAAAAAAAAAGAAGAATGAGAAAAATACTAGAAGTAAACATAAGGTACATTTCACAGAGCTCTCTTGTAGTTGAGAAAATTGAAAGACCGCCCTTGAATGTCAGACATGACATGATAACCTTATGGACAAGTATCTCGACAATTAAACCAAGTCATGAGATGCATCAAAGGGGACGTTGAAGCCACTTGCACATTTTTCTACTTGTGATTTTTTTGGTTCTAGAGAGGAGATCCATGGAATTTCTTTGAACTGAAGGGAGATTCATAAAACTTGCCCCAGACCATTTGTAAGTTAAAACCTACAGTACTTGTCATGAGATCTATGCACTGTATCATGGGAGCTCACAGTCACAGCATAGTAAAGATATCTTATAGAAACTAGCTATACTTGGAAGTCCAACATTCTTCTCGGTTTTCCTATAATTTTGCTGAAGTTTTAAACAAAAACAAAAACATCTTCATGGAATAGTTGCCATCAATATTAACTCAACTAAGTCTCAATTCCAATCTATTAGAGTCACTACATGGATCTGTCTCCTCCATTCATCTCTGTTATGGAGTCAGTAATCGTCAGTAATCTTGGACTAACTTTTTACAAGTTCTTGAGACTCCAGAACATCTTATATCAATTCAGCCCATTCCCCACATGCACAGTGGCAAAAAATTGATGTGAAATAAGAAATAACATTTTCCTTTTCAATATGTCATGAAATTACAGGAATATGAAAATATTATATATAAAAAAATCATATCCTTTTACAGAAGCAGAAAACAAAAGGAAAGACGTCCACCAAAGACCAATTTGTAGTAAATATGTCTAATTGAACAAAGAAATCCAGAAAAACAAAATTTGAAAGAAGGAACCAGTTGCAGCTTTTAAGAAATGTGAGCTAGTGTCGTGAACAAGCAAGCAAGCAATATACCCACATATGAATTTTATGAGAAAAAGCGCACCCCCATCATGATTTGACTTTAAGTTGTGCCAACAGGAAAAGGGAGAATTGCTACCCACCCATAAAAGAAATTTCTTGTGATTGAAAACAATTTTAGCTACAATTAAAAATTTACAGTTACCTTATTATAAACTTCTGCAAACTTTTTGTTACCAACTCTAGGAGATCCAAAGTTATACATAGTCACAGAAATCGCACCACGCCTAAAACACAAACAAAAGTAGAATTCAATGTGTAATTGCATAATCTGCCAAACGTGCCCACGTGCAAATGCAATGGACTTGCCAGGCACTAGTAAGTAAAAGAAGGATGAACTTACTTTACTAGTTGACTTGATGAAAGTTCAAGAGCAAGCAGGGTAGCCAATGCACCACCCAAACTATGACCAGTTACATAGACGTGCCATTTAAATGATGGCTCAGCTCCATTATCTCTGTCAACAATGATTTAACATTTCAAAAAACAAATCTATAGAAATTTGCAAAGTTATTTTAAACCTTACTCTGCTTTGAATGTAATGGGAAAAAAATAACAGCTAGTGACTACCAGATGATAGATCTGCAAACGTTATCTCACAGATGCAAGACAAAATATTGCAAAAATTTGAACCAAATTTCAATACAAGAAGAGTGAAAATTGATTCATTTAAGAGGTACAAGGTACGAAATGTCAAGAATGTATTTGAGATTACATGTTTAAGTTTTTAATCATACAAGCATATTAAAAAGCATCACCTATTCATGTATAATTTAATTGTGCACAAGCCAAAAACTATATGACTTTGAAAATACAGTTAAATGCACCTATAAAGATGCATGAGCTTGTGCACTAATGCATCCCCGATGGCAAGAATCCCAGAAAGTTCACTTTAGAAAAAAAATCCACACCGGTCACATATGGACTATATTAATTAGCAAAAGGACCTAGTGAAACCAACACTAAATGACTAAAACAAAGGAATAAGTTTAGTCAGCCTATATTTGTTATTAAAAATGTGTAGGAACTCATATCTTAAGCATGATATAACACTGGTTGTTGCCCTAGAACATTCTTTAGGATTTTAAAAGAGAAGCATGAGATAGTTAAACAGGATTAAAAGCACAACTTACACGTAGCTAATTAATAGTTTAATGATAGAGATGATTCGTATCCTGACTGAATCATAAGCACTTAAAAAACCACTATGAACCTGAAAAATTTGTAGCACAATCAAGTACATCATAATCATTGACAGTAGTAAGAGAGAAATTGCACATATTACTGGATGTATTCCGAATAATTACCAAATATACATATCATTTGCATACCTGAACTTCTTGTTTAAAATCTCCACCAATCCTTTCAGGATTTAGCCTACAGAAGTAGAATGATGGTTAGCATAGAACTTATGTATAATAATGATAAATAAATTGAGAAATGATAAAGAAACATAGTTCATCCAAATCAATTCTAGAGGTTCACGGATGATATAGTCACATTACAAGATTTAAAAATAAAAAAAAATGCTTCAATAACATGCGCATAGCAAATTGCATTTGATTATGCACGGAGGAAATACATTAAAAGTATGCACCATTCAGTCATGTAATGACTATGCAATCACTTCGTCATTTATCACTCAGTCTCCCATTCCCAATGTCTCTTTCTTTTGAAAGTAAAAGAAATTTTGCTGCAAGCAACGAGACTCATCACATGCACAGATCCATGTCCACCAACTAAGTGCAGTGCACTATTCTCACAAAATGCAAATGCAACATAAGTTACACACACAAACAAACTGACCACAAAGGATTACCAAAGAGAACCAAACAAATCCATGCATTTCTCTGGGTATGTGTGTGAACAAGGCATGATATGTGTAGGTATTTGACATTACCCTGTAGGAACTACCATTAAATCAGTTCGCAAATCCTTCCATCTTACCTGAAGAAAATAACAAAAATAAGCAATTTAAATAGAAAGCTAGATGACCCAACAGCACTTAGAGAAGTATAAAATCTAACATACTTGCTCTGTGCCCCTGAAAGCAACAACTAATCTTTTCCTTGCATTGTCACGCCAAATTGCCACCTGCACTGTCCAACAACTTAGTGATAAATGAAATGTAACCTCGTGGTGTTTCATCACAAATAATGAATCACAAGATTATCAGAAGGAAGATGGCTTGTGTCAACGATATAACAATATCACCTGTGTATCTGTGGATGAATTGTCTAGAAAGCATATCTTCTCAAATTCAGACTTGATAAAACTTGAATGGCCCAGTGAAGTAGCAAGCATTGCCCAAGCCTCCATAGCACTCTCCGCAGTAGAAAAGAGTACTCTCATTTCCTCAGATTTCTTGTCTTCCAATGCGGTTCCATTCGAAGAGCTAATTAGCTTCTCACTATCAGAAGAACTCTTTCCTGAAACATTTTCTTCCTTATTTAATTTAGAAACAGCAGTAGTCAAAACCATCCATGCTCCCAGAACAGAATCAGTTTGCCTTAACAAATCCTGGGTCACCTTCTTTATTTCTGGAAGTGAAGATTGAATCTTGCTTATGGTAAGTGGGGCACTTGCTTCATCACTGTCCACCTTCTGACCCTCTGGAGTTGCAAGCCCTGACTCAACATAACCCGCTTCGGCAATCTTTTGTGACTGCAATCCAATTCTGTTCAATAAGTCAAATTCATCCCACTTTAATTCCAGAGAAACAGAGAAACCAAGTTTCTGAGCAACAGTTTGGCTGATAACATCAGTGAAGTTCTTCCAAAATTGTTTATATGATTGCGTAGCATCCCCAGCTTCTGTGGCACCCGAATTACATAAGCAGTCATTATCAGCTTGGGATAATACTAAGTTACTGTCCCCATCACGGTTTGTGTCAAACACAGGGACTTCTGTGGTACTCTTTGTTTCTGAAGGCAAAGGCATGTCCGACACAACAGAGTGGTTGGAATTCGCTGCACCCAAGTCCTTACTGTTTGAAACTTGATCTGTCCATACATATGGAACGTTAAATGACTTCAACTGCCCAAAAGCATATTCTACAAACTGTCGTGCTGGCATGGTTTCTGAGCCAACAACCATTTTTAGAGCTGATTCAAAACCATTTTTGCGAAGAAAATCTGACACAAAGGGGAGCCTCCATGGCTTTTTTTCTTCATCAATTTCATCAAAAGTTTTGTATTTAACCTGAAACCTTACAAGTAGCAAGCGTAAGTGATAAAAATTCAACAACAACAAAAAAAAGTCCATCTTGGCAATAGATGGAATACACATTTACAAGTGCAACTATAAAGCTCAAGAAAAGACAAGAAGAAAAGGAATTTTATTGACTTAAATCACTGAGAAATTTTGGCACAGGAGAGAAGTCTTGACATGACTTAAAAGCATTAATCTACGTCAACAATGTTTCATTTGTTTTGTTTATTAACCAACGATAGGCTGCCAAGTCTCTGAATAAGGAGAAACAGTACAGTACAGAAAAGCTACCTGCCTGTTTCATTTGTTTTGTTTATTTATTTATTGCAGAACTGTCAACAATGTTTCTGTGACTTGAGGAATTCTTTCAAGATTTGGATTTTAAAATGGAAAACTAAAAAAGAAGAGAAACAAAAGAAGAACAAGCAAGATTGGGAAAAAAATGCGAGCTGCTAACCCAACTCCAAATATATCAGAAATTGTCTCACAGCAAAACCCAAGAAAATATACAAAGAGGAAATCAACATATTGCGTTAGGTAACAACTATCTTAAGTACTACATTACAGCATTGAATACTATGGAGTATTTCACTATTAACCTAGTTGACTAAAAGTTTCTTTCTAGTAACAGTTGAACTGCATTGTCATTATACAAGCGACTGGCAGTCTGCATCAGCAATAACCACCAATTACTAGAATTACAAGCAGAAAGCAGGCCTTGCAGTAAAGAATATCCCCAAATATACCAATGCATTAAATCCATAAAAAAAAATCTTGGTAGCAAAGTGACATGCCAAGAACCTCCAATGATTAAGAAAAAAGAAAGAGAAGTTCAACAAAAATCTTGCATTTGCAAATTATGCAGACTTTATTTGAGTTGTCCTAATGGCTCAAAGAGAAACCAACACCTTACCCGAAGTAATGATCCATATATCCATGTCAACCAAAAGGTTCACTGAAAGAAAGTTTAATATCCTCTCAAATGCATGTGAGACAATCCTGTATACTTGATTCAAAGAAATAACTTAAACTGTGACTTAATGCCTCAAAAAAAGATTGAGAAGTTATGTGGCAAGACACTCTAATTTGAGAAACTATAACAGGCCAAATCATGATATTACTGGTCTAACCTACCAAGAGCATCAAGATTAACAAACATGAGTGTGTTGATACCCAACTACCACATGGAGCCATTTTCAGTTGACTAGGTTTTGACCAAACACAATATGATCAATTACAGAACACAGCATGAGCAAACATAAACCATTACCCACACAAAATAAATGCTGAAAGACTGGAATGTTAAATACACTCTGGGACTTTGGTGTACATAAACCCATTGGTTTACCGAGACTTAATGGGCAAAGCCAGCAAGGATGAATAGCAAAACTAACCCAAGTCTAACAATGCATCATTTCAAAGAGCATCGGTCTTTACTCTTGTCATAGTGTTTTCACTCTTCCATTTTTTAATGTCTATGATTCCTTCTATTATACTCTTTCTAGACCTTTACGACCAAGCTGTAGATATTGCTCACGAACCATAAGGCCTTTTTTAAGCTTGCAACAACCTTTACACTGATTAACTTCTCATTAAATCCATCTTCCATAAAACTGAGTTGAGGGAAAAAAAAACACAACGGTGGTCATAGCAACGGCACTCGTCGAACATTAGATTTCGGAGAAACTTGCAACCCAAAAATGCCTGTTTGTTCAATATGCTTTCATCCAAAGGATTTACCTCCACTGTTTCACCGAACGTAGATTTAGTTAGTGCCCTTTGCCCTACACTATTTTTCTTTTTCCCCTTTAAGGACTTTATTTCCTTTTTAAGGACCTCATCTCTTCCAATGCCTTCCTATCATGTTTGGCATATTTTCTGCAAAATTATCAGGTGAATAAATTAGCTAGGGTCCCAGACACACGATAGGATGGAAATCAAAGAACAACTTGAAGGAGAACAAGAGATGACATTTTAACCAAAAGGCAACACCCAGACAGAAATTATTAATCGAAAGAAAGAAAAGTAAAAAATAAAATGTAAACTTAATGGGAAATGAAACACAACAGGCAGCATTATTACCCTGAACTTGGTGGACCTCCTAGCATCACATATCAATGGCTGTACACTTTTAAGGTAGACACTCCTTTATCCACGTTGAAACACCATGCATTAAATGATAAATGGTATTATCAAAGTCAAAAGAGGAAGAAATATGAAAGGAAAAAAAAATAGCAGCAGGAAGACGTGTTTTATACTCTAAGAGCATGCAGATTCCAAAGAATTGTATTTTTATGATATAACAAGCAGCAATATAAAAGCATTTTTTTCCACAGAATACACATCGAAGTGCAATTCATGTATAATATAGCTGAAAGGAGGCTGAAGTACTCCAACCTATTGAAAAATTCCAAGATGATTCTTATGTTGGTCCCATGTTTGGACGTGAGCTTAAATCACTAAATCATAGTCCTTCATGATGTCGGATAAGTAAAATCTATTTTCAATACCCAATTAACTGAAAAACATCAGCAATGGTAGATGGCAACATGACCAAACTCTGAAAAAAAGGAAAATATTTCTATGCCGATTCTCTTGGCACTTCTGCATTGAAATTCAAATTCAGAACGTGATTCCAGAAGTGATGCTTTAAAATTTAGTATAGTTGAGCACACTGCTGTCATCAGATTCTGCATCAACAAGCTGATAGTTGTTTGAGCCAGATCAAAATGTTTAGGATGTGAAAAGCTGATATGTTTAGAACTAAAGACCACCAGTATCATAACTCATTGACTAAAAAGCAACGCCTGGGACCCAAAGATGGATATTTCCAGGAGTTCCTTTCATAAGGACACTGGAACTCTTAGATGCAGCCACAAACCAAATAAGTTATGCGATAATCCTATTATTTTTTAAAAATACTACAAACATGTTAAATTTCCCCATAACATCAGTATTAGTTGAAATAAGTTGTCATGCCTGCATGAATTTTTCCACTGCAAATTGTCTTAAATTTAAACCAGAGCTTGATGAGCCAGCCATGTCGAGGTGGAAGACGCATAACAGACTCAAAGGGGGGAAATTTCATACAATTCCTTGAAGATTTAAACCATAATAAAAATTTTCTTTCACTGCAAGAACTTACCTCCAACTGCAACTTTCCGCCACCGCCCATCCCTTCCAGTTCAACCACCACCTCATGCAAGTTTCCTGGAAAGGCACAAGCCATTTAATAATTTTGGTAGAAAAAGGTATGCAGTCCATATATCCAAACTTCATCTGCTTACTGCTTTCATACACATCGAATGAACTTGTACTTATGGAATTAAACTAGCACACTTCACTTCATGCAATGAAATATCTTTTAGTAAGTGCAATCATCAATCTAACAACAAAAAAACCATTCTAATTATTATTAAAATTTTACTTGCAGAAAATCACTGATCCAAGTATAATGAAAAGTACGACACCTTTTCCCAAACAGTTCAGTGCATGCACAAGTTTTATTGAATCCTCACCGTCACAGAGGCTTTCCAGACCAATGCTTGTGTTCCCCATGCGCTTGTGTGGAGTTACAAGGTTTGCATCCCAAGCTGCAATCTGAAGCTCAAAACACATTCCAAAGAATTAGTTGTGAGTTGCAACTAAATATAAAAATGATAACTTCCTATTCTGAGCACATCCTTCAATTGTATGCCTCGGATCATGTATTTGTATTGCACAAGATACTTCAGTCCTAATTGGTATGAACAAAATCATCACCAAAAATGTCATTAATACCAAACTAGTAGTGGAGGTAGCAGACTAAAAACAGGAATAAGATATGATAATTAATGGAGATAATTGATCATAAGGCACAATCCTTAATAGCATACCCTACTGGAACAAAGAGATCCTGCAAACCAATTATTTAAAAAGAATACCCCAAACAAGGATGATCCAGTCTGGTCAGTCCAGCATGATTATGACTGTAAGGCATGTTGATAGATGTATAAGAGAAGGTAAATTTAAAGTTTAATGCCAAGTCATAATTGGCTGGAAGGGCAACCAATGTACAGGCACCTGTAAGCCCTCTGGTGAGTGATGAAAGCCATTGGAGAACATTAACTATATAAGCAAAAGGAGAACCCACGCATTCAATACTGCATGCACCTGACCATTTGGGCAATTTAAACAATGATACCATATACTTTCTAACTGACTATAACTGTGTCAATTATACAGAGCATGTTTCCCCGAAGATGATTGCGCTTTGAATACAGCAATCCTTTCCAAGCCATCCTCAACAAGTAACAGGCCTCACATCCACAACAATACAATGTGAAGTACATCCTAGATCTAGAAGCCAGTCATTACATTCACATAGAAGAGAAAATTAATTTAAGAGATATCAGACACCTTGTAAAGCCATTTCTTCAAACTATGTAGATGTATAGATGGTAGAGATTAGTATTTAACTGCACAAAAAAGTTGAGGTGCCAGTAATCTAAATTGTAGTACTGGAAGCATTAAATTTTAGTTAGGGACAATAAATGGTCAAAGATTTTAGATTTAGAATGAATGAGAATTACTAAAGGACAGATTTCTTTCAATAACTAAAATATAATTATTAAAGAGCAGAAAGGGAGCAACACTGGTACATGGGAAGTATAGAAGAAGGGGGGAAATTTAAAATTAATAAAGAAAACTCTCTCATTTGAGACAGGTGAAAAATAAGTGGAAGAATTAAAAAACAAATTAACAAGTAAAAAATGAGATCTCAATTAAAAAGCTCTGGTCCTTGATCCATAAGCTTGATCCCTTTAAATGTTGCGTTGTTCCTCTCCTTCCACTCCAATTGCCATGTTTTCCTTTCTTATAGGAATCTAGATGATTTGTTGTGTAAATTCAGAAACTTGTAAGGGATATCCATGCTCACTTTCAGAGTGACTATAATAAGCATTAGAATTTTTTAGACAAGTATGCTATTGGAATTTGCTCATTTCTGTACTTAAGTCAAAACAGCAGCTAGAAAGAATGATAAAAAGGGTATAGGAACTTAATGTGCCCCCAGCACACTCCCAAATGAGAAACAAACTTATAAATTCAGAAGGAATAAGAATTTACCTGAAGATTTTTGGTCGGAGGCAGCTTAATGTTAACGGTGAAGTCCTCGTTCCAAGTTGGCTTCTTTTTCCTGCCATCATAGAATGATTACTTGTATCAAATTGTTTTTAAATTGTTAATAGTTCAAGAGCAAACTTGTAAGATTTTGCTGCTTCTGCTAGATTGCAACTATGTCAATGTGTAAATTTTGCACAGAACCCATAATATGATTGAGAAAGTATATCCTATGGAACAACCTAATGGTTAAAATTTTGGATTTTCAACATGGAGGTCTCAGGTGTAAATCATAGGATGAGTTGGTAGGAATTCGGACTAACCTGCGTCATGTAGTTGAAGGTCCAATGGGCCTTCCAATAAAATGAAAAGGAATAAACGTGATTGAGAAAGAAAACAACTATTAGTGGCATGATAGCTGTCTCCCAATAGAAATGGACAAAACATAGACCTAGTTTTGGGCTTGAGTTTTAAAACAGTTCAGGAAAAATTTCCAGTCCATAAGACTATTCTACAGTCCTAGCACAAGCATCCTCACAAAACTCAATATAAGCAATGGCTATCACTCTAGCAGACCATAATAGCAAATATAGTACCACCTGGAACCACATTTCTCTGTGTTCCTTCTCCAATGGAGAGGATATAGCTGCATTAAGTAAGGAACAAAAGGCCATTTCAATGTGAAAAATCAAGGATTGACCAAAATTTTGAAGAAAAAATGCAATAGGATTGTGAGGCTAACACCAATCTGTCATTTACCTCAGTAAACTGCGTTTCTTTTCCAGAGGAGATTGTGATTACTGGATTCAGTAAGGCATAAATTTTTTTCAAGATGCAAGTGGTATCAGAGGTTGATGAAAATTCAAAACAATGGCAGATAGGGGTAGTAAACACTAGAACTACACTCCCATTCATCTCAGCAACAAATTCCAGACACCAAAAATTAAAACAAGTTCATTAAAAGAAATAAAAATCAAATTGGAATGAAATTCCTAGCAATTTTAAGCAAACAAAGCGGGGTTCATGAAGATGAAGTAAAACAGAAGAATATATAGAAAATGGGGCATACGCCATATGAAAATTTTTCCTAACTTTACACTTCAGAGCAGGATTTCTAATTAAATAAGAGCATTAAACGAAATTCAGGTAAATGTTTCCTTTCAAATATTTCCTGCAGAGTTAATGAAATTTATCATTCATTCTCAGTTCCATTAGAATCTCACATCCCCATGAATGCTGCTATGAAAAGTTGTAATTTATACTAATTATTGCCTGATCTTAAACAAAGGAGCTCCAACTCCAATTGCTTAGTTCAAAGGAGAAAGAAGAAAGCATATGCTATAAAGTGCATAAAATTTTCAACATAATGAAAATTTTGAGAAGGATAAAGATTCAGCCTTAAGATTCAGTTTGTGTGTGAGAGAGAGATATGGAAATATCAACACCTTACCCCCATTTGACCTTGCTTTTGACAACCTGACCATCCAGTTCCATAACCACATAAGGATCACTTGTTCCCTGGAAATACACCCGCAGTTTGATAAGTTTAGCTGTATATATGAAAATCAGAATGTGACTTTGTTGGTTCCTACATATAAACCTTGAATTCAAGGGAGGGGGGAACCAATAGAAAACACCAACTGGTTAGGGCTGTGCTTGTGTGTTTCCAGTTGCAGATGCTTTCCATGTAGGCAAGCATAAAAACTTGAACATAAATCCTATTTCTCAATGCAAAAAGGATAAATTCAATGACGCACCCATGGATCCATGGCTGGCAAATCAAAGCCCTTTTTCAATTTTATGAACAACTGGCCATCATATATCTCGCGTACAAATGACCTGCAAACATATCAATCAGATTTCAATAAAAAAAAATAGTATTCTATTTGATTCTATTATTTGCTGCTAAAATAATTTCAAGAAAAAAAAAAGGTCTGGCTAGACATAATAGCAAGATGCATCTTCTCTGCAACAACAAAGAGAACAAGTAATGAATGTTTAAGCCTCCAGTTACTAAAAACAGATGATCACATACTCTGAAAGATACACAGTCTTACAATCTGCAGCATCAACCTCGCGCTTCCCTACGTTTTCCTGATTAAAACAAAACAAACACACCAAATGAACATCAAAGTACTCTGATTTTGTTACCATGAATAGCTAGACAGTAAAACGAGCGCCTATTGAATTTCAAATTCTTTTTTTTTTCATGTCATTTTGCGGAAATTTGTATATTCAATTAAGACTTAAAAATTGAAATTAAAAATGAATTAAGTATTAATTACAGGGAGGCTAGTGTAGGCTTCGAAAGCGAAACCAGCAAGAACTACAGCTAGATTGATATCAAAAGGAGGCCGTTCCATCTCGTTCTCTTTCTCTTCTTGAACGGAAACCCCGTCAATCTCCGTATTATTTGTATTGTTCGCTTTAATAATACTCGACGAGAAAAATCCATGTCCGGTGCCTCGGTAATGCTTCTTCTTCAAAGTTAAAACCCTAGCTTTCCAGGAAAATGAAGACGAAAACCGCCGGTAAAAGTTCAAATTTCGACTCGTATGCGAAGTAGGAGTGAAACGGTGATAAAATGTGTGGTTTAGGTGGAGAGAAGTTGCCATGGCCATTGGCCAGTGTCTACTTTTGAGTGATGATAAAAGAAAGAAAAGGTCCGGCGGTAAATTTGGTTTTTGATAGTGGAAGGGGCGTCATGATATTTTTCTTTTTTGGTTTGGGTGCATACCGTGAAGACACGTGTACATAGTTAGACAAGGCAAGAACAAGAAGGATCGAGAAGAGAAAATGGTGGAACCAAGCTGGCAAACGGTCGTTTTTTCAGCGACCCTCCATTCACACACCAAAATAATTTTTTAATTTGTTTATTTTTATATTCAAAAAGTATTTTTTTAAAAAAATTACTCTTTTCAAATTAATTTATTTTTATGATTTTAATTTTTTAAAAAAATAATTTTTTTAAAAAAAAAACTTATTTTAATATATTTTTAAATAAAAAAAACTTTAAAAACAAACATTATCATAATTTTCAAGATTACTTTAATAATTTCACTAAAAATAATAAATACAAGATAGTAGATTAATTGCTATACAGGATTACATTAATACATGTCATGGATTTATTATATGCCATATCATGGTAACTTGGCATCGAGTACCATATATTTATTTATATGATACATTCATCCATAAGATTTTATATTTTCTTCATGTATTTTTATTCATTACATCAGTTTGAGCCCAAATTAACTTTAGTATAATATACTATTCTTGATTTAAGATTTTTTTTATTTGAAAATAAGAGGTATTTTTTTTTAATCAATTTACATATCAAATAAAAAATCATATTAATTTTTTTTTGCATTGAGATGAATTTAAGAATTTCTTATATATACCATTTTTAGATTTTAAACTCAATCTCTTTAAACACTAGCTAGTTTAGAATCTCTTTAATTTAAATAAAATAAAATAATTTTCTTGTTCCGATTATTTTTTTGCACATTAATATTTTTCATCAAACAAAAAA
>Ga0325411_1001808_pt1 | contig 23893 bp, 17 predicted proteins | sample PopdelMetagenome_13_FD_206181 | JGI IMG/M metagenome (GOLD analysis project Ga0325411, IMG submission 206181) | Populus deltoides microbial communities from Bellville, Georgia, United States - Xylem-PdIQD-R4 | ecosystem: Host-associated > Plants > Phyllosphere > Stem > Wood/Secondary xylem... | reverse complement strand
ATATATATTGCTAAATAAAACATATTCAAATAAAAGTTTGAAAAGGATTTTAATTTTGAAAAGATATTCAATTGATGTAATTGAAAAAACAATAATCAAAACCAAGCACAAACCAGGTTTTTGAATTCTAAGCCAAATGTAAAAAAATTAATCTAAAGGTCTATATGTGCAAAAAAAACATTGATATAAAAAAAAAACCTAAATAATTATATATATTGCTAAATAAAACATATTCAAATAAAAGTTTGAAAAGGATTTTAATTTTGAAAAAATAATTCAATTGATGTAATTGAAAAAACAATAATCAAAACCATGCATAAACCAGGTTTTTGAATTTTAAGCCAAATATGTGATGTAGAAAAATCTGAATTGAACAATTTTAATACATTAATTCAAAGGAACCACATTTAATATCAAAGCAATCCAAACATGTACTTTCAAATTTAAATTTCTTATGTAAAAATCAATTTGCAAGAATTTCAGAAAAAAAAATTATCTCATCATGAAAAATAAATTTCAACATAGATTTAATCTGAAGAAATAAAAAAAGACACCACAAAAACAATCTATATCAAAATACATAAGTTTTATGCAAGCATGAAAGACAATTCAAGAATTAAACATGCACACAACATCAAATTCAAGTAGCTAGACATAAAAAGTTAACCTTGACATGTATTCAATATAAAAAATTAAACCAAATGAAAAACAAACATACATGAACACAAAAAATAATAATAAATTAAAACATATATAATTTTAAAAATAGATTTTAAGAAAAAAAATATAATTTTTGCATAAAAACAATATTATGGAATGTATATTTATAGGAAATATTATAGGACTACTCTAGTGTTGTAATCTCTACATTAACTATCGTATATTGCCCTATATGTATAAATAGAAAATGTTGGCTAACTAATAGGCCAAGCCTCGTATTATTCTTTAACTTGGTATTAGAGCCTTAACACATTAAAATTCCTCTCCCCCTAATGGACTTTGTTGTTGCCAACTTCTCCTTCTACAAGATCAGTGTTGTAGCATCGTTGACCGGCCACACACAAGTTGTTGTCGGTGGCTCCTTCCCACAGTAGCAGACCCCCTTTTTTGTAGAGCAAAACAAAGGTTCCTTTTCTCATGTTTCTGTCATTCCTTTTCATATTATGGGGACCTCAACTTTAGCCATAGTTTCCTTATCCAATACTCAGTAAGTTATTTTGTTGAAGCTTACAAACAACAATTACCCATAAGTTTCTTCACAAGACTTCCTTTCAATCCATGGTTGCCAACCCTCCTCTATTACTCACACCGCCTCTGCTACCTTTGGCCATCCTTGCCTAGTATCAGAACAGCCCCGGTTTTAGCCGTAATAGAGGTTCTTTTCATGGCACCTGGCGTCCCAACAACCACCAATATAAGTCTGATTTTCATGGTTTTCAGGGGTCTACTAACACCAACTAAATGCACAGCAACTGGTAGTAGAATAAAAGGAACTTTGGCTTTTCGCAGTGATCTCCTCATTGATCCTTTGAGCAAAACATCAAGTGTCAGCTCTACTTCTCTTTCGGCCACACAACCCCTCAATGCTCTCAGTTTCACAGCAATGGACAGCAGTCGATTGCCTATCTTGTTGTTGGTAATGTTTATACTCCTATTTGGTTCCTGGACACTGGTGTGAATCAACATGTTACGTCTGATGTTGCGACTCTGACCAAGTCTACACCATATCTCGGTAATGATCATTTGCATGTTGGTGATGTTAAGGGCCTTTCCATATCCAATATTGAACATACTATGTTATATACCCCAAAACACACATTTACCTTATCTAACATTCTTTATATTCCTTATATTACCAAGCCACAATTTATGTTTAGAAATTTTATCAGAGTAACGATGGTCTCTATGTTATGTCTGAGTCTTCTACCATGTCAATCCCTCAAGCTTACTGGTCTCCTTGCATTTCTGCAACTATTGATATGTGGCATCGTCAATTAAGTCATCATACTTCCTGCGTTTTTAATTTTTTAGCTTCAAAAAATAAAATAGCTTGTCCGCTAGGCAAGTTATCGTGTCTGTTGTGAAGACTTACGGGTCACAAAACCACGGCTCCACTTAATTTAATCTTTAGTGATGTTTGGAGCCTTGCTCCTATGTTTTTCTCTGATAGTTTTTGTTACTTTGTTATTTTTGTTGATGTGTATACAAACCACATATGGTATTATCCTCTTGTTATGAAATCTGATGTGTTTTCTACTTTCCATCGTTTTCAAGTTTTTGTAGAGCATAAGTTTTCACAAAAAAAATAAATTTGTTCAAACTGATTGGGGTGGTGAATATCATAATTTAAATAATTTCTTTTAGATTATTAGTATTCATCACCGATTAATTTGTCCTCATAATCATGAGCAAAATTGCACTGTTGAACATCGTTATCAACATATTGTCAAAACTAGCCTTACCCTCCTAGGACAATGTAGTGATCCATTACAGTTTTGGAATTATGTGTTTTAATCATTAGTGCATCTTATAAATTGTATGCCTACTCTTGTCCTTCAAAATCAATCCACGTTTAAGTGTTTGTTTCATCGTACTCCTGATTATGATTTTCTACGTACTTTTGGGTGTCTTTGCTTTCCATTTTTGCGTTCATATCATGCTTATAAATTGGATTTTCATTTATCTCCATGTGTGTTCTTAGGTTATAGCTTTTCTTATCTTGGTTATCACTGTCTTGATTTAACATCTCAACGTGTTTATGTCTCCCGTCATGTCTGGTTTCATGAAGATGTGTTTCCTTTTGTAAAATCTAAACATATAGCACAATACCCCCATACCTCCTCATATCCTATCCATCCTCCTCACTTACCAAACTTTATCGCTTCCCTAATTTTCTCCCCCACTGTATGTAACACCTTCAAATTATAATGTCATGAAATCTTAAACATTTCTTTACTAATGTCAAGTATTGAATAATATGTCTAAGATTATGTGATTTGTTTTTAAAAAAAAATTGGTAAAGTTTCCTTTGTTTTCTGATGTTATCAAGTTATCGACTAGACTTCATTCAATCACTATACTCAAATCTTCCACTTCAATCCAACCATCCTGGATCATATCCCATCTCATCATACAATTTTCACATAACCATACTTCATTGTGTTTTCTCAACCTTATCAACAAATAAAATATTAACTACAAACAATTATAAACTCAAAAGATTTATATTGAACTAATTATTACATTAACATGCATCCATCTTTTAAACATGCATGATTATAATTACTAAGTATTGTTTTCGAATAGTTTACTAATATTAGTTCCTTACTCATACTTGTTAAATGTATAGATACCAAAAGCAAACATCTTTATGATACATATTTTAAAATTTACATATAATACAAATTACATATAAAGCAAAGATATTACATCCCATAAAATAAACAGATTTAAACACAAAACGCATATTTAACGATTCGCGTCACCTTGTGAAAAACGTGTATACATAACATTAATAAAAAAAAATAAGGAAGATAACACATTAAAAATGATAAAGCTATTATGTTCACAATTCTTCAAAATATATCAAATTGTCTTTCATCACTAACTTACTACATATCAACGTTAATAACCTATCCATAATTTATTAATCCTATACTTATAGGACATTTGCAACCAACACTCATTGCTTAATTTTTAATTTGATAATTCACAATTTTGTCTCAAACCCGGCTAACCATCTTAGATAGCCAACAATCTAACTGGTAATTCCATACGAATTACCCAACATCCGGCTATTCTTCGAATATTATCCAATCTAATCGGTAATTCCATACAAATTACCCAACATCCAAATTATATTACAAACAATTTTCTTCTACTACTTTTTTCATATCAATATGTCATAAACAACTCATAACTAATAATGAAACTTGGAATTTTAAAAGAAAGTGATGAATCACCTACCGTCTGCTTGTGATGGCCTAACTCCTCCTGTCTGATGCCCTGCTTCCGAAACAACTCCTGAATCAATCATATTGCACTACATTATTAATCCATTATTATTTCTCCTACATGCCTAAATTTGAAGCACGTAATATCTTTTATTGAATTGGGGTTTGCATCAAAATTTTCATTCATTTGTCACCTCATTTTCAACATATAGTTTTAATCAATTTTCTTCTTCTAACTCACTTAAAGAATTCTTCCATGAACTATTCCTACCATTATTTATTCCTTCTTTTCACACTTTTATGATGTTTCTTCACTTGTTTATATTCTGAATACTTCAAATAAGATAAAGAACATCATTTCTTAAACATAAAACAATCAAAACCTCATTCCTATATTTCCTCATCCTTAGTTACAAGTTCATTTCTTCAAACTTATTCAATTTCTTTCTTAATTACTACTTACATTCACTATTTCTATATTATTCTACCTCAATTCCATCATATTTACGACTTTTCTCAAAATCCCCAAATTCTCATAAGAACCCTAATTTAAAAGTCAAGAATATAAGAAATTAAATCAAATTTAATTGTCATTGTTTGATAACTTACTCAAATAAACTCAAAAACACTTCATTCAAGTAAGAATCTTAATTTTTCATGCTTACCAATCTAAGTTCTCCCAACTTTTCTTCTCCTCCGAGTGTGGCCAGCCCTCCTCGCCTTTCTTATATCTTCCTTTACTTGATTCTTCCTTAATTTAATGTTCCAAATCTTTCAATCTTACAAGTTTCAAAACTCTCTCTCACTTTTTCTTGTTTTTTTCTCTTGATTTCTAACGTTCTTCTCTTATTTTATTTTTCTTTCATAAAAGGAGCTGTTTTGTTTTATTTTTAATGGTAAATTACCATTTCACTCTAAATGAGTCTTTTTTGCTTCCATTTGACGATCCTTATTTTTTTGCTAGCACTACCGAGCTCCATTCATCCTAAAATGTTAACCAAATTTTAGTCAATATAGTTTAAGGTTCCTCATAAAATTTCAGCTCAATCTGATGGTCAGATTTAAAATTACGTCCAATAACGTAAAACTAGTCAAATTGTAATTTTTCATTAAATTTCTGAATTTCTCTAAAAAATCTGAAATTTTAACCCAAGCTAAGGCATCATATTAGAAGGCTCCACGTAAATTTTTAGAATTGTCTGACAACCCGATCAAGAGTTATGAATTTGTTTGTTTTACATGAAACTAGTCAATTTATGATTTTTCACCCAGAGGTTTTACACTGTACCTCTGGTCCACCATACCAACAGACCACCCAACCAAATAGCCCACTGCCTAACCTTGTCTACCACCATCCAATAGCCGCTCAGCCCTACCCTTATGTCACTATCTGCTTGTTTCTCATATGATCATTCTACAAGTACAGGTTCTCCTCCTTCAGAGTTGTATTTTTTTAAGTCTACTAATGCATAGACTCCTGGTTCTGCTGCAATCTCACCAGATTCTATTGCCATGACCCTCGCATCTCGGTCTGGTTCTCTAGCCAGCCTAAATTTAATTGTTGAAATCATGTTGAGTTTAGGAATTTCATGATGTGATCATTGAATTCAATATTATGTAAATGATTTTAATGAAAACAATAATGAAACGTATATATATCATACAATCCAATAAATTTCACATCTTTCACTTCGAGAATAACCTTTACATCTAAAAAAATCCACTGAAAATAAAATCCAAAATCTTACCCTCTTAACCCTATTACAAAGTATTGAGCGCCAACCTTATTTCACCATAAAAACTTTAACGAAGGTATCATATCTTAGGTATAACATAACTATGTGATCTGAGACTTAAAATATTATAAACTCATTAAACATAACACAAAATAAAATACAAAATGTAAAAAGGGATGAAAACACTCTTCACAAACCATTAGAAATTCAATGTAATTAGGGGTGAGCAAAAAAACCGATAAACCGATTAAACTGAGAAAACCAGGAAAAAAATAACCGAAAAAACCGAACTGAAAAAAAAAACCGAATTAACCAATTAAAAAATCACAAAAAAATTCCGGTTCGGTTCGGGTTCGGTTTCGGTTTCTAAAGTTTGAAACCGATTGAACCGAACCGAACCGAACCGGTTCAACCATCCAGCACTTAAAAAAAAACAACTATAAAAGGAATGTTTTCTAACCCTAAAGTAACATTTACCCCTTAGCCGCACCCCTCCCTTCCCCTCCTTTATCTGCATATCTCATTCTTTCTCATTTTACTCTCTTTTTTCTCTCGTCCCTCTACTCTCTGCTCTGTTTTGATTTTTCTCCCTTCCCTCTACTATCTGCTCTGATTTGATCTTATGGATTTGGTTCCTTTAGGTTTTCTTTGGATCTTAGTTCTCCTGTTGAGTCTGTGGTTGGCTCTACTAACAACCAAATAGAGGACTATCAGATCCACCAAGAAAAGCCCCTCCATTCTCTATTCCGTTAAAAAATCTCATCTCTGACGTTAGTCTCCACCAACAGGACTGCTTGCTTACCTGAAGTTGCAGGCATCTCAAATAATTTGTCAAACAGTACATTATTTTACTTTCACTTATTTTTTTTTAAAGATTGAAGAAAGGTTTCTACTTTTCTGATTACTAATTGAGGCCTATGCTCTGCTTGTTTCTTATTCAAATTTCAGCATCTGAGATGACAAGTGATGCGGCAGCAGGGTGTTTGGGGAGGGCAAAACAACATTTTGGGGATTGAAATATTGTTTTCTCAAAAGCCACATTAGACCTGGCCAGTGATCCAAAACAAAGGGAGGAATATTACTAGTGTTGGTAGAGGACCATTGGGTTTGAATCGGTTTGGAAGGGAAAAAAACCAAACCGAACCAAAATTAATCGGTTTGAACCGGTTTTCGGTTCGATTCGGTTCAAAAAATTAAAAAAATAATTCGGTTTGGTTGTTTATTTTGGTTCAAAACCAGACCGAACCGGAAATACTCAGCCCTAAATGTAATAGTAGTTGCATGTAGGCCACATGCCATGACTATTGCTAATATGTGGGAATACTCACTAAAGGCTATTAAGGTGCTTTGAGTTGAGAATAATAGAATGACTTAAGTTAACTATAGGAATCACAACATTGAAATAATCCTACAGTAATTCCTGTACATACATACACACACACACACACATTCTATAATATGCCCCCTCAAGCTGAGGATGGAGGATTAACCCGAAGCTTGTAACGAAAAGTAGTAAATGATGCAGAGGAAAGCGGCTTAGTAAATATATCTGCAAGTTGATCATGAGAGGAAATAAAATGAATCTGAATCTCTTTCTTTGCAACTCGATCTCATACAAAATGATAATCCACCTCAACATGTTTAGTACGAGTATGAAAAATAGGATTCGCTGAGAGATAAATGACTCCAAGGTTATCACACCAAATGGTAGGAGCAGAGACAGAGCAAACCTACATATCTATTAACAAACATTAAAGCTAGATGACCTTAACAATATCGTCTGCTAAGGCTTTATACTTAGCCTCAGTAGAAAAGCGAGCAACTGTGCGCTGCTTGCCTGACTTCCATGAAATCGGCGTCTGACCAAAGAAGACAAGGTGACCACCCATAGATTTGTGATCATCAATACTACCAGCCCAATTTGCATCCATAAAATCATGTAAATTAAAGAAGGAACTACGAGTAATATGAAAACCATAAGATGCCGTACCTTTAAAGTAGCGTAGAATATGTTTAACGGCGATCCAATGAGAATATGTAGGAGCATGCATAAACTGACAAACTCTATTAAAAGCAAAACGAATATCTGGGCGAGTGAAGGTAAGATATTGAAGAACACCCATGATTTGAAGAAATCATGTAGGGTCAAAAAATAGATTATCTGGCAATATGGTAACTTTTAAAGTAGAGACTGGAGTATCAACAGGTTTGCATGAAGTCATACCAGCCTAAGTAAGAATGTCAAGAATATATTTGTGTTGTCTGCACTGACATGATCAAAAGATTGATGTCTTATCTCAAGTGCAAGAGTGTCGAAGTAATAAATAACCCGGCAAGATCGGGGTCGAACCATAGGGAGGTGAACTATATAAAATTATAAACAATAAATGAAAAGGAGTTGAGGAGAACTTTTCAGATGTGATATTGATGTAAGGATTAAACAATGATAAAAAAAAAAATCAAGGTTAGAGGATCAATTAATGGTATTTCAAATAAGTATAATATAAACTCTTTTTATTACTTAACTGGAAAAAACACACAAAGGAGGTTCCAATTGGATTATAAATTATTAACATGATTATATTAATTATCTTATTTGAGTAATGTCAATACTTGTAAATGTGATCAGATATTTATGGTGATAACTTATGTTAACAACAAATCATGTTCCTTTCATAACACAAGTGTTGGTTATACCATACAATTGGTTATGAAAGGATCAAGTATTTGTTGTATCAAGGGTTGTACAACACAAATCTAGATTAACTATTTAACAAGCAAGGTATTAAGAGTAAGTAAGATAATAAATACAAAACATGTTAGTATCAAACATTAAAGTCCATGTTGAGTTTATACTATACTTATTCTTACTCCATTAGTGTACCCTTTTCACCTTGATAAAATAAACTTAGCTAAACATAATAAAGATGAGAAATATAAATAAACAAAATAAAAACATAATAATGATATACATTAACTAAGTAAAGGAAACAAAATGAAAAGTATAAATAAGAGATTAATATAACATAAAATAAAACTTGAACATTACAAAATACAAAAAAAGAGAGCAAGAGTAAGATCTTGATTTGAAAACCAAGATGTCTAAATGTATGGTAAATGCCTCCTTTTATAGGCTAAAATTCAGAACTATTGATTTGATGACTAATTATTAAGTGGGTGACCACCTCTTGACTTGATGACAACCATTATTTTCTTGTCTGAACAACACATCATTACTAACGTCAGAATTTGAACAGATAGTCTTCATGAACGTTCTGGGAATTTGTCTCAGCCAACAAAACAAGAATGAGCTCATTTGGACTTTTAAAACTAGAGATATGGGTTGAACACTGAATAGTGTCTGGGCTACAGGACAGATTCTGGCATCTCTTTTGTTGCTACAATTTGAGCTTGAAAATGGTAGTTTTGAATCTTGGACGTTTAATGAAAGTTTTAGGCCTATGTCTTAGCTTTCCATCCATATAAACCAGACCTAAATCCAAGTTCTACAACTCCAGTTATAATCCAATAACCGAATGATGTTCCAGTTTGAATTGAACCGGCATCTCTTCTCCAAGCTTAGCCCTCTCTTTGTCTTCTCAATTTCAATAGTTAAACAAATCAATCAATCCTTTAAATTATGAAACATGCCTGCATTTGAAATGAGCATTTACCATAAATTAAAGACATCTTATATTATTAGACTTGTTATTATAAAACATGCTTAAGTTAGGGAATTTAATGATACTTTAAGTGCAATATGATGATATAAATTGTTTATTATATCACATGTCATGACCAAGTTGATAAGTGTGTGCAAGAAGTTTTTGATTTTGATTCTGAGGATGGATTAAGTGTGGCTTTGAGTTATGGCTATGATTTTACTGAAATAGAAGAGATGGAGAGACACATATGTGTTCCCTAAAATGTGCACAAATCAACATTGGCTTTGCAAGCTTTGCAAATCGTTCCTCATGGTAATGTCTTTGTTGATTTAATACTTTCACATAAAAAGCTTTTGCCATCTATTTTACAGGCCCCCGAGTTAGAGTTGAAACCTTTTCCTGATAATCTAAAGTATATTTTCATTGGAGACAACAATACACTTCCTGTTATCATAGCAAAAGGGTTGACAAGTGCGCAAGAGGAAAAACTTGTGAAGTTGTTGTGCGATCACAAAACAGCCATTGGATGGACTTTAGCCGACATTAAGGGCATTAGTCTCTAAATGTGTATGCATCACATACTAATAAAGGACAATGCAAAACCAACAAGGAAAATGCTAAGAAGGTTGAATATGTCTATGATGGAGGTAATGAAAGCTGAGATTTTAAAACTATTATATGCAGGAGTCATTTACCCCATCACGGACAGTAAATGGGTGGCGCTTATCATGTGATGCCCAAAAAAATTAGAATCACGCTGGTAAAGAACAAAAATGATGGACTCATTCCTACTTACATCTCGAGTGGATGGAGAATGTGTATTAATTATAGAAAGCTTAATCTTTTTACAGTCAAAGATCATTTCTCATTACCTTTCAAGGACCAAATGCTTGAGCATCTAGCAGTTAAGTCTTTTTATTGCTTTCTTAATGGATATAGTGGATATAATCAGATTGTTATTAATCCTGAAGATCAAGAAAAAACTATATTTACATGTCTATTTGATACATATACATATATGAAAAGTGTTATTTAATGGTAGAATAAGAAATAGTACTTGGGCATGTTATGTCTTTGCATGGATTAGAGGTTGATAAAGCTAAAATAGATGTCATTTCATCATTTCCTTACCCCTCATGCGTGAGGGAAATTCGTTTTTTTCTTGGCCATGTAGGTTTCTATCGATGCTTTATCAAATATTTCTCAAATATTACAGCACCCTTATGCAAATTATTAGCTAAAGAAGTGGATTTTGTGTTTGATCAAGCATGTAAAGATGCCTATAATGAGCTTAAGAGGCCTATCACATCTGCCCCTATCATCCAGCCACCAAACTGGGATGAGCCTTTTGAGATAATGTGTGATGCGAGTGATTATATGGTAGGGGCTGTATATGGGCAAAGAATAGGGAAGAATTTGCATGTTATCGCCTATGCTTCCCATATTTTGGACGGAGCGCAATGCAATTACCATACAACTGAAAAATGAACTTTTGCAGTGGTGTTTGCTCTTAAAAAATTAAAGTCATATCTACTTGGTATAAAAGTTATTGTTTTTACTGACCATACAACTTTAAGGTATCTTTTAAAGAAAAACAAGTCCAAACCAAGATTGATTAGGTGGATCTTGCTTTTACAAGAATTTGATCTTGATATCAAAGATAAAAAAAAAAAAAAGGTGCTGAAAACCATATGGCTGATCACTTGAGCCGACTGAGGGCTGAGGATATATAAACCGAAACAACAAGAGTGACATTCCCCAATAAGCAGTTGTATGTGTTACATTCCTCTACAAGACCATGGTATGCTAATTTAGTGAACTATTTAGTCACCAAAGAATTCCCTCTAGGTTTGTCTACATCCCAAAAAGACAAGTTACAAGCTGATGCTAAATATTATTTTTGGGACACTCCTTATTTGTGGAAATTTTGTGTGGATAAAGTAGTTAAGAGATGTGTACCCCAAGATGAATTTCATTTCATTCTCACTTTTTTTCATTCTTATTCTTATGGTGGGCATTTTGGAGCAAAAAGAACTGCCCACAAAGTACTTGAAAGTAGTCTTTATTGGCCTTCTATTTTTAAAGATGCATATCACTTTTGCAAATCATGTGAAAAATACCAAAGAACAGGTAATATCAGTCATAAGAATCAAATGTCTTTAACGAATATTCTTGTAAGTAAAATTTTTTATGTTTAGGGTATTGATTTTATGGGTCTATTTCCTTTTTCTTTTGGTAATCTTTATATCCTTCTTGTTGTTGATTATGTGTCCAAATGGATTGAGGTGAAAGTCACACGAACTAACGATGCTAGGGTTGTTTTAGATTTTGTCAGGACTCACATATTTGACAGGTTTGGAATCCCTAAAGCTATCATTAGTGATCGTGGCACTCATTTTTGCAATCGTTCAATAGAAGATTACTCCGCAAATACCATGTGACTCATCAGACTTCCACAACCTACCACCCTCAAATGAATGGCCAAGCTGAAATTTCAAATCAATAAATCAAGTCCATTTTGGAGAAGACAGTACAACCTAACTGGCGAGATTGGAGTCTACGACTTGGTGATGCACTTTGGGCTTATCGGACTGCTTACAAATCACCTATAGGATTGTCACCTTATAGGATGATTTATGAAAAAAACATGTCATCTACCGGTGGAGCTTAAACATAAAGCTTTTTGGGCCATTAAACAATGTAACATGGAGTATGATGTTGTTAAGATTGCAAGGAAGTAGCAATTATAAGAGTTGAAAGAGATACAGAATGATGCCAATGAAAATGCAAGGATTTACAAAGAAAAGACCAAGAGTCTTCATGATCGAATGATTACAAGAAAGGAGTTTCATATTGGAGACAAAGTCCTTCTTTATCATTCGCATTTGAAACTTTTTCATGGAAAGTTGAGCTCTTATTGGATTGGACCCTTTGTTGTTTCTAATGTTTTTCCTTATGGTGCAGTTGAAATTACAAGTTTAGAAACAAACAAAGTGATCAACGTTAATGGGCATCGCTTGAAACCTTTCTATGAAGGTTGGACAGCAGAACTCACCGCTTCTATGAAATTAGCTGAACCAATCTACAAAGCATGAGCATACGATGTGTCGAGCTAATGACATAAAACAAAAGCGCTTACTGGGAGGCAACCCAGCACAAAAAGAAAAAAAATCAGATTTGCTTTCTTTTTCCATTATCTTTTATTTTTCGCATTTTACTTTATTTTTGTCATTCTTTTATATTTATTTTCTTTTATTTCAACATTGAGGAAAATGTCATGTTTAAAGTGTAGGGGTATTGAGAGAATTTTGGTTTTCTTTGTTGTTTTTCAAAAAAAAATGTCTCAGTTTTATCTTTTGAACTCCCATTCATTTATGAGAATATGAATATTGTGTATGAGAATTAGTTGAGATAAATGAAAATATAAATCGAATGAATGAATCTGCATACAAGTTTTAAAGTTTAATTAGTCTAGGGATTGACTTTGGAAATATGTCATGTTGACTTTATTATATTATACCAATGCAAGCTTTCGAGCCTTTAAAATTATATTCTTTGATTGTGCATTATTTCAATGATATATATCTCTAGAACTTGCTTCATATCTTGTTAAGATTACATTCACATTACATGCATACATGAAGATGATAAAGGCAGTAGGAATTTTAACCACTTGAGCCAAAAAGCCAATCTAAACATATTATCCTTAGTAAGCCATTTGAGCTTATTTATCTTTTTTTTGCTTTATCTATGTGTAAGCCTTAACTTTTTATATGTTTTCCTTTTCCCTTGGCCAAGGATTAGTATAGCATATACTTCTTGATATCTCATGGATTATGGTTGGAAATTATGTGAGAACAAAAAAAAAAGTGATGCTTGATGAAAAGATGGGCAAAGTTGCCAAAGGTGAAAGAAAACAAAACAAAAGAAAAAGAAAAGAAAAGTGTTCCTTTGTGTTCTTAAGATTTTATGTTGATGGAGCTTGAAATCAAATGAAGTTAAGTATTGGTGCTTAAAAATAGAAAATTTATGTGTTTTGATAGGATATCTTATTTCAAAAATCAATTTTTTTAGAATGCTCGACTTCTTTTGGTTTTAGCCTTTTCTTTTCCTTTTTTTTACCTCACCTTAACCTTAGTCCCATTACAATAAAAAAAGTAATACATTTTGATTCATGCATTGCTTGTAATATTTTAGTAATAGAGATGAGATTGAAGAGCAAGCTTATAGTAGAACATATTCATTGATTGAATTTGAGAGATTTAAATAAATAAGTGTTGGAGTGTATATCAATGAGAGGACCTATCACTTTAGCATGACATAGATTTCATTTAAATCCCAATGATTAATTGAGTTTTGAAGTTCGCATGTAAATAAATTCATGAAAATTTATGTTTTTTATCCTTCTTGATTGTATTCTTGTTTACAATGCTTGTAGTCTTAGACATTAATGAGAAATTAAGAAATTAGTCATAGTTATTTTACTTATTTAATTTAAGTTTAATTTCATCTCTCTTTTCTCGAGGATGAGCAAAAGTTAAGTGTGGGGGTATTTGATGCAACCATATTATTTGATAGTTTTACCCATTTTTACCTAGTAGTTTGCCTATGTTTTATATATAAAATGCCTTGGTATTCTTTGTTTTATGTTTTGAAGGCACTTTTGGATGTAAAATTCAAAAAGAAGTAAATTAAAAATAATTGACAGATTTGACCTCCGATCGATGTTTTGTGCAGAACTTAAGATCTAGAGGTCGAAACGAAGTGATTCTATTGGAATTAGAAAGCTAACATCCATACCTTTCTGTACATATATAGCAAGAAAAATAAAAAGAGAAAGAGCATGGAGATCACAGCCTTCAAAGACAAATCTCGCATTCTGTCAGTGTTGACCTTTGACCATTCCGACTTGAATATCTTGAGTTACAGAAGTCCATTTGATGCAAATGCAATTTTATTGGATTTCTGACTTGAAGACCTATCAGAGCACCAAATGTCAGCAGAAAATGAGCTAATATTAGAGATATATGATTTTTCTAAGATGACATATGAATTCTACCAGCAGACAGGTTTTGTGAAGAAACAAGTCTAAATTACGTCCCAAAACATCCAAGTCTTTATTCTGGCAATGTAGCTCCTCTAAGTCAAAAGTCAAAGCTTGAAGATTTTATGCAAGGCTATATCACCTTTTTTAAGAAAATTATTATTGAACTACTTAAATGTAAATTGTCTATTTAAGAAAGGACTATTTTTGTAGAAAATGGATTATGGTTTCCTATGATATAAAAAGAAATAGAGAAAGGAAAAGCGCAACAGTCAACCAAAAGAGAAAAAACACCCCTTTCCTCCACAAACCCGAATTCATGCATTCTTCTTTCTTTTTTGATTAGTTGTTCAACAGACATTCAAGGCTAAATTTTTTTCTTGGTTGCAAGGACACGAAAACCTTTGGATTTCAAGAATTGTGAGATTTATTTTACCTCTTCTTTTTAGTTTATGATGAATGAATATGTTTGTTTTTCTATGCTTATTTCTTAGGATTTTTTATTTTAATTGCTAGAGCGGACGTTAAGTTATTATTGTGAATAATCTATTGTTAAATTTGCTATCGAAACCAGAGTTGTGATACATGAACTTGTGAAGTAACTAAGTTTAATAATTGTAACAGATCTACGTTATTAATCTTAGGCAGAACATTCGATCAAATCAAATATGGACTGCGGACAGTTATGTTTTCTTTATTAATCAACTTATCAAGTTCTTAAGGCTGTCATTGAATTAAATTACTAGTGCATACACTGTGGTTGTTTGATGGTTGGGATTAGTTATACAGCGGATCTATTAACTAATAAACGTAAGAAAAGATAAATATTCAGAGTATAAATTGACGTTTCGTTTCCATGATCAGTTCTGATTTCTGTAGGTGGACATTTACTTGTGATCAAGGTTTGTTTTCTTGATAAATTTCGGTTTTCTTTGATTTAGCATTGATTGTTTCTTTCTATTTATTATAGTCATAAATAACTTCACAATCCCCCCCTCCAATTGCACATCTTCTTTTTTTTTTGGATTCGAGGAAACCTCAACTCCCCGGAAAGAGCACTTTGTGGGCCCAGGTGAGGGAGTAAAACCCTGGTTGTCCCAGGCTCTTACAAGAGGTGCACGCCCTGACTCGAACTCGAGACCTGCTGTGCAGATTTCAAACTCTTTGCCATTACGCTACGCCCCTTGGGGACTCCAATTGCATATCATATAGCATAAAAATATAAACTAAAACTTCCTCGTGGGATTGACCATTTGCTTGCTCTATACTATCTTGTTTATTTAAGATAAAGTAATTAATTTGTGCGACTACGATATAATAACTTTATTTTTTAAAGGATTAACATGACTTATATCCAAAATATCAGGTTAATCAAATTAAACTAAATTAACTTAATTTTTTTTAATTTTATTATTATAGATTATATATTTTATATCACATGTTAGTTAAATATTTATCATGGTATCACTATTAAATGTGAGCCGATAGTTGTTACATCGTAGAAATTTTTGGCATATGGGGTCGACACGTGGAAGCTTTGATAGAGATGTCATTTCACATCGAAGGACGTAAGACCAAGGTGTAACTAACGATTCAATATGTTTTGAAAATGAAGCTTGAGAACACCAATAACAATGGACTGACAGTATTTTCTAGGTGTAGAAAAATAGAAGCCAACAAAACCCTGAAATGAGGAAAAAGAAATTAAAACATCAAAACAACTATATAAGACTCATATATTATATAGTATCAAACTTAGAATTACAAGGAAAATAAATATAATTAGTCATAAAAACCATGATCACCTATGATTAATTATAATACAAGATTACAATATTAAATATAAAAATAGTTACCCATAATGATACGAGATTATAATAAAAATATAAAAACTAAATATAATCTAATATAATGAGAATATTTTATTAAAATATCTCTATCTTTATATATTCTCATGTTATCATGAGTAGAAGCTGTGACTGCACCTTTCTTTACACATCAACCCACTAAAAAATGACACCCAGCCAATCAAAATTAAAAAGATGTTTTAATTAAATTGTAGTTAAAATATTATTTGTTTAAAATTTAAATTTTTTCATTTAAAATTAAAATTTTTTAGTATTTTTGGATTTTTTATATACTAATATTAAAAATAAATTTTAAATAATAAATAAATATCACTTTGATGCATTTCTAAATAAAAAATATTTTTAAAAACAATAATTATCGTAATAATATTACACAGACTAATAATCTAACGCGTAACAGCATTACTTTTACCATTACCAGGGTAAAAAAAGGCTCATTACCTATAAAGGAAGTTTCTTGGATAAGACATTCTATATTAAAAAAATATTAGTAGCGAATATAATGAGTTGATGCTAGATTTGATAAAATACAATTTAATTATATTAATTCAAACCAATTAAAACTACGAGACAAATACTCTATTTTTTTTTCTTCTTCTGAAAAATAGCATATTTATTTTAATTTCCTACTTAATTATTAATTTGAATGAACAAATTTATTATTATTTATTATTCCATATAATTCTATATTTATTTTACTAAACTAAGGTATAAACTTTTCAGCCTACTGTTAAATTGTTTTTCTTTAAAGGTAAAATAAAGTTAACAACACACCCACGAGGGAAAAAAAAATGCTTCATCCCAATCATAGCATGAAAGAATCAAACTAGTATAATATAGGTTTGTCCGATTGTGCTATGCTCTTCGTGAACTGAAAGAACAAACACTAATGCGCCATTTTGCAGGGAAACTACTCTTCAAGATAATCAAGAGCAGTGGTCCATTCCTTTATATATGCTGTCCAATCTTTATTACAAATAATGATGGTCTTTGGGAAAATTTTAATGCCGCCAATGATACATCATGCTAACGATTTTGATTAAAAACCTTATTATCAAGAACAGCAATTTGAATGTGAAATAGGATTTGGAGTAGCATGTAATTGAGGGCAAACGGCATCAGCCAAAGAACGAAGCCCAAAACGTAGCAGCCTAGCCGTAGGCATGCTGGGGTGCCCTCTTCATCGTGCCACAAAAGAAAGGGACTGAAAACGATGAAAGTGTCTAATTTGCCATGCGAGTGTGAGACAAGCTTTTTGACAGTAATCATCGAAAGCCCCACCAGCAGAGGTTGCGGTAAGGCTCTCTGTCAAGTCGGTGTCCAATGAGGGTCGGATTATCATTAAGAGAGCTTATTGGTTGCAAGCGATTGGCTTCACAAATTCTTGCAAGTAGGCTATTGCTTAGTTGTCTTGCTCGCTCCTGTATTGTTGAATTCGAAATATTGGCTAGTACATCCAGAAAGGGATCGCCATGGCCTGAAGTTCATCTTTCATATGTGTAGACCCTACAAAAACTATGGCTGAGAACATAGCTCAAAACTCGTGAAAAATTAACTACGGCTCTTCTTTGAGCCCACAATTTGATGCGTGGTTGACTGAACTTTCTCATGCGACATGGATCACGTCGTTCCTTTTACGACAAGAACGGTGAGAAAGGCCAAATGTTTCCTCGAGTTGATGATTCTTCAAGGAAAAAAAGACACTTACGCTTTGATTTTCCCTAGAATTTTGTTCTTATCAAAAACAAATATGTATCTTGCTTGTTAGAGAACGAGTTCATTGGACGTCATGGTTAATTTGGATGAGAACCCACCTGGTATTTACCTTCTATCTATGGAAATCTCATGAGTGTAACTAGTTCTTTGACTTCATGCTATCAAATTATCTTATATTAGAGACCTTATCAAATTATCAAATTACATGCAGAGCCATATGAAGATTTGTGAAAATTTAAGATAGGATTTGTCTCTTCTGGTAAAGAAAGTTAATGTCATTGGCCACTCATTAAGTGGGTGACTGCAAAATCTATACACATAGTGGGAATTGATTTTAGAAGGGTTCTCAAATCATAGGATAGTTACATTCCAAGCTCTATATATGTCATGGCAGTTATGATGAAGGGACCGAATAGCATGGTAAACCATATTTGGGCAAGGTTGTAGGGAATCTTGATTGATTTTTCCTAGACACTTTGAATACCATTGATGTGCTTATTTTTATATGATTTTTATCTATAATAACTTTTGATTTTATGATAGTTTATCTTCATTATCTCCATTTTATTTAGTATTTGTTTTTATTTATATGTAGAAAGAAATAAATTCATGAAATCATGAGCTTCAAAGTGAAATTACAGCATTCATTCCTAGAATTCTACTTATACAATATCCCTAATTGGATTGAGACTTAAGGTATTGAGAAAGCCCATTTAAAAGTTAATTAAATGAGAAAATCTATTTGAAGATATCTGGTTGACTTGTGTGCATGTTTTGGAAAAGAAAATTTGGATGATTTTTTCTTATTGGTCATCGGTCTAGGGGTGAAACGCAATGCTCATATCTAACCTTGACCCTAGAGGATGTTGTATGCTCGGCCAAAGGCGAGAGGTGAACCTAGGATCCCGATTTGAGACAATTGATACCAGAATTCTATGGAGCCATCCCACCTCATTTATATAAATCCTGGCAAGTTTATTTACCAAGTTTGTCATCTTTATCGATAGAAATAGGGCGGACTTTGTTAAGCGATCTACAATGACCCATATTGCATCAATCCCTTTCTTTCCCCTAGGTAGCCCGGACGCAAAATCCATGGTGATCATTCCCACTACCATTCAGGGATTTGTAGTGGTTGCAATGGTCCTGTTAGTCTTTGGTGCTCTTCTTTAAATTGTTGACAGATACCGAACTTCGACACATATTCATCAATCTCTCTTTTCATGTTGGGCCACTAGTAGTGTTGTTTTAGCAAACTTGGATTCATATGCTTCTTGCAAAACCTTCTGCTTGACCATCTTGTTGTTGGGAACATACAAACGTTGTCTCATCATTAATAACCCATCATCTGTTACTCGGAACGGGGTTTCGATCCCGGCATCCATTTTACTTCTTATCTTAGACCCCCCAATATTACCGAGTTGGGCTTGTAATATCTGTTCTTGATGTTGGTCGTACTGTTAACTGAGCCATTAACACCCACCAAGAGTCGATGCCCAACCGGGTCCCCATTTCCCCCAGCTCTGTTAGTGGTCGTTCCTCCATTTAGATGGCTTATTTAGGGTTGCTTTATTTTTACGATTAAGGGCATCCGCTACAACGTTTTCTGTTTCGGGAGGGGGGTACTCTATGGTGCAATAATAGTCTTTGATGAGTTTTATCCATCTTCTTTGTCGCATATTTAACTCTTTTTGTGACATCAAATATTTTAGACTTTTTTCATTGGCGAAGATTTGAACTTGGGACCTGTAGAGGTAATGTCTCTATATTCTCCAGGCATATACCAGATCGGCCAACTCTAAGTCATGTACTAGATTACCTTCTCATGTTGCATTAAGACACACCCAAGCACTTTTCTTGAGGCATCACTATAAACCACAAAGCCCTCGGTTCCTAAGGGGAGTGTTAGAAAGTAGTGATGATTAATAAGTTGTCCTTAATAATATTAATGAATGCAAGATATCGTCATTGAATAAGAACATTACATACCACCTTTACTTCATAAACTTTGGATGTGATTTGGTTGTTGTCTATATCCAAACTAGGTTGAAGCATGTTTGTAGAGGGAAAAGTTTGGCATAGACCTTATGCATAACCTAGGAAAAAGTAGTGTCAGAAATGACTTAGTTTTCGTTGATGATTTTCAGCGTTTGAAATGACTTAGTTTTCGTTGATAATATTCAGCGTTAGAAATGACTTAGTTTTCGTTGATGATTTTTAGTGTCAGAAATGACTTGTTTTCATTAATGATTTTCAGTGTCAAACTGACTTAGTCCCATCGATGACTTTTAGAGTCAAACGATAAAAATTTTATGGATAGCCTTCATTAAAATTAAAGATAAATGTCTTGTTGTGATATTATCATTATACAATTATACAAATATGAAAGATGTTCGAATGTATACATCTGTGTTTTAGAATACGTGTGGAAATAGTCTTTGAATTTATCTGAATGCAAGTGTATTGAATAATGATCACTTGATGTATCAGGAGGTGCGACCAATATTGAATCTTTGACCGGACAAGGACACCCTACAGGAGGAGCAGATAGATGGTTTCCACCTTTATCTATTTTATATTAAATTTCTATAGCAGTTTAATATAATGTTGCCACTCAGTTATGATTGATTAAAGTTACTCATGGAACAAGTTGGTTGAATTATGTGATTTGCTTCGGATAATGGTATCCATATCGGATAATCGGGATTGAATGATGTGATTATCTTTGGCTAATAGTATCCACATCGGATGATCAGGTTTGAATTGCATGATTAAATTCAATTTGTAGTATCTTAGGTTCATAACCTGAAAGAGACCAGGGAGCTAGTCTCGGTCTTTAAGATCCGAGTTGGGTGATCAGGATGAATGAATAAGATTAACATTGGTCGATAAGATCAATGATAATTGTGCTTGTATAAAGTAAAGGATATGCCAAGTAAAACTAGTAACGTATCAGTTAAACCTACGATTAAATAATGAGAACCATAGGTTTGATGTATATGATTCGAATGGCATAATCACTCGTGGAAAAATACTTAATATACTAAGGACTTTTAAATAGTAATGTATGATAATAAGGGGTACATTTATGGCCCCATGAATAATATAATGTAGAATCATAAGATGATGTGAGGTGAAATCTTGAAATTTATAAATAGGAATACAATGATAAGAATTTATCCACTTAAGTTGATAGTATAATTTCAAACATATATTTCTGTTGCTCAATTATTTTATGAGATTGTTTTTTATGCTTACATTGAACTTGATTTGTAAAAAGGACGTCACATAGTCATGGCGCTTAGAAATTTCATCCTATATGTTTTGGGATAAATTATGTAATAGCATGATTTTTCTTTGATTGACCATTTCCTATCTTTCTTGGTCAATTTGAAACTTTCCTAAATTTAGTTAATTTTATCCATTTCCTATTTGGTAATTACAACTATTATTCTTATTTAGTTCAGCGACAGTGTTTGTTTTTAGTGTAAACAAGATCAAATTATTAAAACTATTTTATAAATTTGTACGAATAATGTACATTGAAGATATGAACTCAATTATTCAAAAGTTTATGAACTCAATTATTCAAAGGTTTGCTTCATTTGAAATGCTAATTAATCCTTGAAAGAAACTCTAATTTTTTTTAAGGAATAGCAGTATAGCTTTGGAAAACCATACATTTCCCATCTTACTTGATCAAATTTTAAAAAAAAAATTACATGTATGAATTAGTTGGCAATTAATAGTACTAGTGACATGCATATAGCCAAACGTTAATATCACGTTAATATCACTCTGATTTTGATGACTTAGAAAGATCAAGGTTATTAAAGGTTTGAAAAAAGGTGTCTAAAAGGACTTTTGTCCCTTTTAAAGTGATATTTTAATTAAGATTCAGCCAATCATTAACTAGAAAAACAATTACAATGGGGTTGGGGTTGGTTTAGTAATATGTCTTGGGAATGTTTGAACTTAATAAGAAACAGTAAGTGTGATATTAAGTTGCTTTATCAACAAAGCTAATTAAAGAGGGAAAAACATTATTTATCCTCTCACTATTTATTGAAATAGTGTAATTATTATTTTACCATTCTAAAAACAAATAAACTAGTTATTAGAGGTAACATGGTCTTTTCTCAATGTTTATTAGTCATTATCAGATTGAACATGGTCGACTTGATCTTTTCATATTTTCAAAGCACGATGAAATGAATAAATTACTCTTAAAAGTAAAAACTTATTTAACTGGCGTCTATGAGATTTTTTGTATTTTCATCCTGATTTTTTTAGTTATAATCAAGATGACTTAGGAATAATTTGGTGTTTTAATAAATATAAAATATTATAGTTTAAAAACCAAAGTTAGTTAGCGCGTGCAATGCACACACCACCATGTGGGAGGCATCGATGGTCTTCTAGCGGCGTGTGCGACTTCTTTCAGCATCCAAACGACAGCTTCCATAATGGCTTTAGAAGCGTCAAGGCATCTCCTTTTGCATGAGGTGGTGCATGTCGTCATTTATAGAATGGTGTGTCAACAACAACCTATTCTTTTTTCTTTTTCTCTTCTCTCTCTCTCCTCCCCTTAAAGCCCGCACTAGTCACTCAAAATTTTAGAGTTACCCTATCATTAACAATATTTCAACTATGGTACTTATTTTTTAATTTATAATATTTTTTCTTGGCTCTTTTGTTAAATTTCAATTTATTTTCAATTTCATCCTTGAATCCATAATTGTGATTTGTTATTTTTTTTTCAAATATGGTCCTCTTTCTTTTGAATTTTTTTTTTTTTTGGAATCCTTTTGTCAATTTGATTCTTTTTTCCAAGTCCCCCCTTCAATTCAAAATACTATGTCTTCTCATTTATTTTTATTTTAAAACTAGTCTTCATTATTTTAATTGCTATTTTTTTTATTTTAAATTTTTTTGTATAATTGATTTTTTTTCTCAATTTCACTCTTCGACATTTGATTTGTTAGGAAATAATTTTTGTTGTTTTTCTAGATTTGGTGCTTCTAATTTAGTGACTAGGGTCATGGGTTTGAAAAATTAACATAAGTTGACATCGTTTTTATCTCATTTGTTTTTTTTTTTATCATTCAACGTTATTTATTTTGAAAAATGAGTTTCATGATTTTCTTTAATTTTCTTTTAATCAGGTTATCTCGATCTCATTACCTGGACGACAGGTTTGGCTAGTTAATTCGGGTATTTTTTGGGGTCACTTTTTTTATTTCCTTTTTAGGTTGTCTTTTTTTTTCCATTTTTCCTTCTATTATGTTATCTCTTTAACATGATCTAGCTCGTGAGATTTGGTGATCTTATCTGGGTTTGCAAGTGTTTTATTTTTTTGAAATTCTTTTTGTTGATTTATTGTTTTTTGGATTTCATTCTTCTACAGTTAGATTGTTGGGATTGGTCATTGTTAGTTTTTTAAAAAAAAAATTGCTTCCTATAAGGTTTTCCCAGCCTCACGACCTTGGTTGGGAGTTTGTCATGCTAGTTCAGGTTGACTCGAGATGCTTTATTATTTCTTTTCTTCCAATAATGTCATTTACGTCGAGTTATCTTGGAATTCAGCTTTCTAATTTTTCCTTTTTTGACTGGCGTTCTTTTTCTTATAGTTATCACTTCTAAAAAAAATGATCCATTTACTATCATTATTTTTTGTATTTTATAATTAAACAAAATCATCTTATTGGATCCACTAGGTCTATGACTCGAGTCATAGATTTTTTTTCCCTTCTTTAAAACACGTTAACAACACTTGAATATTATTTTTTTTACGTTACAAAAAATCAGTCCGGGCAAAGTAAATCACGTTCAAGTTAATAATGATTGAATAAATAAATAAAATATTTTCTTTAATCTTAATTGTAGCTTGGATTATGGGCACATGATTGTT
>Ga0325411_1001804_pt1 | contig 23942 bp, 13 predicted proteins | sample PopdelMetagenome_13_FD_206181 | JGI IMG/M metagenome (GOLD analysis project Ga0325411, IMG submission 206181) | Populus deltoides microbial communities from Bellville, Georgia, United States - Xylem-PdIQD-R4 | ecosystem: Host-associated > Plants > Phyllosphere > Stem > Wood/Secondary xylem... | reverse complement strand
GCCTTCTATGCCAAAAGTTGTTAGGTCTGGCTTGACAGCTGCACCAAACGCTATTGGGTCTAGCTGTTAAGCCAGGCCCAAAACACTTCCAAAAAGTGTTAAAAAGGGATTGCGTCTGGTTGCCCAGCCAAACCCACCGATCTTGGGTCTGGCTAGGCAGTTGGACCCAATATCATTGGGTCTAGCTGCTAGGCCATACCCAAGTCTAATGAGTCTGGATTGCAGCCAAACCCAAGGCCCTTGGCTCTGTCATTTATGAGGGGCCCAAAGCTCTTAGACGTGGTGTTGCAGTCGGACCCACTTAAACTAAAGTAAGTTTAATATTATTAGTAATATTAAAATTATTATTATTTGTATTATAATTAATATCTCAATTAATCAATTTGAAAAAAAAATAATATTGAAAAACAACAATAGATTTGATCTGAAGGGTAAAATTAAAAAATATTATTATTATTATTAATATATTTGAAAAAAATATTATTACTATGGAAGAAAAACCATAATTTGTTTTTGAATAGATTAAATAATATATGAATTTGGGCTAGACAAGTTATACATTATTGTTAATATTATAAATATTACTGTTAGGTTTGGCGTTGTAGCCAGACCTAAGGCTCTTTGGTCTCCTTTTATAGACATACCCAATGCTCTTGGGTCTTAATTTTTTTAAATATATATATTAAATGCGAGGTAAAAACACTAAAGTGAACACAAATTCATTGCACTGTGGGCGATACTGTAGACATAGAGAGTTTGCACTGTGGACGACACTGTAGCACTTATGAGGGGGTTATCTTTTCTGTTTATAAGTCAGAAAGGGTTGCTAAATATAATTAAGCAATAAAAGAATTTTTTATTTACTTCAAATTAAGATTTTTATTTTTTTCCTCTTGAATTCCTTTTCAAAATAAAAGAATTCAGAAAAATTATAATTCTAATATTGTCATATTAAAGTTGATGGAGCTCTAAATAAATTTCTTATTCATATAATATACTTTATATTTTTGTATTATATAAGAGAATTTTTTAACAATAAAATCCATTAAAAAACAATTCATAAATACTATAATATAATATTATTTTGAGTCAATATTGTTGGGTCGTTTTTCTAACCATGACCCGATGATGCTGGGCCCTGCTATCTAGTAGGATCCATTGTTGTTAGGACCTTTTGCCAAGTACGACCCATTGATGCTAGGGCCAGATGGGTACCCGGCTGCTGGGTTATTCTGCCAATCATGACTCAATGATGCTAGGTCCTGCTGCCAAACAGTGTTGGGCCCAGATGAGTACCCAACTGTTTGGTCTTTCTGTCAAAACTCAAGTTTGTTGAGTCTGACTTCAAGCCAGACCCAAGTTTCTTAGGCCTGGCTCCGATAACAAACCCAATGATAGTGGTTATGGGTGCCCAACAGGCCCCAACAGCGGTGGGCCTAGTTGCAGCGGGTTCCACTAAAGTTGGGCCCTGCTTCCACCAGGACCCAGCAGCGGTGGACCCTATTGCCAGCAGGACTCTAGAAAAAATTTGGGTCCTGCCCCCAACAAAACCCATTAGAGTTGAGTCATGCCCCAGCATGACCCATTAGCGTTGGGTGCTGCTTCGCAGCCATACCTAAAGATATTGAGTCTGCCTACACAACCACTCCCATATTTATTAGGTGTGGCTCTGCCGCTACACCCAATAGCAGGACCCAATTGGATTGGGTCCTGTTATTAGCAAGACCTAACACTTTAAATTTTATTTACTTTAAATTTTCACTTCAAGAGTAGTGAATTATAGATATTATTAAATACATAAATAAATTATGCATTGAGTCATGCCCCTAGTAAGACCAAAGAGCTCTGGGTCTGACTACCTAGTATGACCCAATATCAATGGAACCTGCTGGCAACTAGACCCATTAATGTTGGGCCCTGCCCCCAGCAAGACCCATCAGTGATGAGTTCTGCTACTAGCACGACCTAACATTGTTAGGTCCTGCTACTTAGCAAGGCCCAGAAGCTTTGGGTCCGGCTTCCATACCCAAAACACTTAAAGATTCTCTATACTTTTTATTTTTTTTACAAAAAAATTATTATTGACTCTCTGTGGAGTACGAGCCAATATGCTAGTGTAGATTATAGAATGGTTGAAACAATTAGTTGGATGTAGGAAATTTCTAATGATTAACATGATTTTGACTTTTTCATGTTTTTGTTTATTTGATTGTGATTATATTTTCAAATCAATTTAATGCTATATTTATTCTCAAATAATTTCAAAAATGCGCTTGTCAATCAATTTAATAGATTTTTTTAAAAAATAATATTTCTTGTTATATTATAACTGATAAAGTTCTAAAACATCCAAATAGCCTACGAATAAAACTTCTGGGTTGGATAATCATTTAAACATAGGTCTGACAAACATGCCAGCCCCAAGGCACTTGGGCTTGACATTCCACCACATCCAAGGTACTTGAGTCTAACATGTTTATCAAACCCACATTATCTTGGATTCGGTTGATTGTTAAGTCCAAGTGCAATGAACTTGGCTGACTGCCAAGTCTAAGTGTCTTGGGTCTGACATGTTTGCCAGACCTACGTTACTTTGAACTTGGCTAAATATCAAGTCCAAGTACTTTGGGTTTGTCATGTTCACTGGACCCACACTACCTTATTCTCTTGAGCGTGCCTAAGGGAGGATGTGGCCATTCCCTTAGGCGTCTCTGAGGAGGATGGTCATTCCTTTGGGCATGCTCAAAGGAGGATCCAATCATTTTCTTGGGCGTGCTAAGGGAGGATGGTCATTCCTTTGAGCGTGCCCAAAGATGATGCATATTTTCTTGGGCATGCTCAAGTCTAGCACATTGACAAGCCCAATTTCGTCTGGATTTGGCTAGCACCAGACCCAATGTTCCCAAGGCTTGTCACATTGCTAAGCCCATTCGCGCGCCAGATCCAACGTGTCCGAGGCTTGACATATTGTCAAACCTAATTGCGTTTGGATCTTGCTACCGCGAGACCCAGCGTGCCCAAGGCTTGGCACATTACTAAGTTCAAAGCGCCTTCACTGGGACGTGTTTGTTTTCCTGAAAATTTATACTCGTAAATCTTTCTTAATCCAATGTTTTTTTGTTAGGATAAACTGATAAAAATTTGGTTCATTAGTAGCCCCCTAATATTTGCGATATAATAATATGCAAATACTTTAATTAATCTTCCAGTTCAGGTAAAAGAATGAGTTTTGCTCGTATAAAAGAGGGGTAAGCTAGGAAAAATATAGAAAAATATGCATCTGGACTAAAAATGGCCTTCATGATTTTTTTTGACGGGGCATGAGCATGTAGCTTTCCCAGTATTGTTAAGAGGCTAAGGCCATTCACTAAAGAGTGACCATCATGATTTTGTTTTATGCGGCATGAGCCTATAGCTTTCCCAACATTGTCACAGGGTTTAAAAGTCATCCATTAAAAAGTGGCCATCATTATTTTTTTTATGACGAGGTATGAGAGCCCCCTATTAAGAGTGGTGATTATATGATATTGTTATTTATACTAGAGAGACCAATTACGTACATCCCTTGACCCTTGAAGATTGATGCATATAACACTGAAGAGATTACATCTATCCCTTGAAGATTGATACATATAGCACTGAAGAGATGAAGTCTATTTCTTAGGGATTTGTGCATATAACACTAAGGAGACCAAGCCAATCCCATAAAGAGTGGTGCATATAACACTGGGGAGTCCAAGTTCATCATTTCCAAGGTGTATTATTGAAACACCCTTAGGCATCACCTAGAGAAAATGAAAACAACCATTTTGAATAAGTCATTTATATATAAGAAACTTACATTCATATTCTTATTGGCTATGGTAATTTTTAATTTGAGCAAAGTGTCCGGTATGGGGGAGACTTTCCCTTTCTTTTGGATACATGTAAAAAATACTTCATATGGTTTACGGTTTGAACCAACATTCCACTCGTACTTATTGAAATATTTTCAAAATCTCAAGGTTCCAACTGCATTTGTAAAGTTGGCAAAGCATAACCTAAATTTGCTTGTCTCACTTTGAGTGGTTAGCATTGCCTCAATGAGGAGTTGAACCTGATTGAAGAGTTGTTGAAGCTTTGTTTGGGCAAAAGTGTCTACAAAAATGAAAAGACTTTCATGCGTCCTAGCTGAGGTGAGCATTGGTTGTGTGCCATGAAATGGTTTGAAAATGTTAAAATCAAGCTTTTGGAAGAAACCAATGACTTTTTTTTATCAGTTTTCCACAGACGATACAACTGATGAAGTCTCAAAAAATCAAAGTAGCTTAGGAATAAGGCTCTCGGGTTAGATAATTGGTTAATCAACTAGTCCTAGCAATCTCATCCATTCTCCCTAGCCAAGGTAGTTGATAAGTTATACTTGGTGCTTGGTAGACAAAGGTGGCTCGTGGCTAATACCTGCAAAAGGTCCTTTCTAGTAGAGGTATGGACTATTTGATGCTTAAATAAATATCTTTTTAGAGAGAAAAAATATAATAATATTCTAAAGAAAGATGCTTTGAAAATATATATGCAATAGATAAGGAAGATTGTGAACCTTTGATTTGAAGATATCATAGTGTATTTATAACCTATAAGTCTTGTTTTTTTTTTGTGAAGAGGACGGTCAAAAGTGTAATTTTATCTTGATAGCATTTAATGAGGTATAAATACCCCTTATATCTATATTAATATTTGATAGAAATATGGTGGGTTCTTGAAGGACTTTTATACACATAAAAGATGTAGGGAGATTAGGGTTCAAGATGTTAGATGTAGCTAAGCCCATGGAGATTGAGCTTTTTCCCTAGGCTAGACCTAAGGAAAAAGTGTCATCCCTTTAAGCATGCCTCGGGTAGGATAGTCATCCCCTTAGGCATACAAATGGAGGATGATCATTCATTTAAGAGTGCCAAAGGACGATGATTGTTACCTTGGACTTGGTTAATTGACAAGTCTAAATGCATTGGGTCTGACATATTTGTCACACTCACGTCACCTTGAACTTGGCAAATGACCAAGTCCAAATACCTTCAATTTGGCACATTTGTCAGACTCACGTTATCTTGAACTTGGCTGACTGCCAAGTCCAAGTGCCTTGGATTTAACATGTTTGTTAGATTCACGTTATCTTGAACTTGGCTGACTGCCAAGCCTAAGTGCCTTGGATCTTACATGTTTGACAGACCCATGATACTTTGAACTTGGCTAAATATCAAGTCTAAATACATTGGGTCTGACATACTCGCTAGATCCATATTACCTCATTCACTTGGACGTGCCAATGAAGGATGATTATTCTCTTGGGCGTGCCCACAGGAGGATGGTCATTCCCTTGAGCATGCCAAAAGAGAATAGTTGTTGCCTTGGACTTGGTTGGCTGCCAAGTCCAAGTGCAATGGACTTGGTTGACTTCCAAGTCCAAATGTCTTGGGTCTGACGTGTTTGTCGTCTACCCATGTTGCCTTGAACTTGGCTAACTACCAAGTCCAAGTACCTTGGATTTAATGGATGGCCAGGTCCAAGTACCTTGGACGTGGCATGTTTGCCAGATCTATATTATCTTGGACTTGGCTGACTGTCAAGTCCAAGTGCAATGGAGTTGGCGGACTGCTACGTCTAATTGTCTTGGGTCTGACATGTTTGCTAGAGCCACATTACCTCATTTGCTTGGGCGTGCCAAGGGAGGATGATCATTTCTTTAGACGTGCCAATGGAGGATGCGCATTCTCTTGGGCATGCTTAGGGCTTCGCACATTGCCGAGTCTAATCGCGTATCATTCCCTTGGATATGTCAAGAAAGGATAATCATTCCTTTGAGCATGCTAAAAAAGGATGCACATTCTTTTAGGTATGTCCGGGGTTTGGCACGCTACCAAGCCCAACGTGCCTTTACCGGAGCGTGCTTGTTTTCTTGAAAATTTATATTAGTATATTTTTCTTGATTAAATAAAAAATTATTTCATCACTAACCCAAATTATAAAAACAATTAAACAAATCTTATAAGACAAACTTTGTGACTAAAGATGGTGTGTGGTCAAATCTGTAATGCTTTATTATTTATCACTAGATCCCGACATTTTAAAATGAAATTCCAATAACAAATAAAGTAGCCTATTTAGTATTGCATTTATATTTATTTTTCAAATTATTTTTTACATGAAAAAATATTTTTTAAAATATTTGTTTTTGATGATTTTAATACAATAATATCTTGAAATGGGAAGGAGAAGGAAAATTAACTCATCCAGCTATATTACAAAAAAATTTACAGGGTTTCCAGCAAAGGTTGTCGCACGGGATGCAGCGTCGTGGCGAAAACATCCACCTTCAAAATCTAATCTTAAATGTAAAAAATATGTGGAGACAAGGAATTCTTGTCTTTTATTAGTGGAAAAATGGAATGAGAGTCGCCACCTAGTATTTTGGTTATTAGGAACCCTAACTGGTCTCAGAGATCGGGTACGGAGACTGGTTGCGTAAAGGGAAGGTATTAGCACCCTAAATACGCCCTACCTAAGGTAAGCTGCATTGTTTTATTGTCTGATAAAATCTAAGGTCATGTCGTGCTTTTTATTTGTTGGTCCGTCTATGGCTTAAGAAAAGTTCTCTTCAGTAAACAGATCCTTTTCTTATCGAATAAAACCTAACCGGTCTAATGCCAACAAAGAAAATTTAATTTCCGGAAAAACATCTTACGTATAAGATCATAACCCCAGTTATTAAAAGAAAACAAAATAAAATTTTTTTAGAATTTTTTGAAATATTGGCCTAGTTCTCATGACTTTGATAAACTGGTTATTAAAGCCAAAATGCATGCTAATACATAATTTTTTTTGAAATTTTCTTTGTTGTATGAAAATACAATATGATTTTTTTTTATTTTTAAGAGACTTGGCCGTATGCATGAAAACAAAACATTTTTTTTATGTCTAGACGAAAACATGGTATTTTAATACCGGATTTATATCTTTACAGTATAAAAATATAAATCGGTATTGATTAAAATGCAGTAAAAATTGGCGGGAAATCACATATATTTAAATAATTTCTTTGAACATTATTTATTTATTATTATTATTATCATTATATATTATTTTTTTTGCTGGGCCCAACCTGGCCCATATGGCTGGGCTGGATTCAGCCAGCCCAGCATGGTCACTGGCCCATGCCAGTGACCATCTTCAAAAAAAATTTCGCTTGTTAAGACTTGAAACCGGTTCTCTCGGATGAGAGCCGGCTAAGCTGACCATCTAGACTGCAAGGCATACTTTTAACTAACTGCACCATAATATTTTTTAGCCTTACATGAACAGGGCGAAGGTAATTAAATTACCTTCGCTCTGTTAACCATCTTTGTTGCAGTGCGAGAATGAAAAAAAGAAACAAAACAGAGCATTGTAACTGCGATTTCTAGTGTCGGTTTATTTATGTTTTCTTTCTGTATTTTACATCCTAACATGCATCATCTCATTTTGCAGGGAAACGGAGAAGGGCATCGAACATACCTGATTTGAGAAGACGAAAACGATGGTGGTGCTGGGTTCTCTGCTTCACCGTGTCCTTTGTTTCTGTTCGGTTTGATTCCTCTGCTCTCCCTTTTGCTTTCCCAATATCTCTCTGCTCCCTCTTATTTCTTACGTTTTCCCTTAAGCTGTTTCACTTCTATTTTTTTCAGTGTAGCCTCTCCTCTCTCTGCCTTTTTCTCTCCGCCAGCGTTCGGTTCTTCTTTTGGCTTTTATAGCCAGAGGACGCGAGTGTTTTTGGTAAGCCGACGTGCATCACGGTGGGGGGGGCTGTCAGCCGCGATACGCTCCCTTCTTGATTTGGAATCGGCTCCATTATCGCTGTCAACGTCTCCTTCCTTTATTATCACAGAATACCAGCTGTTGCAGGCGATGAAATGGTGGAAACGGCTCCGCTTGAGTTTCTTTCGATTTGGCCATTGAATGTTTTGCAGTTTTGTAATCAAATCCCCAACAAAATTGTAATTGGATCCCTTAATGTTAGCGCCTTTTCTAGTTTGGTCCTTGGTCTCGAATTGTTTCAATTAAGTCCCTAATTGACCATCAAACTTTAATAATTATGCAATTAAACCCCTGATTTGGCCAAATCAACTTTTTTTCAAAATTATAATTGGATCCCAGAACTTTAATTTCTTCCGATAAAGCCTAAATTGACTTACAAAAATCAATTTTCTTGCAATCAAACCCTGTATAAATTTAATTAAACCTTGGATAAAATTTAATTGAGTTCATAAACATATGATTTTGCACTTTTCTTTCTAAAATTGAATTTTTCTCATCAACAGGGCTTTCAATGTCAAATTTCAACCTTTTGCATTTTTGAATCTCCTCAACCAATTTTGGCATTTTTTCGGCATTCCAGCAATCCTTTTTCTCACTCCTATTATTGTTTGGATTTCTTTTGATATATATTTTTTTGTATTTTCTCATTTTTATGTGAACTAAAAAATGGGTAACAACAGATGCCCTCTCTTTACAATGCTTACGAAGCAAAAACATCATCAATGTCTTGCATAGTAAGCTTGTAAAGAAGAAGAAAAAAAAAGAAAATGATCTTATTATCTTAGGTCATCTGCTGTTTTTTTGAAGAAAATTGGTCTACTTTCATAGGCGATCTTCCCACATACACTCATTGGTCTATTTTCACTGGCGACCTGCCCACACAGTCACAATGGTCTATTTTCAGGGGCGACCGACCCACACACTCACACGGTCTATTTTCATGGGCGACCTGCCCTCAAACTCACAGTGGTCTACTTTCACGGGCGACCTACCCACACATGTTCATCATGGTCTATTTTCAGGGGCGACCGGCCCACAAATATTCATCCTGGTCTATCTTCATGGGCGACCTGCCCTTCCACTCACACTAATCTATTTTCACGGGCGACCTACCCACACATGCTCATCCTGGTCTATTTTCATGGGCGACTTGCCCTTCCACTCACACTGATCTATTTTCACGGGCGACCTACCCACACATGCTCATCTTGGTCTATTTTCAGGGGCGACCGGCCCACATGGTCTATTTTCATGGGCGACCTGCCCTTCCACTCACACTGATTTATTTTCACGGGCGCCCTACCCACTCATGCTCATCCTGGTCTATTTTCAGGGACGACCGGCCCACATGGTCTATTTTCATGGGCGACCTGCCCTTCCACTCACACTGATCTATTTTCACGGGCGACCTACCCACACATGCTCATCTTGGTCTATTTTCAGGGGCGACCGGCCCACATGGTCTATTTTCATGGGCGACCTGCCCTTCCACTCACACTGATCTATTTTCACGGGCGACCTACCCACTCATGCTCATCCTGGTCTATTTTCAGGGGCGACCGACCCACATGGTCTATTTTCATGGGCGACCTACTCTTCCACTCACACTGATCTATTTTCACGGGCGACCTACCCACACATGCTCATCCTGGTTTATTTTCAGGGGCGACCGGCCCACATGGTCTATTTTCATGGGCGACCTGCCCTTCCACTCACACTGATCTATTTTCACGGGTGACCTACCCACACATGCTCATCCTGGTCTATTTTCAGGGGCGACCGCCCCACATGGTCTATTTTCATGGGCGACCTGCCCTTCCACTTACACTGATCTATTTTCAGGGGCGACCTACCCACACATGTTCATCCTGGTCTATTTTCAGGGGCGACCGGCCCACACACTAACACGGTCTATTTTCATGGGCGACCTGCCCTCACTTCATCCTGGTCTATTTTCAGGGGCGACCTGCCCACACACTCATACTGGTCTATTTTCACGGGCAACCTGCCTACATATACTCACTTTGGTCTTTTTTTTTTTGGATTTTCCTATAACAAATAAAAATATGTGTGCAATGCTTTGAGGTTAGATGACATGCATGCATCCTTACCTGATTTGAAATATAGCCCCCCCATCTTGTAGAACTCCTTCTTAGTATGACCTTGTCCATGTGTTTGAAATCATGTGTTGAGATCTGTCTCTCACACTATCCTTCTTACCCATCCCATCTTGAAGAGGAAATCCCCAAACCTCTTTTTAGTGACCTTTTTTCATAAATGCATAATCTGTCATTGCTTTTTATCATGCTCTTATCAATACTTTAATTTGTCTTTTCTCGAATTACGGGTTTTTTTTTTGCAGTACAAAAATCTTTTCAAACAAAAACATCTTTAAAAGTCTTGGCTTTTGTTCATGACAATTGAAACTTTCTACATATGCATCAAGAGTTATTTTAAGCAATCCCTGGAAAAAGGCTTTATTTGTTTCCAAAATGTGGTTTTGACTTTAGATCAGACTTCCTCCGAGGTAATCTTCTGTTTGATCTTTTCGATAGGTTTCAAAAATCATCTCATATTAGCATTTTTCTTGCATGGATAGAAAAAAAAAAGATTATCACTCATTTATCATGTCAAATGAATCGTAAGACCAATGTCTATCAACCCAGGTTATATGCGCTTGATTAGAAAGGACTTCTAAAGGGCTTGTAATGTCGATTATAGTTGTGGGTTATGAAGAAGAAAAAGGATGCTTTAAGGCTCAAAAAGTGTTTAAGGGTTTAAAGATTTAGGACCACTCTTCTTCTATCTCCTGTTTTTGTGGAGCTGTCTCGTAGGTTATGTTTAGAGAAACTTGCCTTAAGGATTTTTTTTGCCCCCAAGTGTTGGGTTCTAACTTATATAGATCCTTGTGTTCTTTTTGGCAATTTGCTCAAACTCTTTTCTTTTTTAGCCTTTTATCAATCACGAGGCTTCCATTTTTAGCCCTCCTTTCACTCTTAATTCTACCATTGTCTTCATCTTTTCTAACAGAGGATCTCTCATTGCCCCCTAGTATGGGGTGTGGTCCTAGTCTCGTTTTTTTGTAAGCTCAAATGGGGGTCACAAAGGATATAATCTTTAGAAAGTGAAAGTTTAACAAAGATGACCTTTCTTTATTTCAAACGCATATTTACTAAGATTGATAAATTTTTGTTCCCATCCTGACTGATAATTATACATGATTATAGAGTGATTACCCATACATTTTATCTATGCGATTCAAAATGCTTCTAACGACTAAGTTTTGTCTTTTATCTTTGGTTTGTTTGACTTGGTTCCCTCTTTACTGGGAAATGCTTAAAATTCACCTTTGATCGTCTTATGATACGTTCCTTGTAATCATACATAAAGCCAGATCTTTCCAAAGATTTTTTTTTAGAAGATTAAGTGCTGTGAGATCAATGCAATGGGAGAAAAGATTCTTTACACCAAGAAATCATGGCCAAACTTCACTTTATTGATTTTGGGAGAAAGTTAAACATAATATCTCTTTACAGAATCGGAATTCACAGGTCTGGCTAGATCTTCTCCATCCATTCTGGACAATTGTAGAGCTCCTCCCAAGAAAGCCTTCTTCACTATATAAGGACCTTCATAATTTGGAGTCCATTTGCTTAGATTTTCCCCTGGTAAAGCTAAGAGCTTCTTTAGCACCAAATCTCCTTATTGGAACATGCGAGGTCTAACCTTCTTATCATATGCTTTGGCTATCCTTTTCTGGTAAAGCTGATGATGACATATTGCAGCAACCCTCTTTTCACTGATCATATTTAGCTGTTTATATCTCACTTTGGCCCACTCAGCCTCTTCTAGTTCTGAATCCATCAACACCCTTAACGAGGGAATTTCTACTTCCAAAGGCATCACCGCCTCCATCCCATATACTAACGAATACAGAGTGGCTCCTGTCGAGGTTGTCACTGTAGTGCGATATGCATGGAGAGCAAATGGTAACATCTCATGCCAGTCTTTGTAAGTGATTACCATTTTCTGAATAATTTTCTTGATGTTTTTGTTGGCAGCTTCCACAGCACCGTTCATCTTTAGTCTGTATGGGGAGGAATTTGAATGCTTGATTTTCTATTACAAAGCTCCATTATTGCTTTGCTATTGAAATTTTGTGCATTATCAGCCACTATTTTTTCAGGTGGACCATACCGACAAATCAAGTCTTTTTCAATGAACTTTTTCACCACCTTTTGTGTCACATGGGCGTATGAACTGGCTTCTACCCATTTTGTGAAATAGTCAATTGCTACGAGAATGAATCTATGCCCATTGTTGGCCTTTGGGTTAACAGGCCCAATCTCATCGATTCCCTACATTGCAAATGGCCATGGAGATACTAGATTAAACGGTGGAGTTGGAGGTGCATTCACCTTATCACTATGCACTTGACACTTGTGACATTTCCTGACATAGTCGATGCAGTCTTTCTCTAACGTCATCCAGAAATAACCGGCCCTTTGTATTTTCCTTGCTACCATATGGCCGCTAGCATGAGTTGAGCAAATCCCCTCATGCACCTCTTGTAAAGCACTTCTAGCATCTGTCTCATTCAGACACCTTAGCAAGGTTCCATCAAATGATCTTTTGTACAGAATCTCTCCATCTAAATAGAAATCCCTGGCCAATCTTCTTAGGGTTTTCTTATCCATCTTTGATGCTCCTGCTGGATATTCCTGATTTTTCACAAAATTCTTGATATCGTAATACCAAGGCTTTCCATCTATCTCTCCTTCAATCGAACAACAATGAGCTGGTTTATTTCTGATGTCAATATGTACAGGTTGCACTTTTCGCCCAAGATCAATCGTAGCCATAGCAGCCAATATAGCCAAAGCGTCCGTAAAATGGTTTCCTTCTCTCCCTAGATGGGTGAATCTTATCTTTTTAAACTCTTCTGATAGCGTGGATAAGTATTCCTGGTATGGCCTTAGTTTTTCTTCTTTGGTTTGCCATTCTCCTTTCACTTGACAGATAATCAACATTGAGTCACCATACACATCTATTTTTTCAATCTTTAGTTCTAATGCGACCTTCAAACCCATGATACAAGCCTCGTACTTAGCTGTATTATTGGTGCATTCAAAATGTAATTTAACTGCTACCGGATACTGCTTCTTATCGGGAGAGATTATTACTGCACCGGCCCCATTACCATATACATTTACTGCCCCATCAAAAAACATGGTCCACCAATCTGTCTTCCCTTCTTCCTCTTCGACTGATAATACATTTTCATACGGGAAATCAAAATCTAATGGCTCATAATCTTCCATAGCGTTATCAGCCAGGTGATCAGCAATTGCACTTCCCTTTACGGCTTTCCTTGTCATATACACTATATCATATTCTGCCAACAAAACCTGCTACCTTGCAATTCGACTCGAGAGATAGGGTTTGTTACAAATATACCTCAATGGATCCACTTTTGAAATCAACCAAGTGGTGTAATATAGCATATAATGTCGTAATCTTTTTGTCGCCCATACCAATGCACAACAAAGCTTCTCTATCACCGTGTATCTAGACTCGCATTCAGTGAACTTCTTGCTTAAGTAATAAATGACCCTTTCTTTTCTCCTGGTTTCGTCATGTTGACCTAATACACATCCCATAGCTGCCTCAGTCACTGTTAGATACAATATTAAAGGCCTTCCTGATATAGGAGGAACAAGCAAAGGTGGACTTTGTAAATAATGCTTGATTTTATTGAATGCCACCTCACACTCCTCATTCCTCATTCCAAGTCCCAAGATTCTTTTTTCTTAAAAGTCGGAAAATAGGTTCACATGTTGTGGTCAACTGAGCTATAAATCAGGCAATATAGTTCAATCTTCCCAAGAATCCTCTTACCTCCTTCTCGGTCTTTGGGGACGGCATAGATTGGATGACCCTTACTTTATCAGGATCTACCTCTATACCTCTGTCGCTTACCACAAATCCTAGCTGCTTTCCGGACTTAACCCTAAATGAACATTTTGCAGGGTTGAGCTTTAGTTCTTATGTCCTCAACCTCTCGAATAGTTTTCTCAAAACCTTTATATGATCTTCTCCCTTCTTTGACTTTGCGATCATATCATCTACATACACCTCAATTTCTTTATGCATCATGTCATGAAACAAAGTCACCATGGCTCTCTGGTAGGTTGCCCCTACGTTCTTCAGACCGAATGGCATAACTTTGTAACAAAATGTTCCCCAAGGTGTAACAAAAGTTGTCTTCGCCTTATCTTCCGAAGCCATTTTTATCTTGTTGTATCATGAGAAACCATCCATAAAGGAGTATGTGGAACCACGTGCAGCATTGTCAACCAAAACATCTATGTGTGGTAGTGGAAAATCATCTTTAGGGCTAACTTTGTTCAAGTTCCAGAAATCCACGCAAACTCTAATCTTTCCCTCCTTCTTTGGCACAACAACAATATTGGATACCCATTGTGGATATTTAACTACTTCTAGAAAGCCTGCATTCCACTGTTTCTCAAGTTCTGCTTTGACTTTGATCCAGACATCTGGGTGGGCTCTCCTCAATTTCTGCTTGACTGGTTTACAACCTTCCTCTAGTGGGATCTTATGTACTACGATATTTGTATCTAAACCAGGCATATCCTCGTAAGACCAAGCGAAAACATCTGCATATTCTTGCAGTAAGGCGATCATCGTTGTTCTTTGCTCAAGAGTAATTAAGGTCCCTATTTTCAACTCTTTCTTAGACTGATCACTACCCACATTTATGGTTTTAAGTTCTTCTACAGCGGGCTTCCAAGTCTGTTCATGTTGTTCCACCAGTTTTGCGAGTTCTCTGATATTGCTTTCATCCCATTCTTCTTCTTCCACCGCAATCACATGTTCGTTAAAGTTTGGCCATTCGTTCTTGATGTTAAGTGTATGTGATGTTGTGGAAGATCCGCTTTCAGGATTCCTGAAAGCAGAAGGTGTCTAGTGTAAATGTGCATATAAATAGACAACATTTGAAAAATGCATGATCTCATTAAAGCAAAGGGTGGGCTCGATGACAAGGATAAAATCTGGCTGACCTCATGAGCCTTGATTGTCAACCAGAGGAAATAAAAGCAAGTAAAAGCAAATAAAAGCTATGACAGAAACATGTAAATGCAGACAAAAGTTGGTTTACATTTTAAACACTACATGAGCTTCTTGGGTCACCCATTTCTGAAACTTCTCGCCCATGGCTAGCTTTCGCACAAAGGTCGTGGTGGGGACTTCTTCTAGAGTATGGACAGTCAGCTGTGGCAGTGATTCATCTTCCACTCCCGATACCATATTCATGCCACTTCCTTCCTCTTTATCCTTCTCCAAGGTGTTTATGTCCATGGTTGATAGTTTTTGACTAAGGCTTTCTGAATCTTTATCAGGTTGCATTACATATGCGGCCTTTGGGAACGATACCCTTAGGGGAGGGATTTCCAGCTCTTCTTCTTCAGGCTCTCTTCCTTGAATCCTAGCCATTCTTCTTTCTCTTCTTCTACCAGCAGCCCATCGATGATCCTCCTTTTTAGGCTCATACCCCAGCCCAAATCTTTGATTAGCACATTTCATCATTATTAAATTAACCTTTTCTAGATTTTCGGTGACAGGGTTATGCTGAAATGAAATTTTACACTCCAAAAAACATTGAGCGGCCCCCCTCGCTGCTCCTGAGATCCTTGGCATTCTTATCACTGTGTTTTCTGGCACCCAGTCAGTGTTCACAATCTCAAAAGCATGGCTATATTCATCATTGCAATCCTCTGCCTCGATGAAAGGTATAGCCACATTCTTTATCATGGATACTGTCTCCTCAGCCTTGATAGTTACCAGCATCCCATTCATGATGTACTTCAAACATTAGTGTAACGATGAAGTTACTGCCCCAGCTGCATGAATCCAAGGTCTTCCCAATAACATACTATAGGAAGGGTGGATATTCATTACCTGAAATGTCACCAGGAACAATTGTGGTCCCACATATAACTCCACTTCTAAAGTCCCAATTATCTATCTTGGTGAGCCATCATATGCTCTTGCCATCATGGTACTAGGCTTCATATGAGATTCATCCACCGACATTTCTTTTAGCATGTGTTTTGGCAACACATTAAGAGCCGAACCATTATCGACGAGCACCTTTCCTATTAGGCAATCCTTGCACCTAGTGGTGATGTACAAGGGTTTGTTATGTCCAGTTCCTTCAGCATCTAACTCGTCAGCCGTAAAGTACAGATAATTAGTCGCATGGATCCTCCCCACCAAATGTTCCATGGTTCTCTGTTCAATATCTTAGGGTATATATGCCTCATTCAATACCTTTTGCAAGGCGTTTCGATGCGGTTCAGAGCTGAGTATCAAAGACATAAGGGAGATTCTAGCTGGAGTTTTCTATAATTGATCTACTATGCAATATTCACTATGCTTTATCAACTTCAGAAATTCATTTGACTCCTCTTCGGTTACTGGTTTATTAACTTCCAGTTCTTTGCCCAGGTTTACCACCTCCTTACCTTTTGCTTTCCTTAACTCCTCAGGTGTGAAGCACCGGCCACTCCTAGTCAACCCACTAACCTCAGTTTGGAACAAAGGAAGAGGGGTCCCAACATTGGGGGCATAGCTGTAATTATAGGGCATTGCATTGTGATTTCTCTTTGTATAGGAGGGTTTAACCAAGATTAACTTTGGCGGCCTATAAGCTGTTAGTTGGACTCTACATACTTCTGACAACCTGTCTTGGCCCTCCATAATTCTTATTTCATCACCGTTCTCCATGGCTTCAATCCTCAGTTCTCCCATGATCATCATTTTCTCAATTTTTTTGCGAAACTCCAAACAATCATTGATATGATGTCCCTCCTCTTCATGGAACTCACAATAATCGCTCCCTTCTAGATTATGTTCATTATTCATCTTTAGGAACCCTGACTGTACTAACATACCATGCAAATTCTTCATGGATATTTTCAACCCTTTACTTCGATTCCCTACTTCTACCATGCTCACTCTACTTGCAGCATGTTTAGGTAAAGGATTGGAATTAACATTGGGCATATCTTCAAAAGACACCCACCCCATCTTAATAAGTTCGAGTAACCTTCTTTTGAAAGCGTAACAAGTTTCAATTTCGTGCCCCAGGTTACCAGCATGATACTCACAAGTTAATTCTGGTTTGTACCATATGGGAAAGGGTGGTTCAATTGGTGGTAAAAGAATTGGAGCTATTTGTCATATGCTCAACAGTTTAGCATACAAGTCTTTTAAGGGCATGGGTAAGGGTGGCAACTGCTCCAAAGGATACTTTGTATTTGGCCTTTGGTAATTGTTTGGTTGATTGGTTTGAAAAGGTTTAGCAAAGTTTATGTTGGTGGAATGAGGGGTGGGCATCTGTGGGTTCTGGTAATTTATTTTTTTGCCTTTTTACCCGCCTTCCAAATTGTTAATATTACCTTCTCTTTTCTTTCCCATAAAACCTTTCTTCTCTAACGGTTCTGCTATACGCCCTGCTTTAATCCTTTGCTCTATCCTTTCTGCCACACGTACAACATCATAGAAATGTTGAGATGAGCTGCCCATTAGATGCTCATAGTAAGGTGCCTTGAAGGTATTGGCGAATCAAGTCACCATTTCTGTCTCTATCAAAGGGGGTTGGACATGTGTTGCCTCATCTCTCCATCTTTGTGCGTAAGCCCTTACTGACTCCTGGCTCCTCTTTTCCATTGACATAAGGCTTGTTCTATCCGGAGCAATTTCTAAATTGAACTTGTATTGCTTAAAAAAGGCCTCCACCAAATCTTTCCATTTCTTAATTTTAACATTGTCCAGCCTCATGTACCAGCTTAGGGCAGATCTCTCCAGACTATCTTGGAAAAAATAGATTAACAGCTTATCATCATAAATCACCTCAGCCATTTTATTGCAGTAAGATCGGAGGTGAGTGTTTGGACATTCCAATCCAGTGTATTTGACGAACTCCGGTATCCTAAAGTTCTTTGGTACTATGATGTTTGGTACCAAACACACTTCTACTGCTCGCATAGGATCAAACCAATCATTACCCTCAACTGCTCTTAATCTTTCTTCTAGAGCTGTCAACCTGTCGTAGCTCACTTTGTCAGTGGACCTATTGCCGGGAGGTCCATCTACTGTTAAATCCACGGTGAATATAGCTTGACTTGGCAGAATAGAGGTGATAGGCACAAAGTGTTGTTCTGCCATCGAATCTGCCCCCAAGTTTTGAGAAGTCCCTTGGATATGAGCTGCTGGTGCTCCTGTAATTGGTTGGGTAGACGTTCCCTCCCTGTTTTTGGCTTTTAGAAGTTGCTCAAGCAGATTGGTCATGCGAGCAACTTCATTCTTTACGGATTACAACTCATTCTGATAATGTGACTCTAAGTGAGCTCTTTCCTCGTTCTCCATTCTTGATCTTAGTCGGGTGTGATAGACTTTGGAGGGGGGACCTATGTTTCACGATCTGATTTTGCACGTGATAAATTGTAAACAAATGCGTGATGAAAATGTAATGCATATGCGACGATAAATTTATTTATTTATTTTTATTTTTTTTTTAGAACTGATTCATGACCTTCGTAATCCTTTAGGCAAGATTTCTGAGTCGAACTGATTGCTGTAAAAGAATGTTTGCCAAGTTCTTATCATGGTTGGTTACCAAAATCCATTAGAAAGAAAAACAAATCATGGCCTTTCTTATAAATAAGGGTAGCTTATACAAAGTAAAAATAAAAAGGGCCTTATACATCACTACCCTAAAAGGCATTTCCTCCATTAGCTAAGTCCCCAATAAAAGAGATGACAGCCCCCATGTACTCTTGGTACTTTGTAACATCATTTCCAACTTAGGTGGCTTGTTGATGCAGCCTTTCCGCATAGCGGGTTACTTGCTCGACCTGTTTTGTCATACATCTTATCTTATCATGGAACAAGGTGTTATAAGTAATTATCACTTCATTTCTGTTCCCTAAGGCTTCATTACTTCTTTCCAATATTCGAACCATTTCCTCCAACCGTGCCACCTTATTTGTTGCCCTTTGTAGCTCTTCTCTCTCGATATCTAGCTCAGCTATTTTGGAATTGATCTGAACTACAAAGTTGTCTATATAATCCTGACATTCTTGACGTTCTTGTTTAATCTCATTAAAACCTTCTTCCATCTCAAAGTAACGGCTCCTCAACTCCCTTAACTCCTCTTCCCGTATTTTAAGCTCGGATTGCAAAGCTATTCTTCATCCTTTCGAAGACTCGGCTCTCTTCTGGTAATCTCTCATATCAGACTCAGCGACTTTCCTTGCACTTCTTTCTTCCTCAAGCTGTACTATATACTGAGCCCTGATCCTTCTTTCTTCTTCTATGTCGATTTCAGCTAGCCGATTCTTTTCCTTCTCCACTTCTAACTTCTTTGTAAGACTGTTTCTTTCTTTCTTCAAGGAATCTGTCGTCTCTTTATCAGCATTCATTTTGCCTTTTGTTGATCTCTTGATCTTGGCTAATTCTTTTTCAATAAGCCCATTCTTGTTAGCCAACTCATTACATTCATTTATTCGACTCCTTAACTCATTCTGGACCCCTTTGGTTATTTCCTCAGCTACCTCGGCCCTTTTCTGCCATTCTTTCAACTGCTTATCTTTATTTTCCAACTGTTGGTTCAAGTAATTTCTCATCGTATTTTCTTCATCCAATTGCTTTTCCAGGAGCTGTTGTTGCCCTTTACTTTTGCTGAGATCAACTATATATTTTTCTAGCTGCTCTCTCAACTCTTCCTCATCATCAATCCTTTTCCTTTTTTGTTGCACTGTTGCTGATTTTGGTGCTACAACTTCAGAAAGCTCTTGATTTCTCCAACTTGTATAACTTTGGCTGCATGACGATTCAAATCTGCTTTCTTCTTCCTTTTTTACTAACAGGGGATTTTTCCAGTCTTGTTGGATAAGCTCTATCTCTTCAAGGAATGGTTGATGCTTGAACAAACCTGTGAAATCTGCTAAACCCAGAGTCCTTGGTACATACTGCATTCCACCCAATTATCTTGCTACAAGTGCAGGTGCATAACTGATGTATCCGGTTACACCAATCAAGGGGACCCATGTCTTGCTTCCACAACTCATGTGCAGATAGGGTCATTCATCCATGGTGCTTTCCATTTGAAGTTGCTTTGAGGTAGTGCAGCATTCTTGTCTATCCAAACCGTCTCGTCCCAATTCTTCCAAGTTTACTCTATGGTAACCTTTAATGGTCGGAGGTCAAACCACCAAAAATTATTGAAGATGTCCCTTGGCGTTTCAATATGACTAACAATCCATAAATACAACATAGGGCTGCAACATCTCATGGCTCCTTTTCCATGCATTCTACAATGGTTAAGTGACAACATAGTTTCCGCCAAAATTGCTGAAGAAGGATTAATTAGGTCATGCTCATATTCTACAAAGACATTTGTGGCTTCTAAACTGATGACTCCAATTTCAGATGGAAATAATACTAGTCCAAAGATGGCGAAGGCCATTAACTTGTATCGTTCATCCCCCAACTTGCCTTCCTCGGCATTCTTCTTCATTCTGGCTTCAATGACCTTCCTTTTAAAACCCCCATCAGCTACCCTGCATTGACTGATTTTTTCCAGACCTAATAAATTGACTACCTCTGAAGCTGTGTCTTTAAATTTTCGTCTGAGGTAGATTTTTCTGCCGTTATTTGGAAAATCTAGGACCCTTTCATATTCCTCCATGGTAGGTGTCATATCAATGTTCCCGAAAGTAAAGCATCGATAACTAGGATCCCAAAAGTTCAAGAGGGCTTTGATTGCTGTCGCTTGTATGGGTAGCCTCATTAGTTGCGCTATTCTCCCATATCGCCGTTCAAAGAGAGTTTCGTCCACATATCCCATTATAGACAACAATTTCCCTAAGTCATTTACCATGTGATTTATCTTGGTAATGCATGGCAACCTATTAGCATCAATTCTTGGACATTTTCCTTCAGCTATTTGGTTCAACTCAGATTCTTGCCCAAACTCTTGAAAAGATAGGTACTTAGTCATGATTTCAGTTTAGAACCTGGAGTGATAAATTTAACATGATTAATTTGATACAAATGAAAGTATATATCTTGTGAAACAAAAAGGGTAGGTTAACTATCTAAGTCTCAAAAAGGGTCTCATATCTGCCCAGTGACAGTCTTCGTAAAGACAGTATGGGGGCGTTGTAAGGAACAGTTAAGGCACGTATGCCCACCATTACCAAGCAGGCACTCAGATATGAGTTGGGTGTTTCACGCATCTGAACCCCGACCAATAGTCATAGGGCAGATCGCTAATTCCCCTCCTAACTTAATAAGATTGTGTGTGCTTCTCAAAAATTAAAATATGTGATGCATGAGACAGTTCTATACAATGCATGAATATAAATGTACAGAAATTCAAACGTGTAATAAATAAATAAATAAGCTTATTAACAAAAAAAAACACGCAAACCAAACAAAACACAATTATCAGACAAAAACAAAGCTTAGTGCACAAGGTCCCCAGTGGAGTCGCCATTCTGTCGCACGGGATGCGGCATCGCGGCGAAAACATCCACCCTCAAAATCTAATCTTAAATGTAAAAAATGTGTGGAGACAAGGAATTCTTGTCTTTTATTAGTGGAAAAATGGAATGGGAGTTGCCACCTAGTATTTTGGTTACTAGGAACCCTAACTGGTCTTAGAGATCGGGTACGGGGACTGGTTGCATAAAGGGAAGGTATTAGCACCCCAAATACGCCCTACCTAAGGTAAGCTGCATTGTTTTATTGTCTAATAAAATCTAAGGTCATGTCGTGCTTTTTATTTGTTAGTCCGTCTATGGCTTAAGAAAAGTTCTCTTCAGTAAAGAGATCCTTTTCTTATCGAATAAAACCTAACCGGTCTAATGCCAACAAAGAAAATTTAATTTCTGAAAAAATATCTTACGTATAAGATCATAACCCCAGATATTAAAAGAAAACAAAATAAAATTTTTTTAGAATTTTTTGAAATATTGGCCTAGTTCTCATGACTTTGATAAACTGGTTATTAAAGCCAAAATGCATGCTAATACATAATTTTTTTTGAAATTTTCTTTGTTGTATGAAAATACAATATGATTTTTTATTTTTGAGAGACTTGGCCATATGCATGAAAACAAAATATTTTTTTTCTGGACGAAAACGTGGTATTTTAATACCGGATTTGTATCTTTACAGTATAAAAATACAAACCGGTATTGATTAAAATGCAATAAAAATTGGTGGAAAATCACAGATATTTAAATAATTTCTTTGAAGAAAACAAAACATTTTTTTATGTCTGGACGAAAACATGATATTTTAATACCGGATTTGTATCTTTACAGTATAAAAATACAAACCGGTATTGATTAAAATGCAGTAAAAATTGGCGGGAAATCACATATATTTAAATAATTTCTTTGAACATTATTTATTTATTTATTATTATTATTATTATTATTATTATCATTATATATATTTTTTTTGTTGGGCCCAACCCGGCCCATATGGCTGGGCTGGACCCCAGCCAACCTGCGTAACTGGGCTGGATTCAGCCAGCCCAGCATGGTCACTGGCCCATGCCAGTGACCATCTTCAAAAACAAATTCGCTTGTTAAGACTTGAAACCGGTTCTCTCGGATGAGAGCCGGCTAAGCTGACCATCTAGACTGCAGGGCATACTTTTAACTAACTGCACCATAATATTTTTTAGCCTTATATGAACAGGGCGAAGGTAATTAAATTACCTTCGCTCTGTTAACCATCTTTGTTGCAGTGCGAGAATGAAAAAAAGAAACAAAACAGAGCATTGTAACTGGCGATTTCTGGTGTCGGTTTCCTTATGTTTTCTTTCTGTATTTTACATACTAACATGCATCATCTCATTTTGCAGGGAAACGGAGAAGGGCATCGAACATACCTGATTTGAGAAGACGAAAACGATGGTGGTGCTGGGTTCTCTGCTTCACCGTGTCCTCTGTTTCTGTTCGGTTTGATTCCTCTGCTCTCCCTTTTGCTTTCCCAATATCTCTCTGCTCCCTCCTATTTCTTACGTTTTCCCTTAAGCTATTTCACTTCTATTTTTTTCAGTGTAGCCTCTCCTCTCTCTGCCTTTTTCTCCCCGCCAGCGTTCGGTTCTTCTTTTGGCTTTTATAGCCAGAGGACGCGAGTGTTTTTAGTAAGCCAGCGTGCATCACGGTGGCGAGGGCTATCAGCCGCGATACGCTCCCTTCTTGATTTGGAATCGGCTCCATTATCGCTATCAACGTCTCCTTCCTTTATTATCACAGAATACCAGCTGTTGCAGGCGATGAAATGGTGGAAACGGCGCCGCTTGAGTTTCTTTTGATTTGGCCATTGAATGTTTTGCAGTTTTGTAATCAAATCCCCAACAAAATTGTAATTGGATCCCTTAATGTTAGCGCCTTTTCTAGTTTGGTCCTTGGTCTCGGATTGTTTCAATTAAATCCCTAATTGACCATCAAACTTTAATAATTATGCAATTAAACTCCTGATTTGGCCACATCAACTTTTTTTCAAAATTATAATTGGACTTCAGAACTTTAATTTCTACCGATAAAACCTAAATTGACTTACAAAAATCAATTTTCTTGCAATCAAACCCTCTATAAATTCAATTAAACCTTGGATAAAATTTAATTGAGTCCATAAATATATGATTTTGGACTTTTCTTTCTAAAATTGAATTTTTCTCATCAACAGGGCTTTCGCTGTCAAATTTCAACATTTTGCATTTTTGAATCTCCTCAACCAATTTTGGCATTTTTTCGGCATTCCAGCAATTTTTTTTTCTCGCTCCTATTATTGTTTGGATTTCTTTTGATATATATTTTTTTGTATTTTCTCATTTTTATGTGAACTTAAAAATAGGTAACAACAAAGGTTATACAGAAAAATCTTTTTTCTTTCTTTTTGATGGGACAAAAACACGCACATCATATAACTATCAAAGAATGAGCTCTAACATGATATAGCATCGTTACTAAAAAGCAGCCATCAACTCTACCGATAAACAGCAG
>Ga0325411_1001803_pt1 | contig 23952 bp, 18 predicted proteins | sample PopdelMetagenome_13_FD_206181 | JGI IMG/M metagenome (GOLD analysis project Ga0325411, IMG submission 206181) | Populus deltoides microbial communities from Bellville, Georgia, United States - Xylem-PdIQD-R4 | ecosystem: Host-associated > Plants > Phyllosphere > Stem > Wood/Secondary xylem... | reverse complement strand
AGGAGTGATCAGTCTCCCTTTACATGTCTTCTTGCCAATGCCATTGCTTGTCTTACATGCTTCATTAACATAAGGCAGAACAAAATCCAAGAACAGAAAATAAAATAAAATTGAGGTTTCAATTTAAGAAGCTTATAACTGAAGGGCTGCGTGTATGATTTAGCCCCATTTTCAGGAAAATGTATACTTTTATTTCTAATCAAATTTATATCATTCTCAATTTCCATATTTGCTTCCATTTTTTTTTTTCTAAAAAAACAATTTATCTTTCAATTACTGAGATTAATATTTGTGTTACACATGACATGACATGCCATGATTTTTCTAAGAATACACGTAACACTTGTTTAATTTCCCATATTGTTTCTTAACAAAACCAAAATCACATTAATTTCAACTTTTCTAAATCTAAACCTGAAACCCATCAAACCAATACTCCAGGCACAGTAAACAAACCCCAAATAAAAAGATTTGTTTCTTGAGTTGCCATTACCTAAAACCCGCCTTGAGTTCTTCAGCTCTACACCAATAAAACTTTGAAATTTATATGGAAGGGTAGATTTGTTCTTTTGTTTAAATTTTAAAATTGTATTGATTCGGGAAGTAAATTGTAGATTTTAAATTATGAATGGAGTCAAGATCATAGAAGTGTCAAGGTATTTTTTTGTAAAAAAAAATTAATTTCAAACAACGCCCGCATGACAAAAAAAAAAGAGAAAAAGAAAAATAAATCGACATCATCAGATTAATTTGTTTTCCCAAGCTTCATGGAAATCGTAGAAAAATTCCAAGAATTACAGTGAGAAAAAAATAATTAAAATAAAGCAAAAAAAATGATGACGTGCCATTTTTACCAACAGAATTTATTCTGTCGGTAAATCCATCTATAATTTCATTAGAAAAATCGTTGGTAAACTGTTAATACTATTCATTATGTTAATTACAAAGAGAATCACTGACGGAACATTCAGTCGGTATTTTACAGAGAGCTCTGGAACTATTCACTCCAATTGCACTGTTAATTACTGTTTTTTACAAACAAAATCATTGATGGATTGAAAAGTCGTCGGTGATATTTGGCGGTTTCTGAAATTTTTTTATTAAATTCAAAATTTAAATTAAATATTATAGACGGAATCCCCGACGGAATGATTAAAAATATTAATATTTAATTATTCATCGGTAAACGCCTTAATAAAAAGCCTAGAATCCCTAATTTCACAACAGACACGTCTCCTTTCTTCTTCTTCTTCTTCTTCTCCTCTTCTCTCCTCAACTCCTTCTCTTCTCATCTATGCTCATGTATGTCTTCTTCTCCTTTCTTATTTTTTCTTCTTTGTTTTTTTTAATTAGTATACTTTACGAATTTGTTTTTCTCTTCTTAGCTTCACTTGCAACTACATTATCTTCTTTTTTCGTGTTTTATTCAATATATTTGTTTTTTATTTTATTTTTAATTGTTTTTGTTCTTAATAATTGTATGAATGTTGTTGTAGGATTTTTTTTTCATATGAGATCAATTTTTAGTTGATTTATTTATAGGATTTTTAATTTTTTTTCATATGAATTGTTTTAGTTTAATTTATTTCTTCGTGTTATTTATTTCTTGTAAATTTTTTTGAGTTGATTTTCTTCTTTTTTCCAAGCATTTTGAGTATTCTAGAGTGTTGATTAATATTAATTTAATTATTTTATAGTTTTTTAAAAATATTTTAAATAATTACCGATGGAATCATATACGGTTTGTTTTCGAGGAAATTACTGATGGAATGAAAATTTTTTTTGCTCGCTTTTTCCGTCAGTAAATCCATCGGTAATAATATTTTTTTTATTACCAATGGACTTACCGATGGATAAAAAATTACTGACGAAAGATTCACCAACGGAGACTTTCCATCGGTGATTTCAGCGGTAATTTTTTTACCAATGGAATGGTAGTGCAAATGTCAACGAAAAATTCCGTCAGTAAATCTAAAAGATTTTGATAGTGTACTGCCACTTATGTTTATTGCTTGAAATCTATTAAAGTTTCCTTGGAAGACCCTTCCAATCACTTCTCTTCATCGGACTTCACCTATTAGACTGAAGGCCTCGTCTCTATTGGGAATAAGATTAAAACATGTTTTGTAACCCTAAATTCTTCACATTTATTCAACTATTAAAGCTTTCTTCACTAATCTAGACATTCAAATATCTTTTTATAATCAAGAATTCACCATTATCAGCATATTTAATGTCACTTGTATCTTCAAGTGTTGATATGCTTTTACTTTCAAATTCATCACTAACTTACTCTACTTCTTTATCATCTTTCAAAATTATAATCCTTTTATTTGGATAATTTGATGCATTATGCACAACTCATTCACGCCTAAAACTCTTAATCTCTCTCTTATATTTCTATCAAACATTATTTCTTTTTCTTTTTCTATATTGTCGCAATTTGCTTTCTCACATATAAGAGTTCAACAACTTTAGACATTGCTATAGACTTTATTTGTGCATTACCATGTCTCTTGAAATTTAATTTTCAACCCCAAGAGAATCCCAAATATTCATCTAGTCTTGCATTATTTTTTTTTTCTAATTGTTTTTCTATTTTGTAGCCATACATACAATATCTTCAATTTTTAAATAATGTTGCAATTCAGCCACATTAGTAATATATCTATTTAAACCATTTAAAAATCAAGTTATTGTGGCTTCCCTATCTTCAAAAACATTATCTTTAATTATAGTTATTTCTATTTTTTTAAAATACTTGTCAATACTTTTAGAACCCTGATATAAAGATTGCAATCTATTATATACTTCTCAACACATTGTTTTTTTTTTGTTTAAACTTTGAAATCACAATAAAAAAGAATTAATGATTAAATATACTAAGTATTATTAAAATTTAATATCAATTAACATTTAAGTTGACTGACGTGCAAATACTTCTATTGAAAAAAAAAAAAACGAAGAAAAATAAGTCTAGACAAAGAAGTTATAAATCAGGACATAACTTTTTTGACTAATTTGTTTTCCCACACTTTCGTGGAAATTGTAGTCCTATAGGGCCATCCATTCTCTCTTGACGTACTGTCCCATCATGAACTTGGAATTTGATGCAGGAGACTTGGCTTCTTGACTTGAAGAAATAGACTAACAAATCAAGGCATCTCCTCAACGTGTTCAATGATCTCTATTTATCTAACAAAATGCTGTAGAAAATTAAGAGCTTCTAGACTTTGTTAGCTTAAACCTTGAACGATCTCTTGTTATTTGCTGCTGTTTTGCTATCTACGAAATGGCTGTGGGTGGTGCAAAACTTGCTCTTCTTTCGATTCATATACTCAGTGTTGCCGGCAATGGATACAGTTCTTTACAAGAGAATAACTACGGGAGTGATGATCATGAACATCGGAAAAAGTTGATATCTTCACTCAAAAGTGGGTTTTTAATAGGTTATGTCTTCTCTTCGGTTTCCATTTTAACTATTTTCATGGACTATTACACTAATAGAAAATCTACAATACAAATAGAATTATAAATGAAAATTTTCTTCGAGTATTTTAGAATGATATTTGTTGTTACCCATTTTTGAGTTCCCACAAAAAAAAATTGAGAAAATACACAAAATATATATATAAAAAAATATTCAGAAGAAATCCAAAAAATAATAAGAGCGAGAAAAGGATGCTGGAATGCCGAAAAAATGCTAAAATTGATTGAGGAGATTCAAAAATGCAAAAGGTTGAAATTTGATAGTGAGAGCCCTGTTAATAAGAAAAATTCAATTTGAAGAAGAAAAATTCAAAGTCAGATGTTTATAGATTCAATTAAATGTTATTTAAGGTTTAATTGAATTTATGTAGGGTTTGATTGCAAGAAAAATTGATTTTTAAGTCAATGTAGGCTTTTATCTGAAGAAATTAAAGTTCTAGGGTCCAATTATAATTTTGAAGAGTTGATTTGGTCAAATCAGGGGCTTAATTACATAATTATTAAAGTTTGATGGCCAATTAGGGACTTAATTGAAACAAACCTAAACCAAGGACCAAACCGGAAAAGGCTTTAAAATCAAGGGATCCAATGACAATTTATCTAGGGGCTTGATTACAAAATCGCAAAAACATCCGAGGACCAAATCGAAAATATTCATTTGAATGTTGAAACGGTGCCGTTGCACTATTTATTGTCTCCTTCAAGAAACCGTTTTCAGCAGTAAAAGGCAGTGCAGGCGTTAGCAGTGGAGCCGCTCCAATCACGGGGCATGTCTCACGCCACCATGTACGCCAGCTGTTACTTTGTTGCCGGAAAACGTCTGCATCCTTTGGCTATAAAAGCAGAGGAAGGATCGTAGGAATGGGGAGGAGAAAAAAGGGAAAAAGGAAAGAGGAGAGGTGACAGTGAGGAGAAAGAAAAGGAGGAGGAGGAACGGGACAGCAAAAAAAAACAGAGGAAAAAACAAGAGGAGAGGAAGCAGTGTTGGTGGAACAGCCCTTCCACACTGTCATCTTCGTCTGCAACGGCGAAGCCGCCACTGTGAACCAGCGAGAGCAGGAGCACCACCACGAAGCCAGTGCAGAGAGGCGAGAACGACAGAGGAAAGGAAAAAAAACATAAGGAGAGGGGAACGTAAGGGGGAGAGACAGAGAGGGAGGAGCAGGAGCAGGGGAAGGAAGAAAACAGAGGGGGGAAGAGAGGAGAGCAGAACAAGGGGGGAACCACAGGAAAAAGAAAGACGAGACAGAGAGGGAAGGAAAGAGGATAGAATAGAAAAGGAGAGAGGGGAGTACAGAAGAGAAAAAAAAAAAAAAAACACACAGAAAGAAGCATTGCCAGCCATCGTCTTCGTCACCAAGCACCAGCTTCGCCTCCAGCTGCACCAGGGAACAGGGAAGAAGAAAACGAGAGAGACGGCAAACAGAAACAAAAAAAAAGGAAGAACCAGAAGAAAAAAAAAACAAACGAAAAGGAGAAGATAGAGGTCCTAAGCATGTTGTTGCTTTCGTTGCTTCCAGGTAAACTTCTCCAACTTCGCAGATAATGCACAAATATTGTGCACTTGAAGATTGATTACACCGTGACTGTAGCAGGCGTGCGTGAATTGTTCACGCACGCTTGCAGGTAGAAACCAGCTGGGTCCAGCCCAGCCACATGGGCCGGGCTGGGCCCAGCCTGAAAAACAATTCCAAATAAATCTTTTTAATTTTTTTTGTGATTTTCTCGTATATTTTTTACTACATTTCGATCAATATCAATTTGTATTTTTATACTATAAAGATATAAATTCAGTATTAAAATACTCAGTTTTCGTCAAGACATTAAAAAAATGTTTTTGTTTTCATACATACGACCAAGTCTCTTAAAAATAAAATAAAAAATAAAAAAAATCTCATATTGTATCTTCATACAACAAAGAAAAATTCAAAAAATATTTATCATGCATTTTGACTTTAATAACCAGTTTATTAAAGTTATGAGAACTAGGCCAATATTTCAAAAATTCCAAAAATAATTATTTTGTTTTCTTTTAGTATCTTGGGTACGACCTTATACGTAAGATGTATTTCGAATATTAAATTTTTTTGTTGACATTAAAACGGTTAGGTTTTACCCGATAAAATAAGGATCTTTTTACCGAAGAGAACTTTTCTTAAATCGTAGACGGATCAACAACTAGAAAACAAAACAAGACCTTAGATTTTATCAGACAATAAAACAATGCAGCTCTCCTTAGGTAGGGCGTATTTGGGGTGCTAATACCTTCCTTTACGCAACCAGTCCCCGTACCCGATCTCTAAGACCAGTTATGGTTCCTAATGACCAAAATACTAGGTGGCGACTCCCATTCCTGCTTTCCACAAATAAAAGACAAGAATTCCTTGTCTCCCCACATAGACATTAGATACCAAATATTGAAGGTGGATGTTTTCGCCGCGACGCCGCACACGTGCGACAATATTTACCAATTGAAGTTTTTCCATCGTTAACTTTATCAATATTTACCAATAAAAATATTTCATCTATATTTATTGAGGGAATTACAATTGGAATATAAAAATTAAAAATACTAAATAGTACGATGATGTATAAATTTTTGTGAATGATACTAATTTATAAATTAGGACTTGGCTTCTTGACTAATTTGTTTTCCCCACACTTTCGTGGAAATTGTAGTAAAGGGCTATCCATTTCAATGCAAAAGAAGCAGCTCAAGATAAATGCTCTCCTTGGAGATATTAGAAACAAAAAGAGATTTCAATTCAAATTTCCTTCTAAGTAGGTATTTATGATTCTTATTTCTCATTTTTGGTCATTCCAACAATTCCATTGTAGTCTACTCTGATGAACTCTCAAATCTAAATGGATAATTTATTTTGAATGATCTCCTTTTGTTCTCTTTTTATCTAACAAAATGCTGTAGAAAATTAAGAGCTTCTAAACTTTGTTAGCTTAAACTTTGAATGATCTTTTGTTATTTGCTGTTGTTTGTAATATATCTACAAAATGGCTATGGGTGGTGCAAAACTTGCTCTTCTTTCGATTTATATCCTCAGTGTTGCCGGCAATGGATACAGTTCTTTACAAGAGAACAACTACGGGAGTGATGATCATGAACATCGGAAAAAGTTGATATCTTCACTCAAAAGTGGGTTTTTAATAGGTTATGTCTTCTCTTCGGTTTCCATTATAACTATTTTCATATCCTATTGTGTGTCTTGGGCTCGTCTCAACAAGAGGAAAGGGAGAGGAAAGGGAATAAGGTGATGATGAAGCTATGAAGATAGCAGAATTGAATGAAAGATTTCTAGAGATTTAAGAAGAGAAATGAAGAAGGTAGAGAGAGCAGTTGACAGTTGAAGGAAGAAGACAAATATATTCACTGTTTTTCATTAACTCATTTTCCATTATTGAAGATGTATTTATAACAGAAGCTGCAGACATAAACCAGCTTCCTTCTTCAATGTTGAATAGCTTTTCTAACTGCCTAACAGTATTAACAACTTTAACTGTCTAACAGTATTTTAACTACTTCATCCTGTAATCACTTGACATGTGCCATGATTCTGATAGTTGATATCTTTACATTCCTCCACAATCGTATGCGTGGAGGAATCAAGCATAAGATTGGAGCAATGGTGACGAAACAATGGAGAAGAAAGACCCTTAGTGAAGATGTCAGCAAACTGATCTGCAGAGGAAACATGTTGAACAAGCAAGTTACCTTTGATAACACGTTCTCTAACAAAGTGATAATCAATCTGAAGATGCTTCATCCTGGAATGAAACACTGGATTGGAAGCAAGAGAAATAGCAGATATATTATCACAATGAATTAAAGGAGGAATAAGCAATGGAACATGCATATCATAGAACAATTGACAAATCCATGTGAGCTTAGCAACAGTAATAGCAAGAGCTCTATATTCAACCTCAGCAGACGAGCGTGAGATAATATGTTGCTTCTTAGAAGCCCATGAAATAGGACTGGATCCTAAGTAGACAACAAAACCAGAAACAAAACGATAATCATTGGGATCACTAGCCCAATCAGCATCACTGTATGTTTGCAAATTAAGGGTGCCGGGCTGAATGTGAATGCCATAATCAAGAGTAGCCTTGAGATATCTCAAGATTCGTTTCACTGCAACAACATGAGATTCCATGGGATTATGCATGAATTGGCAAGCTTGATTGTCAGAGAAGGCAATGTCAGGACATGTGAAGGTTAGATATTGCATAGCTCTAACAATACTCCTATACTATTATGGACGAGAATAAGGCTTACCATCATCCTTGAGCAGGTGATGATAGGGAAGACAAGGAGTGACATATAACTTTGAATATTTTAAATCAACCCGATCAAGCAATTCCTTGATATATTTAGATTGAGATACAAACAAGCCAGAGGAAGAATAAGAAACCTGCAGTCCCAAAAAATATGTCAACGTGCCTAAATCCTTCATATCAAATTCCTGAGTTAAGGCATCAATAACTGATGTAAGGAAATATGAATGACTGCCTGTGAGAAGAATATCGTCTACATAAAAAAGCAATATCATAGTGCCATGAGAGGAATGTTGGACAAATAAAGAAAGATCAGCAAGAGAAGCCTGAAATCCCAAGCTAGGTAGAAAACTTATAAACCTGTCATTCCGGGCATGAGGAGCCTGTTTTAACCCATATAAGGACTTACGGAGTCTGCAAACAAAGTCAGGATAAAGCTTGCTTGTAAAACCTTGTGGTTGAGTCATATACACCTCCTCTTGAAGAATTCCATACAGAAATGCATTTTTAACATCAAGTTACCTTAAAGGCCAATGGAGCTGAGTTGCAAGGGCTAGCACCAACCGAACAGTTGTGGATTTCACTACAGAACTGAATGTTTCATTATAATCAATGCCCTCTTCCTGACCAAAACCCTTGGCAATAAGGCGTGCCTTATGCCTAGCAATAGAGCCATATGTATTTTTCTTGATGCGATAAACCCATTTATAACCTAAAAGATTCTTGGCATATGGGAGGGGAACCAAATCCCAAGTACCCTGGGCATGAAGAGCATCAATTTCTTCTTGCATAGCAGACTGCCATGCAGTAATTTTAGAGGCAATCTTGAATGAACTTGGTTCAACTAGAGAAAAGTCAATAGACTGAACAGTAGTAGAATAAGCCTTTTTTTTTTAGATACCATTCTTGGACCTGGTTGTCATGGGGTGAAGATTCATAGGGGACAAAGGCAAGACTACACAAAAATTCTCAGGATGAAAATCAGGATCCTTAGGGGGAGAAAACTATATAGCAGAATCCAAACCTGACAGAGTTGAAGAAAATGTATCCAAAGAGGCAGCAAGGCTCATGGTGGATGATGAAGTAGAGCACGCAGGTAAGACCGTATTGTGTAATGAAATAGAAGCTGGAACAAGAGGAGACGAATGAGAAGGAGAAGAGGAAGCTGTAGGCACAAAAGTGTATGGAAATACAGATTCATCAAAGATGACATGATGAGTCACAAAACACCTATTAGTAAGAAGAGAAAAACAGATATATCCCTTGTATTGACCTGCATATCCCAAAAAAATACAGGTGGAAGTTTTAGGCTGAAGTTTGTGAGTGTTGTAAGGCTTTGAGTAGAGGAAAACATGCACAACCAAAGATCTTTAAATGAGTAAGGACAGGTATAGAACCATACAGTAAAAGATAAGGAGATTTGAGCTGAAGAATTAGATAAGGCATCCGGTTAATCAAATAGATGGAAGAAGTACAAGCATGAAACCAAAATTTAGAAGGTAGATAGACAGTTTGTAATAAAGTGATTGTTGTTTCCAGAATGTGGCGATGCTTCCTCTCAGCAAGACCATTCTGTTCAGGGGTGTATGGACAAGATATGTGATGGATAATGCCTTTAGTAAGGAGATACTGCTTGAAGGAATGATTGAGGTACTCACCACCACCATCACTCTAAAAAATACTAGATTGGTAGAAAACTGAGTGACCAAGAAAGCATGAAACGAAACAAAGATGGAATAAACCTCTCCTTTATTTCTCATTGGAAAAATCCAAGTGAATCGAGTACATTCATCTATGAAGTTAACATAGTATCAAAAACCATCAATAGAAATAGTAGGAGAAAGATCTCACACATCACTATGAATGACTTCTAAAGGTGTTGCAGACTTGATTGTTGGATAAGGGAAAGAAAGTTTTGCAAATATGCCTTCTAAACAAGAAGTGCAGATGGATTTGGAATGGTCTGAAGTAAAAGGAATCTTAGATTGATGTAAAAGGGCTGAAGTGATTTTGTTAGAAGGATGGCCAAAACACTTAAGCCAGAGACTTGTTTTTACTTGGTGACCAAGATAGCAGAATTGATTCTTTGAAAGGGAGAATGATTATGATAATCGAGAGTGTGGGATGGATAAAAGGATAGGATACAAACCATCTCTACACAGTCCCTAGAGAAGAACCCTCCTTGTAAGCTTGTCCTGAATGCAAAAACCAAAGGCATCACAAATAAATTGACAATTGTTATCTTTACATAACCTATGAACTGATAGCAAGTGTTGTGATAGCTTAGGCACATGCAGAACTTGTGGTAATTTGAATGAGCTGTGGAACATCCAGAATAAAAGAACCAACATTAGAAATGCTTAAACGTGAACCATCTGTCATGGCAATAGTATATGATCCTGAGAAAGGAGTGGCTAAGTTGAGTTGAGCTAAATCAGAAGTCATATGAGTGAGTGGTTGCTCCAGTATCAGCAACCCAAAATTGTTCGGTAGCTCAATAGAAGCAGAAGAAGGAAAATTTACATGCATTGTACTGAGATTAGTGGAAGGTGGTCTGCCTTAATAGGAAAAATTGCCTTTGTGATAGCACTAGATAGTAGAATGGCCAAATTTCCAACAAATCTGACATTAGACTAAAGAGGTAGAAAAAGGTGATTGATTATGTTGTTGATAGTAGTCAGCAGCTACATGGCCTTTCTTGTTACAGATTTGACATATGGTAATGTCAATACCAGGACCAAGAATATCAGGACTAGAAGAAGGAACTTGATAAGGGCGTGGACCAGATTGATAATGGCCACGGCTTCTTCCACGTCCTTTAAAATAAGAGCCTCTATTGTTAGAGTGGCCACTGTTGGTAAAACATGGTATTAGGACCATTAAAACCGCCCATGGAACTATGGAAACCTTGATGATGACCATTAAAACCCCCACTAAATCCAGATGAAAGGTGAGAAGATGGGAAGGTCTTCGAGTTTGAAGAGTATCCCTGAGATTGAAGATGAGAAGGAGAAGATCCTTTATCAAGAACAAGAGCCTTGCCTTGAAATGTCTGATTTTGAGCCAACATTGTAGAAACAAAGGGAGATGCAGACTGAGTGTGCTTAAGAGTGGCTTCTTTAGCAAGTAATTGAGATCGAAAATCTTTAAGAGACAATGTATTATCTCTGCCTCTAATTATACATCTAAAAGTGTTGTAATCAGAAGGCAGACCATTAAGAGCCAAGATCACAATGTCATCATCCTCAAAAGAAACTCCTGCTGTAGAAAGATGATCTCTTGCATCTTTAATTTTTTGCAAATAATGAGAAACTGGTTCTGATCTCTTCTTAATATTTTGAAGCTCACTTTTCATCTGAAAAATGTGTGCTTTGGTGACTGTAGAGAATCACTCCTTCAGCTGAATCCATATATCATGAGCACTGACACATCCAATAACATAAGAAATTGCAGTAGAGGAAAGAGTGGCAATGAGCAACTGCATTAATGCTCGATTATGCATTTTCCACACCTGATAGTCATCAGTTTCAGTTCCCTGAAGGTCAGAGTCTGCATTAAATCGGCTAGAACACTGCCTTGAACCATCAACAAAACCTAAAATACCATGACTTTCAAGAAGGATTTGCATCTGAAAGTGCCATGTGAGATAATTGGTATCATCAAGCTTAACTGTCACAGTAGTAGCAACTGTAGAAAGTAAGGAAGTTATAGGAGATTGGACGATCTGGAGTTGAGAAGATGTCACTATTTTTGTTTTTGGAATGCAGAAACAGAGAAACAACTGGAAAAAGTTGTTCGTTGATGAGGGAAGAAACAGATGCAGTGCAAGATGTGTGGAAGCAGAGGATTAGGAATACAACTCTGATACTATATGAAGATAGCATAATTGAATGAAAGAGTTCTAGAGATTTAAGAAGAGAAATGAAGAAGGTAGAGAGGGCAGTTTACAGTAAAAGGAAGAAGATGAATATATTCACTGTTTTTCATTGACTCATTTTACATTATTGAAGATGTATTTATAACAGAAGCTGCAGACGTAAACCAACTTCTTTCTTCAATGTTTAACAACTTTTCTAACTGTTTCTAACTGCCTAACAGTATTAACAACTTTAACTATCTAGCAGTATTTTAACTACTTCATCCTGTAATCACTTGACATGTGGCATGATTCTGATCATTGATAGAAGCAACCAATGATGACATCTTTGATGGAAAGGCAAGAGAAGAAGAGAAAAGAAGCCAACATCCAGGTATCCCCATAAGATTTTCATTTCATCATCATTTTTTTAGTTTCTTGCTAGCTTTTATTATTATTATGAAGACAATATATGTAGTTTCTTTTATTAAGGATAAATCAATATTCTTCAGTTGCCAAGACCATGGATCGTTGCAAACTTAATTGAATAGATCACAGACCAAAACATTAACTCATTACAGAAACAGCCAAAAAAAGAGAAACCTCTAGTTCATGTCTTTAATTAAAGTAGCACACAAGTGACACAAACAAAACAACACGATATTATATAAATAGCAAGCATATGAAACATAAAATTTTGTTGAATAAGGTTACCATACAGAAACTTTAATTTGAATTTTTATTACTCAATAATTTTTTCTAATCAAAACTCCATATTATATGTTTTCTAAATTGCTTATAGACTACGAAAAACTTCCAGAAAAAAATAAAAAAAAATTATAAATTAAATAGGATAAAAAATAATACATCAACTACACTACTAGAATTTTTAAATCTACTGACATAATCTTCTTTTAGTATTTATACTCTCAATCTGCCAGTATGGATTTCACCAACAGTCCCATTGATGAAAACACTTTGTTGGAAAAACTTTCATCGATGATTTGTGGTCTGTTGGTAATATCATTACCAATGGGTTTACTGAAGGCAAAAGCACACAAAAATAAATATTACCCGCTTCATTTTATCGGTATTTCCATCGGTGAATATGACATATCACCGATAGAAAAACCGTATGTAATTCCATCGGTAATTTTTTTTTCACCTTCAGTATTTCTCTCGGCAAATTTGATATATAACTGACAAAACAATCATATGCAATTTCGTTAGTGATTAAATAGTGGTAGTGACATTTGCAGTAATTCTTTCCAACTCTTTGGAATATACCGATGGACTTAATCCGTCGGCAACACCATCAGTAATAATTTAATTTTTTAAAAAAAAATATATGAAACAAAAGTAGAAAATAATTAAATTAATATAAGAATCAAATATTTATTACAAATTTGAACATTTATAAATTCAAATACAATTAATCTAATATAAAGGCGTTGGAGGAGGAGGAGGAATCGAGTCTTCTTCGGGACCATGGGGCTAATAAAAGGGAGCACATGTACCACCCATGTGTGATTTCATTTCCATTCCTAATTGGCGGAGTTCGGCTGTCTCAGCACTAAGTCGTGGATAATCAGCAGTAAAATGGGTCGTTTGAGCTTGTACTCATTGGTCTAAAATCGCCTCGAACTTTAGAGTTGGAGTGCTCAGAACCGATTGCGAGCATCCACTGATTGAAACACTGTAAGCCATTTGCAAGTCTGTGGTCATAGTGTTAAAGAGACCATACACTTGATTTTTATCAGTTTCACCGGACGATCCTGCCTCCAACTACAAATCTGGATCGAGATCCAGCTTGGTTGAAGGATCGTCTCTGTATCTTTTTTCAACCAGATGTTATATGAATCTTGAAAAAAAGTTAACAAATTAAAAAATAATAATAACTTAAGAAAAAAATAGTTGAAAACCAACATCCACAAAGTGCTAAAATCGACTATCGATGAGCTGCTTCACCCGTTTTGACGGTCATCACTCTGCACGTGTGTTTCCATAAAAGCTCCATTGAGCTTAACTCACGTCCAAGAACCATAGCTGTAAGAGAAAATTGTTGGTTAAATATATTTATAAAAAACAACAAAAAAAAATGGATATAATGAAAGAAAAATCTTACCATCCGTTTCGAATGAAAAAAAAGAGGGAATGGAATCGTTGGTGTGCGTGGTAACAAAATCGTGAACATATTTGTTTCGGTTCTCCACACCGGACTGTGACTGTCCCACAAAATGCTTGTACATCACATGCTCAATATATATATTCTTCCCATACAGCCTCCGAGACATACGACGATCTGACATCCTTCCAAACCGCCACGTCCTTCCAGCCCAGAAGCTCTCTTTCTTTCGCAATGTTTTTGGCTTTCTTTTGCACCTCGTACCAAAAATCATGCAGCCTATATAATACAAATGAATTATCTGTTAGTAAATAAAAAATAAAATTGAAGAAAAGCATTAAAAAAATTTATCTTGATTTCAATCTTAGCTAATTGCAACGTGATTCTCCTAAACCCGTATGGTAATGATGTTGTCAGCTTTATCCCATTCAAATTTTCTGTTCAGTTAAAATTTGTAAGAGAAAAGTTTCATTAATATTAATAAACTAACATAATTAACATAATAATAAAAATTAAAATATTTAAGTTAATACTAACCTTAAACCTTCCAAACCTGACTCCACTTAAATAATGAAATTTTCCTCGATGATTTCATCACCAATGTTATGGTTCTGGCAACCTCAATGTTTGTAAACTTGAAATTATAATTTATTTTTCCACTAAGCCTGGTACTTCAGCATAAATGGATCCCGCTGTGAAGGGACCACCCTTCGATGTGGCGGCATCGCTCACTCGACGAGCTCACGTCGAGAGTGGCTGTATGTGTCTTAGGTGTCGGATCTTGGTCGATACCTAACGACTAATGATCATCGAAAGCGTTGTTAGAAGAACTAGCAACGATCTTGTCTATACAACGTGCTATTGACTTTCCTATAGGCATCTACACAAATTTGACAACACCTCCCTTATACGATAGAGTACCCAAAATTTTTGATTCCCATAAACCAATTGATTTTATTCAATTTGTTTCCTTGTCATTCAGTGAAGAGTTCACTCAAACTAGTTTTTAGATCTTTTTTTTAAATTCTAGAGTTTGTTAGTATTTTCATTAGTGTACAATAGTTTGGTTAATTGTTTCCAATAATCTGGATAATTTTTTAAATTAAATAATAAAAACGTCTTATTTTTTTCTCTTGTAATATTATTCACTTACTTTTCATAATTCCACATTTCAACATTCATACACAACTTATGCATTTCTAAACAATATTCAAAACATCAAAAGCAACCCAATTTGGAATGTAAATAAAGAATTTCATAAACCCTTAATTTAGAACTAATTGAAATTATATCAATTAACTCTTAATTTTCAACAACTCAAAATTAACCCTAAACCACAAAGTATACAAACACAAAATTATCAATAAATTAAACAATATATTTAACCAATTGAACCCTAGTTTACAAAAATCCAAAATAATAATTAAAATTAATCCTATACATTTAATTGAAATTGAACAAAAATATTGAAAAAAATGTAGAAGTTTGGACACATGTCAATTTTCTGGTATCCTAGGCTAAGTGGTTTTATCATGGAATTAGCAGCATAGTTCTATTTCAATCTATTTTCTTTAGGTAAAATGCTTTTTGTTCATTCAACAATTATGTCATAACCAGCCTCACTCAACCTATGATCTAATTTGATAGTGAATACCTATGTAACGACCGATAATTTACTCTGATTTATGCTCTCATCCCATAATAGTCTGTTAGAATCTGTTTAAAGATTAAAAAAACCTGATCATATCTGCATTAGGTTCTTCATCTATAATTAGACATTCACCTGCATAATCCTGATTCATTCTCATCGCATCTATAACCATAGTCCTTTAAGGATAACTATTGTCATCTACAACTCCATACACATTACTAGAGCTAGAAGTTGACCCAACCATTCATTTTACCATGGTCTCATGAGGAACATATGGTTCTCAATATGCAAACCAACACAAGTATTTTTTTTCATGAATCCTTTTTGTAGAAGATGCATCATTATAACATTAGATTGAAAATACATGGACATTGTCGCGTGTGCATGGGGTTGCGGTGAGCGTCCACTCTCTCAAGTATATTGTCTACCTGAAAAATATAGGGAGAAAAGGAATTCTTGTCTCTTATTAGTGGAAAAATAGAATGGGAGTCGCCGCTTACTATTTCGGTCACTAGGAACCCTAACTAGTCTCAGAGATCGGGTACGGGGACTGGTTGCATAAAGGGAAAGTATTAGCACCTCAAATACGCCCTACCTAAGGTAAGTTGCATTGTTTTATTGTCTGATATATGCTACGGTTGTATAGTATTTCTAATTGTTGATCTGTCTATGGTTTAAGAAAAGTCCTCTTCAGTAAGAAGATCCTTATCTTATCGGGTAAAACCTAAATGTCCTAACATCAACAAAAGAACTACCTTTTCAATATCAAGAATACATTTTACATATAAATTCGTAATCCCTGATGTTAAAAGAAACAAAATAATTTTTTTAGATTTTTTGAAATATTACCAAGTTCTCGTGACTTTAATAAACTGGTTATTAAAGTCAAAATACATGTTAAAACATATTTTTTTGAAGTTTTCTTTGTTGTATGAAAATACAATATGATTGTTTTTGCTTTGAGAGACTTGGCCATATGCATGAAAACAAACATGTTTTTTTTAAAAAAAAAATTGTGATGAAAATCGGGTATTTTAATACTGGATTTGTATTTTTACGATATAAAAATACAAATCAATATTAAGCAAAATTCATTAGAAAATATGCCGGAAAAATCATAAATTTTCAAAAATATTTTTTTGAAAATTGTTTTTGGATTGGGCTGGACTTTCCCGGCCTAGTGAACAATGGAGAGTGAATTAATTCACTCTCCACTGTTCATGCATATTAGTGGAGACAGTGCAATGAAGAAGAAAAAGAAGAAGAAGAAGAAGGAAGAGGGGCGGACCTGCGGCGGCTTCGAAGCCTGCTGGCGGTTGCTAACCGGAGAACGGCTTGGACGGTGGTTGGCCTTTCTTCTTCTTCAATATGTTTTTTTCCTGCTCTGTTCTTCTTTGTTTCTGTTTCTCATGGTGTTGTTGTTGATGGGGAGGACGGTGGCAGCTGACGGTGATGATGATGGCGGAGTGACCATGGCTCTTTTTTACAGTGGTGGGCAGTGTTTTGCTGCTATTTTTCCCGTCTGTATAGAGGTTTGGGTTTTCTCTTTTTCTTCACTGGTGTTGCAGCAGGGGAGGAAGATGGTGAGAGGTTGACGGTGACGTTCTGGCGATTGCTGACCAGTGGAGTTGTTGTGTGGGGCGATGGGGAGGATTAGAGGCAGCTGCTGCAATTCTTCTTTTCCCCCGTGTGTTGCCTCTATCAACAATTTCCTCCTCTTTCTGTTTTTTTCTCAAATCTCTCTTTCCTTCTCTGTTTTAAAATGTTCACCCCTCTTTTCTCTTTTCTAAACCTTCCTCTCTTCCTCGGAATTTTCTCCCTTCTCTGTATTTATAGCCAAGCAGAGAGAGAGTCCCCCTTGCCTTGTTCCATCAAGGCGCATGAGGGAAATGGGGCTACCTTACCCCTATAGGGTAAGGTGGCCAATTGTCTGTAGGGCATGGTCGAGGCATGGGTTGTATTAATGGTGGCAGGGTAAGGGGGATGGCTTGTGTTCGGGTTTTGTAGGTAAGTGGGAGGGGAAAGAGAAGGAGAATGGCGGGAAAAAAAGATTTAAAATCTTCTTCTTCCCTGACTTTGCATGCGCAAGGAAGAAGGAGAATAGTGTTGTTTAAAATGACACTGTTTCAATGTTTTTTTTTTGAAGAAAAGAAAATGTAATTGGGAAGAACCCAAAAATGGGTTATGACAGACATCAAATACTGTTTTCACTAATATTTCTTGGATTAAATAGTGCGTAATTAATAAAACCCTGAGCCTCATTTCAATAATCCATCCTATATAACCATTTAGGTAAATCTCGATACATCCATGAACGATCATCCATTACTTATATCAAACCTGTATATAATATTGTTGACAACAAGTATTATATAATTACGTAAACTAAATAAATTTGCAAACATTGGTTTAACTCAAACTTATTCAATGTATTTTAATAGTATTCTTAATTAATTATCAATTATCTATATAAATTCAAATTTATATATACTTACTGAAAATTTCATGTAAAACCTCTGGGTGAAAAATTATAAATTGAATAGTTGTAAAACAAAAAGAAACAAATTTATAACTCTCAATCGGGTTATCGGAAAATTCTGAAAATTTTTGTGGATCCTTCTAATGTGATTCCTTAGCTTAGGTTAAAATTTCAGATTTTTTAGAGAAATTCAGAAATTTGACGAAAAATCACAATTTGACTAGTTTTACGTTATTGGATATAATTTCAAATCCAACCATCAGATTGAGCTGAAATTTTATGAGGAACCTTAAAATATATTAAATAAAATCTGGTTAAAATTTTAGGATGAACGAAGCTCGGTAGTGCTATCAAAGAATAAGGACCGTCAAATGGAAGCAAAAAGACTCATTAAGGGTAAAATGGTAATTTGCCATTAAAAATAAAACAAGGCAGCCCCTTTTCTGTTATGAACTGCCGACTGGGTAGTAACAAATATGGAAAGAAAAAAAGAAAGAAAATAAGAGAAGAACGTGAGAAGTTTAGAGAAAAACAAGAAAAAGTGAGAGAGAGCTTGAAAACTTGTAAGATTAAAAGACTTGAAACATTAAATTAAGGAAGAACCAAGTGAAGGAAGATATAAGAAAGGTGAGGAGGGCTGGCCACACTAGGAGGAGAAGAAAAGTTGGGAGAACTTAGATTGGTAAGCATGAAAAGTTTAGACTCTTACTTGAATGAAGTGTTTTTGGGTGTATTTGAGTAAGTTATCAAACAATGACAATTAAATTTGATTTAATTTCTTATAATCTTGATTATTTTTAAATTAGGGTTGTTATGAGAATTTGGGGATTTTGAGAAAAATAGTAAGCATGATGGAATTGAGGTAGAATAGTATATAAATAGTGAATGTAAGTAGTAATTAAGAAAGAAATTGAATAATTTTGAAGAAAAAAACCTGTAATTAAGGATGAGGAAATATAGGAATGAGGTTTTGATTGTTTTATGTTTGAGAAATGATGTTCTTTATCTTATTTGAAGTATTCAAAATATGAACTAGTGAAGAAACATCATAAGAATGTGAAAAAAAAAGAGGAATAAATAAATGGTAGGAAAAGTTCATGGGAGAATTCTTTAAGTGAGTTAAAAGAAGAAAATTGATTAAAACTATATATTGAAAATGAGGTGACAAATGAATGAAAATCTAGTGTAAACCCCAATTAAATAAAAGATATTATGTGCTTCAAATTTAGACACGTAGAAGAAATGATAATGGATTAATAATGTATTGCAATCTGATTGATTCAGGAGTTGTACCAGGAGTAGGGCATCAGGCAGGAGAAGCCGGGCCATCACAAGCAGACGATAAGTGATTCATCACTTTCTTTTAAAATTCAAAGTTTCATTATTAGTTATGAGTTGTTTATGACATGTTGATAAGGAAGAAGTAGATGAAGAAACTGTTGGTATTATAATAGAATTACCGGTTGGTAGGAATTACCGGTTAGTTGGTAGGAATTACCGGTTAGTTGGTATGAATTACTAGTTAGTAATGAATTACCGGTTGGTTGGTATGGAATTACCGGTTGGTTGGTATGGAATTACCGGTTCGCTAGTATGAATTACCGGTTAGTATGAATTACTGGTTAGTATAAAATTACCGGTTGATATGGAATTACTAGTTATATTGGCTATTGATAGAAAATAGCCGGATGTTGGGTAACTCATATGGAATTACCAGTTGTATTGGCTAATGATAGAGAATAGCTGGATGTTAGGTAATTCGTATAGAATTACTGGTTGTATTGGCTAATGATAGAGAATAGCTGGATGTTAGGTAATTCGTATGGAATTATCGGTTGTATTGGCTATTGATAGAGAATAGCTGGATGTTGGGTAATTCGTATGGAATTACCGGGTGTATTGGCTATTGATAGAGAATAGCCGGATGTTGGGTAATTCGTATGGAATTACCGGGTGTATTGGCTAATGATAGAGAATAGCCGGATGTTGGGTAATTCGTATGGAATTACCGGGTGTATTGGCTAATGATAGAGAATAGCCGGATGTTGGGTAATTCATATGGAATTACCGGGTGTATTGGCTAATGATAGAGAATAGCCGGATGTTGGGTAATTCGTATGGAATTACCGGGTGTATTGGCTAATGATAGAGAATAGCCGGATGTTGGGTAATTCGTATGGAATTACCGGGTGTATTGGCTAATGATAGAGAATAGCCGGATGTTGGGTAATTCATATGGAATTACCGGTTAGATTGGCTATTTATAGAGAATAGTTGGATGTTGGGTAATTCGTATGGAATTACCGATTTGATAGTTGGTTGTATAAGAGGGTTAGCCGGGTTTGAGATAAAATTTGTGAATTACCAAATTAAAAATTAAGCAATGAGTGTTGGTTACAGAGGTCCTATAAGTACATGATTAATAAACTATTAATGGGTTATTAATGTTGATATATAGTAAGTTGGTGATGAAAGATAATTTGATATATTTTGAAGACTTGTGAACATAATAGCTTTATTATCTTTAATGTGTTATCTTCCTTATTTCTTATTAATGTTATGTATACAGGTTTTTCACGAGGTGATACGGAGCGTTAAATATGGGCTTTGTGTTTTAATCTGTTTATTTTGTGGGATGTAATATATTTGCTTTATATGTAATTTGTATTATATGTAGATTGTAATATGTGTGTCATGAAGATGTTTTGCTTTTGTATTTAGATATTTAAAATGTATGAGTAAGGAACTAATATTATTAAACTAATTAAAAAGAATATTTAGTAATTATAATCATGCATGTTTAAAAGATGAATGCATGGTAATATAATAATTAGTTCAATATGAATCTTTTGAGTTTATAATTGTTTGTAGTTAATGTGTTATTTGTTGATGATGTAAGGTTGAGAAAATACAATGAAGTATAGTACAATGAAGTATAGTTATGTGAAATATTATTTGATGAGATGGGATATGATCCAGGATGGTTGGATCAAAGTGGAAATTTTGAGTACTGTGATTGAATGAAGTCTAGTCGATAACTTGGTAATATTAGAAAACAAAAGAAACTCTGCTGAATTGTTTTTTTAAAAAAATCCCATAATCTTAGACATACTATTCAATATTTGACATTAGTAAAGAAATGTTTGAGATTTCATGACATTATAATCTGAGGGTGTTACATTTCAACTTAATAATAAATTGACAACATAAAACAGACCCGTTAAATAAACTATTATTCATTTCTTCACAAAACACTTACATCACAAATTCAAAATAAATTTCATCAATTTACAAACAAATATAATTTTATAAAATTTCAAACAAACACTAACATGTACAAATCATACATTTATAGAACAAATTTTTATGAGAAAAAAGCTATAAAACAAGTAAACACTCAAACAAAATACATAGACTACAAAAATATAAAATAAAAATTAACATTTTACAACTAAGTTCAAATAAAAAATAGGTATTTTTGCTTACTTGACATAGGAAATTCACAATAAAATCTGAATCAAAATAAGAATGATGACAAACTAAGTGTTGGGGTGGCTGAATTTGTAGTGAGAGGTTGATTTGTGAAAACATTAGGGGGGGTGTTGTTTGTTGCAGAGAAAAATGAAGTAAGAAGAAGAAATGAAAGAGAGGGAGAGAATGGTAGCTTGTCAAGTCATAAATTAAATTTTACAAATTGACTTACTCACGAAATTAACTTGTTGATAATTCTGTATGTAAAAGTGACATGTCATCATACCTTTGAGCTTCTTTGTCAATTCTTTCTTTTCTCACAGTAATTCCTTCAGTATATACCTTGGGAATATTTCCATCAATGTTTACCGATTGATATAACAAGGGAATAGTCTGTCAGTAAAGTTCATCAAAATACTTTTGACAGAAAAATTATGTTAGTGTTTTCATTTGCATTTGCTAATTTTTTAGTAGTGCTAGAAAAATATTTTAAATTCTAAATAGTAACTTCTAGGTGGGAATCAACCCTGGACTTAGTGGTAGGCCTTCAAAACCCTGCCAAGGACACATAAAAGAATTTTGTTCCTCGTTCAAAAGTGGATTTGTGGTTGGTTATGCATCATCTACTATTTCAATCGTAAATGTTTTTGTATCCTATTGTTTTCCTTCAATCCATCTAAAATAAGGGTAACACAAAGCCAATTATAAGTAAAGTTAAGAATATTTGGGAGGCTTAACCTATTGGTTAGCCAACCTTTTCTATATATGTGTAGGGTAATAAACAACAATAATGGTGAGGTTACAACACAAGAGTATGACTACAATATTTCTTATATGGTATGCCTACAATATTTCCTATATAGATACATTAATATGCCCCCTCCAGCTGAGGGTGGATGATCAACCTGAAGCTTGATTCGAAAAGCAGTAAATGGAGTAGTAGGGAGTGGCTTAGTAAAAACATCTGCAATTTGATCGTGAGAGGGGATAAAACAAATATAAATCTCTTTCTTCGCAACCCTGTCTCATACAAAATGATAGTCAACCTCAACATGTTTAGTGCAAGTATGAAAGATAGGATTTGCAGATAAGTAAGTAGCGCCTAGATTATCACACCAAATAGTAAGAGTAGAGGTAGAAAGAAACTGCAGATCTCTTAATAGATAATGAAGCTAGATAACTTCAGCAGTGCCATCAGTCAAGACTTTATACTCAGCCTTGGTGGAGGAGCGAGCAACTGTGCGTTGCTTGCTAGATTTTCATGAAACCGGTGTTTGACTAAAGAAGGCAAGATAACCACCCGTAGACTTGCGATCATCAGTACTACCCACCCAATCCGCATCTGTAAAGCCATGGAGAGCAAAGGAGGAACTACGAGTGATATGTAAGCCATAGGTGGTCGTACCTCGTAAATAACACAGAATGCGTTTAACGACACCCCAATGAGAATCTGTAGGAGCATGCATAAACTAACAGACTCTAATAACAGCAAAGCAGATATCTAGTCTCATAAAGTTAAGATATTGAAGAACACCCATAATTTAACGAAACTGTGTAGGGTCAGAAAATAAGGGATTTGGCAGTATGGTTACTTTAGAAGTAGAGATAGGAGTATCAACTAGTTTGTAAGAGGTCATACCTGCTCGAGTGAGGATGTCAAGAATATACTTATGCTGGTGTAACATCAGACCCAGACCCATAGTAGTGGGCTGAACCGATAGCAGTGGGCTGAACCGATAGAGTTGCTTTTATTAAGGATAGATCCATATTCTTCAATTTCCAAGACCATGAAGAAGATGGATCATTGCAAACTGAATTAAATAGACCACAAACCAAAACATTAATTCATTACAGAAACAAGCAGAAAAGGAGAGACCTCGAGTTCATGTCCTTAAAGTAGCACCTAAGCCTCAAATTAAAACCAAGCTATGAGATGTTCAACACCTTGCTTTGACAATTGACCAGCAACGAGAGACGTTTCTCTAGCTGAATGAATAATTAATGAAGATGACTGCACTAAATAAGAAGTCAGCATGCCAATAGAACTCATAGTAAAGCAACACTAGCCAGATCTCCACAACATGAGAAGTTTATTACAAGAATGCACTAAATAAAGCAACTGGCAATGATCCAACTCTGGATCTCCTGCGGGAAGCAACGAAAGAGTTGCTTCCTCATGTGAAGAATCTGTTCCTTTTTAATATTGCATCAATTAATTAGTCTCTCCAGAACTTGGAATGCCTTTTCACTTGGTACAGCAGTTAAGGGTTTTATATATATATATATATGGCTATCCTTCCTGATAGTAGGTTCCTTGCAGTGAAGAGGATAGTTGACTCTCAACAGTTTGAGGAACAGATAGTTTCTGAATTGAAAACATTGGGTACATTAAAGCATAAGAACTTACTGCCCCTGTTCGGATTCTGCGTACAATCAAATACAAGGCTTCTGGTGTACAAGTATTTGTCTAATGGAAACCTTTTTGATTGGATACATTCAGTGAAACACCGGAGGAAGACTCTGCAATGGCCTTTGAGGTTGAAAATTGCGGTTGGGGTAGCAAGAGGCCTGGCAAGGCTCCACCATGGCTG